>Ga0255770_10001823_pt1 | contig 19650 bp, 21 predicted proteins | sample 071ome_22_FD_179968 | JGI IMG/M metagenome (GOLD analysis project Ga0255770, IMG submission 179968) | Coastal salt marsh microbial communities from the Groves Creek Marsh, Skidaway Island, Georgia - 071404AT metaG (version 2) | ecosystem: Environmental > Aquatic > Marine > Intertidal zone >...
CGAGTTTATTATTAACAATCTCCCGCAAGGCTACTCAACTAACGTCGGTGAGCGCGGTGTGCGTCTTTCCGGTGGGCAGCGTCAGCGCATTGGCATTGCCCGTGCGTTATACCACAATCCGCAAGTGCTGATTTTTGATGAAGCCACCAGTGCGCTAGATAACCTTACTGAACAAGCTGTGATGGATGCGATAAGCAATCTAGGTCATGACATCACTATCATATTGATTGCGCATCGGCTCAATACTGTTCGCCAATGCGATCGAATTTATTTTTTAGAGCGGGGGGAGGTGAAAGCAAGTGGTACTTTCGACCAACTTATGTTGAGCAGTCAACAGTTTGCTGCGATGGCAGAATCAAAATGACCCAGTCACTTAACACTGTTTGGCACCACGCCATCGTGACGCGCGAACAGCGCGAGGCGCAAAACGGGCACAAGTCCTGTGTGCTTTGGTTTACAGGTTTGTCGGGTGCGGGTAAGTCGACTTTGGCACATGCTGTTGAAGAGCGGCTGCACCAAATGGATTTCCGCACTTTCGTATTGGATGGTGACAACATAAGACATGGCTTATCATCTAACCTTAGCTTTTCAGAAGACGACCGTCGAGAAAACATTCGTCGGATTGGCGAAGTGGCGAAGTTAGTGATGGAGGCGGGCGTCATGGTAATGACAGCTTTTATAAGTCCTTTTCGTACCGACCGCGAAGCGGTGCGAAAACTCATGCCAGATGGTGATTTCTTTGAGATTTACTGCAAAGCAAGCCTTGAAACTTGCGAAGCGCGAGATGTTAAAGGCTTTTACAAAAGAGCGCGTGCTGGTGAAATCAGGAACTATACTGGCATCGACTCACCCTACCAGGCCCCTGAGGAAGCAGAAATTATCATCCACACTGATATCCTCAGTATTGATGAATCTGTTGAAGAAGTATTAAGACTGCTTTAGAAGAGTGGTAAACTTCAGAAGTAGATTCATTGAATTCATAAAAAATCATCTTAGTCCAATTGAAAAATAGAATTTCTTAACGCTTGTGTAAAAAAAGATAGGGGTGCTGCTTGATGAATTATATAGAAAAAATATCTGTTCATTTTAATGAGCACTTACAGATTATTTCAGCCTTACATGCGTCATACATAAATTCAATACAGAGTACTGGCTTTCAAATTGCAGGATCGCTAAAAGAAGGTGGCGCGTTATTCTGGTGTGGCAACGGTGGTAGTGCGGCGGATAGTCAGCACTTGGCTGCTGAATTAGTTGGTCGATTTAAGAAAGACCGAAAAGCGCTTCGATCAATTGCACTTTTAGGAAAGGATGGCGGACAGGCAAAAGCCCTGGCGGATTTGGCGATAGTAATTCCGAGTGATTCGACTGCGCGGATTCAAGAGGCTCACATTTTAATTGGCCACATTCTCTGTGATTTGATTGAGCAGGAGCTTGGTCTTGCCTGATAAAAATCTTCCGGATTGGAAAGGTATCCACACTATTGTGTTCGATTTCGATGGGGTTTTTACCGATAACAAGGTTTGGGTCGATCAGAATGGCATCGAGTCGGTGCGTTGCGATCGTGGCGACGGACTTGGATTTGATTTATTGCGCGCTTTCAAAAGGGAAAGAAATTGGGCTCCCAATTATTTCATTCTTTCAAAAGAGAAAAATCCGGTTGTCTCGATGCGTGCAGAGAAGCTTATGATCGATTGTGTTCAGTCATTGTCTGACAAGGCACTTTATTTAGCGAATTACCTCGATGAAAACAATCTGACCGCTGAAGGACTGGTCTATCTGGGAAATGATCTTAATGATCTGGGGGCGATGCAAATTGCTGGCTTTTCAGTCGCTCCGGTAGATTCACACCCCTTGGTTCTCCATCAAGCAGATTTAGTATTACCGAAAGCAGGTGGAGATGGTTTTATCCGAGAGTTTATTGAAATTTTGATTGGAATTGAAAGTATGTCTGCTAACGAAATAGTTAATTTATTTGTAAAAGAGAAGGTTTGAAATCAAATGAGTATTTTCTTTGTTGCCGAAGTCGGCATTAATCACAACGGTGATATGGGGATCTGTAAGGAGCTGATTGATGTGGCTGCTGATGCGGGGTGTGATGCGGTAAAGTTCCAGAAGCGCGATATCAATCGAGTTTATACACAAGATTTTCTCGATAGCCCGCGTGAAAGTCCTTGGGGTAACACGCAACGCGCGCAGAAAGAAGGTCTTGAATTCAGTAAAAAAGAATACGAAGAAATTGCTAATTATTGTGCAAGCAAGGGCATTGAATGGTTCGCTTCTGCCTGGGATACAAATAGCCAAGTTTTTTTGCGTCAGTTTGATTGTAAGTTCAACAAAATCGCATCTGCGATGATTGTGCATCAAGATCTCCTGCAGATGGTTGCAGAAGAGGGACGGCACACTTTTATTTCAACGGGGATGAGTACGTTCGATGATATTCATAAAGCTGTTGATATTTTTAAAGATGCGAATTGCCCCTTTGAATTAATGCATACAATTTCAACCTATCCGATGCGTGACGAAGACGCTAACCTGCGCCTTATTAATACACTTCGTGATCGTTATCAATGCAATGTCGGCTATAGCGGGCATGAGGTTGGTTTGGCGATCTCTTATGCAGCCGCGGCGATGGGGATAACCTCACTGGAGCGTCACATCACACTGGATCGCGCTATGTATGGATCCGATCAGGCTGCCTCGATCGAACCCTCTGGATTACGTCAATTAGTTGGCGCGGTACGCAAAATCGAAAAAGCAATGGGGGATGGTGAAAAACGAATCATTGATGCTGAAGTCTCAATCGCTCAGAAGTTGCGTGAGCATCTTGATCTAGAGTCCAACCATTAAGAGCATCTCTGTGATCCTATGAACTGTTTTAATGAAAATTATAGATTGTTAAAAGAAGGGGGTGTTGGGATTTTTATGACACCAAGTTGGAAACATAACTCATGGGAGCCATTTTATCTAGATCATGCTCATGTAACTCCTTTCACTAAATTTTCATTGCATAACGCTATGGCAATAGCAGGTTTTGATGATGTAAAGGTGTTGTATTTATATCAATTGCCTTTTTTGTGGAAGCATCCATTCCTTCAATTCATTCCAAAATTTATCGCATCATTGCCAATTTCATATTGGCCTATGGAGGAATTGAAGTGGCCGCAATCAATTAATAAGTTGATTCGCTTTAGTAACGAAGTAATGCTGATTGCTATCGGCAGAAAATAATCAGGCAATGAATATGATTAATCAATCTAAATTATGGGACTCATACAATACACTTTTGATGAGTCCAGATAAATCTCGGATACAAAAGCTTCTTGTTAGGTATGAACTCTTTAAAATCTCGAGCAGTATTCCTGGTGATATTATCGAGTGCGGTGTTTTTAAGGGTGCTGGTTGGATGTATTGGTTGAAATTACTTGATCTTTATTCCCGTGGCGAACAGAAAAAAGTGATTGGGTTTGATGTTTTTAGTAATTTTGCAACTAGCTTATTGGATTATGAGAAAGAAAGTGCTGAGGAATTTACTTCAGAGGCTGCATTTGAAGGGATTGACCCAGATCAGATTCTCTCTCAGGCTAGAGATGCTGGCTTTATGAATAGTGAACTCATAGCTGGAGACGTTCTTGAGACAATACCTGAATATGTAAACTCCAATCCTGGATTTCGTATTTCTCTTCTAAATCTTGATTTTGATACGTACCATGGTACGAAGGTGGCACTTGAGTCTTTTTATGACTTCTTATCGCCTGGAGCTGTAGTCGTGTTAGATGAGTATGGTAAGCGAGGTTGGGGTGAGTCAGATGCAGTTGACGAATTTATAAAAAATAAATCTATAAAGCTCGAAGCAATTCGCGGGTCATATCAACCAACTGCATTTTTTATAAAGAAGTAATAACGACATATGAGTAATTTCGGAATTATGCAGGGGCGCCTGTCAGATAAAGTCGGGATGCCGCTTCAATCTTTTCCAATTAAAGAATGGAAAGAAGAATTTACTCGCGCGAGTGATTTAGGGCTCGATACCATAGAGTGGTTGGTTGATGGTGTTAATGATGATTTTAATCCAATTTTTTCATCTTCAGGTCGTCAGGAGATTAAAAGTGTAATAAGTAATAGTGGTGTTTGCGTTGAAAGCATATGCGTTCATTCGCTAATCACTGGTGAGATACTCGAGCCATCTTCCGTTGGTGTAAAAGCTATCTCCAATTTAAAGCAACTTGTTGACTTCGCCCATGAAATCGGGATTGAAAGAGTCATTATTCCTGCGATGGATAAGCTCAGTTTAAGTCAAGAGAGCAAAGCTAGAAAAATGAGCTGTGTGCTTGCCTCTCTTGGCGCAGATACGGATATTAGATTTTTATTGGAAACAGATCAGTCTCATGAATTTGTCTTAAGATTCATTGATTCTTTAGGGATGGATAATGTAGGTGTTTTGTTTGATCTTGGTAATTCAAATGCACTAGGTTTAAATTTTCCAGATGAGATAAGAGCTCTTACTCATCTGATTGGAGAGGTCCACATCAAAGACCGAAGAAAGATCGATGGAAAAAGTATGCGCCTAGGTAAGGCGGACACCCCATTTGACTTGATAAGTAATGAATTAAAGTATTCAAATTGGATCGGCCCGTTTGTAATGGAAACCCCGATCTTTGATAGTTGGCTTGATGAATCTACCAATAATCTTAAATTTTCTAGAAGTTTTTTTGAAGGTTCATCTGGATGAAGGCGCTTTTTTTAGGTTTGGGATCAATTGGGCAAAGACATCTTAGGAATCTCAAGAAATTAATGCCTGATATTGAAGTGCATGCAGTTAGACGAGCAAGAAATGTCCCCTTGCTTGATGATAAGAATCAAGTTATTGGTGGTGTTAATGCATTAAGAGAGGCATATAAGATAACTGAGCATGAACTTTTAGATGATGCATTGAATGAATCACCTGACTTAGTGTTTGTTACTAATCCTTCAAATCAGCATTCAGCTGATACTAAACATGTACTCATCAATTCTAATGCAATAGTTTTTGTCGAGAAGCCGGTTTCTCATGACCTCGCGGAACTTGCTGAGTTAATTGATATAGAAAAGCAGGGGCGAAAAAGGGTTATGGTTGGGTTTCAAATGAGATTTAACCCGCTACTGCAACATGTAAAACGTATTCTAAATGCATCTGAAATTGGTAATGTTATCAGCGCATCATTTGTCAATAGTGAGTATATGCCTGGTTGGCATCCTTATGAGGATTATAGAAAAAGTTATGCCGCGCGTGGAGACCTTGCTGGCGGTGCTGTACTTACTCAGATTCATGATTTTGATTATGCTTCTTGGCTACTAGGCAATCCATGTTCGCTCTACGCTGTTGGAGGCAAACTTTCTAAATTAGAAATTGATGTTGAAGACTCAGTTAATATATTAATGAGAAGTTGCGCTGCTGTATCTCAACAGCCCGCCCCTATCAATATTTCTCTAGATTACTTGGGAAATCCGGCCAATAAATCGTTCAGGATAATTGGCGATGCAGGCCAGATTGTTGGTGATTTGTTGACTGGTAAACTTAATATATTCAAATTCGCCGAGCCAACTAAGTCTATATATGACTACAGCTCCTTCCAAAGAAATGACATGTTTATCAGTCAGCTGAAAGCCTTTCTGGCTTTTGCAAGCAATGGCACTCCTCCGCCAGTTGGTCTCGAGGAGTCGCAATTGAGTCTAAGACTGGCTTTGCTTTCCAAGCAATCAATGCAAAAGAATCAAATGATTTCAATATGAACAACCAATCAAACAAGCTTAAAATATTATGTCTTATACCTGCGCGCGGCGGGTCAAAAAGTATACCTAGAAAAAATATTATTGAATTACTTGGTAAGCCATTAATCGCTTGGAGTATCCAACATGGATTGGAGTCAAACTACGTTAACAGAGTGATCGTAAGCACGGACGACGAGGAAATCGCAAATATATCAATCGCTCATGGAGCAGAAGCGCCATTCCTTCGACCCGCAGATCTCGCTACTGATACTTCATTGGATATCGAGGCATTTTTTCATGCGCTCAGTTGGCTTAAGGAAAATGAAAACTACGAGCCCGATTTGGTTGTGCATTTGCGCCCCACTGGACCAAGCAGAAGGGTTCAATTGATTGATAATGCCATTGAATCTATTCTGTCTGACCAAGAAGCTGACTCTCTTAGGTCGGTTTCAGTTGCTCACCAAAACCCATTTAAGATGTGGTTTATGGAAAAGAACTACATGTCACCCGCATTAACCCTTGAAGGCGTTAAAGATTCACATTCAATTGGGCGCCAAATGTTACCCATTGCCTATTGGCAGAATGGTTATGTAGATATTATAAGGCCTTCAACGATTCTAAATAAAAAATCAATGGTCGGGGATAAGGTTATCCCGTTTATTATAAAAGAAGCTGTTTGCGATCTTGATTATTTGGATGATATTCCGAAAATCGAAGCGTTAATGAGGAACAATTTAAATAATGATGAAAGTGCCTCATTAAATAATGAAAGACTCCCTGTTTAGTCATATGAACAAACGGTTTTCGCTTACTGGAAAAACTGCGCTGATCACAGGTGCTGCTGGTCTCTTGGGGGTTGAGCATGCAGCAGCACTGTTGGAGTGTGATGCAACGGTCGTCCTAACGGATATATCGGATCGACAATTAGTAGAAGCGAAGCGTAAGTTAAATAGTGATTTTCCTGTGGCAAAAATCTTGACCCATAAGATGGATGTGTCGAGTCCTGAGTCGATACATTCGGTTCAAAAGGAGTTATCTGATCGGGGAATTTGCATCGATATTCTCGTTAACAATGCTGCAATTGATCCTAAGGTAAAAGATGATGCCGGGATTATTGAGACATCAAGGTTGGAGAACTTCTCCAGAGAGCAATGGGATTTACAGCTTGCAGTCGGATTAACAGGGGCTTTTTTGTGTAGTCAAATTTTTGGTACTGCAATGGCGAAAAGTGGCAAAGGCGGAGTTATTCTCAACATTGCTTCTGATTTGTCCGTCTTCGCTCCGGATCAGCGTCTATATAGAAAAGATGGTTTATCTGATGATATGCAGCCCGTGAAGCCGGTCACTTATTCTGTTATTAAGGCAGGTTTGGTTGGGCTGACTCGATATTTGGCGACCTATTGGGCTGATCATGGCATACGCAGCAATGCTCTTTCGCCAGGTGGTGTGTTTAATGGCCAAGGGGAAGAGTTTGTGCAGCGCTTATCGAGCCTTATTCCGATGGGGCGAATGGCCAGTAGAGATGAATATCGAGCGGCTGTGCAATTTCTTTGCTCAGATGCCTCAAGTTACATGAATGGACAGAATGTTGTGATGGATGGTGGCAGAAGTGTTTACTGAGCATGCGTGTGAATTTGAATTATGACGCACACAAAAAGACAGAACATTATATTCCAGCCAGGTCCTATTCATTTATTTTGGACAACAGGCGTTTATTATATTTTTTCTTTAAAAAAAGAATATGATTTCGTTCTGTTGGTCTCGGATAACTATAGATATAATGAAAAATTCAATCGAATTATAGAAATACCAGAAATCTTAGAAGTTGTTTATGAGTCTACAAGTAGTAAGTCAGTTAATAACTTTAGGAGTCTGTATATTTCTTACTGTTCGTTGCTAAAAAAATATAATCCGCCTGTTATATATATGCATAACTACTGTTATTTACACAATCAATACTTGCTTTCTGCAGCTTCTAAGTGTGCCCCCAATGTCCTAATTAATTTTTATCAAAATGGACAGCATTTGTCTGATATTGGTGAAGACTATGATTTGCGCCATAAAGATTCAATTTATAAATTAAAAAATAGACTTCCCATATTTTTTTCTTGGGTGCCACTTGCTGCAATAAGTTTTTATATCAAAACACGCTCTAATATCAGTTACTTATTAAGTTATAAGTTATTTGCCTTCCTGGTTACTAGAGATATTTTTAAACCAGAAATAAATCCTTACACGGGAAAATTTTATAGATATAAAGCTAAGCCGACTTATAAAAAACTATCTCAAGTCAACCTTACCTATTCAGATACCGAAAAGAAGATTTCGGAATCAAATAATGTGGATAAAATTCTGGTTATTCATCATCCGGCGAAAGAAAGTTGGCATGATGTATTCGAGTATTTTTTTGGAAGTTTCAAACTAAAAAATCAGATTCTTATATTGCCTAGTACTGGTTTTTTAGAATCAAAAGCATTGGATGAAAAAGAAATTAACCTGTTAGTCGATCAAGTATATGAAACATGGGTTAGAATAATAAAGTTTTTATCTACTAAGTATGACAAGTATCCTGTCAAAATTAAGTTACATCCAAACGATAGTGGTGAGATTTGGAATAGAATATTAACCAAATTGTCGGCTTCAATACAATTGGAGATACTTGCTAAGGATGTGGTTGCTGAGTTTTTAATTATGGAGTCCACGGTCATAGTGGGGGATGTTTCCAGCACTCTTTGGTGGGCTTCAAAGCTTGGAGATAAAAAAGTTTATAGCTTTGATTTATTTGGCTATAACTTAGGTGATGAGATGGCCATATACAAACCAGCTATTACTTACGTCAATGACATGCGTTGTATCTCGTAGGATATGTTTATTTTTATATAAAATATAATACTGTTATTGGGTTTTATTATGAGTTTGAGGCGACTTGAATCTTTTGTTAAATGCACTTTTTCTTACATAAGGTCATTGCTTTTAAGATGTACACAAAATAGATACATTAAGTATCTTCCGTATAATCCTCGTCATGATGATGTTTACCTTGTTTCATTCCCTAAGTCTGGTAACACATGGATGGGGTTTTTGATTGCAAATGCCGCGTTAAGGTTGAAAAATATTGATCGAGATGTTAATTTTTTTAATTCTCATCATTTTATACCAGATATTCATGACACGCGCGACATCAATAATTGTACATTACCAATCGGTTTTCGCTGTATAAAAAGTCATAGCAGCTTTAATCCACTTTATTTATCTGTTGTTTATGTTTTAAGACATCCAGAAGATGTAATGGTCTCTTATTATAAGTTTATGGTTGGTTTAGGTAGCTATAAAGGAACATTATCCGAGTTTATTCGTTCACCAGACTATGGTGTTGCCACTTGGGTGAGTCATGTTCAGGGTTGGTTAGACGTCGGGAACAATCCTAGTTTGCAGATTATTCTCATTCGTTACGAGGACTTGAAGGTAAGCTCAAGCATTGAAATTAAGAAAGTTTTTAGATTCTTTGGATTTCATCTCGATGATTCCATTTTGGATTATGTAACTTCGAAAACATCATTTTCATTTATGAAGCAGTTAGAGGAGGAGCTTTATTTTAATGGCAGGCATATTGCAAAAGATTTCAAGTTTATGCGTTCTGGGAAAGTCGGAGCTAATAATGCCGAATTTAATAAAAATGATATTGAATTTATAAGAGAAATTGCCGGATCACTTATGAAAGAGTACAACTATGAATAAATTAGAAGTAATTTTCAATTATTTACTTTTTTAAATCTTGTTGGTTTTCTTATGGTTGAGTACATTTCATACAAAGGTAGGGCGCTTGCGATTATACTTCGCACAAATCACCACGCTGACGGTATCGAGTTTTTCACCTCCAACGATTTCTCCCAACAACTCGGCTACATGAACCGCCCGCAAGGATATGTGATCCCGCCTCATGTGCACAATCCTGTGTCGCGCGAGGTGCAGTTCACGAAGGAAGTGTTGTTTATAAAGTCGGGTAGGGTACGAGTTGATTTCTACGACGATGATCAGAACTACATTGAAAGCCAAATCCTTGAACAAGGCGATGTGATCTTGCTCGCCTTTGGTGGCCACGGGTTTGAGATGCTCGAGCCGACGGAGATGATTGAGGTCAAGCAGGGGCCTTATGCCGGCGAGGCAGACAAGACGCGCTTTGAGCCCATCTCTGCGGATCAAGTGCGGCTGAAGGATTGAGCATGAGGGACGCTGTTTTCAACGCCTATAGCCGATATTACGATTTGCTCTATCGCGACAAGGATTATTTCGCCGAAGCGGAGTACATCGCGGGTCTTCTTGAGCGCTTCGGCGTTTCGGGTAAGCGTCTTCTCGAGTTTGGTTCGGGTACGGGCAAGCATGGCCGATTACTCGCTGCGCGTGGTTATGAAGTAACCGGCATCGAGCACAGCGCCGAGATGGTGGCGCAGGCTGAGCCAGCGCCAGGCTTTTCTTGCCAGCAAGGCGATATCTGTACCGTGCAGCTCGGGCAGACGTTTGATGCGGTGCTGTCGCTCTTTCATGTGGTGAGCTATCAAACAACCAACGACGCTGTGCAAGATGTCTTTGTGCGTGCTGCGGAGCATCTTGAAGCGGGTGGTTTGTTTGTGTTCGATGTTTGGTACAGCCCGGCCGTTTATGCGCAAAGGCCCGAGGTTCGTGTGAAGCGTATGGCGGATGAGGCGATTGAAATAATTCGAATCGCAGAGCCGGTATTGCACCCGAATGAAAATTGTGTAGATGTGAACTACACGATCTTAGCGCATGATCTGGCGAGTGGCGCGGTTGAAACCATGACCGAAACACATCCCATGCGACATTTTTCATTGCCAGAGTTGGATTTGCTCGCGCAGATGAGTGGTTTTGCGGTTGTTGGAACCGAAGAGTTTCTGGCAGGTAACAGACCGAGCGAAGAGACTTGGGGTGTTTGTTTAGTTTTAAGGAAGCGCTGATGGATGCTAAAAAAGTGATCAAGTCATTGTTACCGCCTGTTTTATTAAAGCTGATTCGCAATTCAAGAAAGAACAATAGGGCATTTGGATTTGAGGGCAAGTTTGAGTCTTGGGATGCCGCAGCCGCAGCTTGCAATACAGCTGGATATGCAGAACAGAATATTTTTCAAAAAACCTTAAATTCAGTTTTAGCAGTTAAAAATGGAGATGCGGTATTCGAGCGAGACTCCGTTTTATTTAATGAAATTCAATATTCATGGCCGCTTTTGTCGGCGATCTTATTGGCTGCAGCAAATACCAGAGATGAGTTAAGGATCTTGGATTTTGGCGGATCATTAGGTTCAACTTATTTTCAAAATAAAAAATTTCTTGAATTAATCCCTCATAAAGTGAGCTATGGAGTTGTGGAGCAGGCGCACTATATTGATCTTGGAAACGAAAAAATTTCAGATAATAAGCTGTGTTTTTTTAAATCGATTGAAGATTATATGGCTGTTCTAGGAAGCCCGCACATCGTGATTCTTAATGGTGTTCTGCAATACGTAAATAACTACGTTCAAATATTACAAGATGTGTTGTCACATAATATAAAATTTATTTGTGTCGACAGAACGCCATTTGTCTCGGAGGGTGGCGAAAGAATTATGATTCAGAATGTTTCAGAGCCTATCTATAGAGCCCGCTATCCGCATCGCTTTTTCTCAAAGTCCAAATTCTTGGCCAACTTTACAAATCATGGTTACGAAGTTTTAGAGGGCTTTAAAGCAATTGATAACGGAAATGAATTTGCGACATGGGAAGGTTTTATTTTTGCCAAGACAAAGAGTAACTAGCCCTTTATGCAAAATTTTATTCCTGTGAACGAGCCTTTGCTGGACGGCAACGAGAAGAAATACCTCGCCGAGTGTATCGACACGGGCTGGATCTCATCCGAAGGACCGTTCGTCAAGCGCTTCGAAGAAGAGTTCGCGGCTCGCTCTGGGCGTAAGCATGGCATTGCGGTTACCAACGGCACGGCTGCAATTGATGCGGCGGTTGAAGCGCTGGGGATAGGACCGGGTGATGAAGTCATTCTGCCAACTTTCACGATTATTTCTTGCGTGATGCAAATCGTGCGTTCGGGCGCGACGCCGGTGTTGGTGGACAGTGATCCGCTGACTTGGAACATGGATGTCAGCCAGATCGAGGCCAAGATTACGCCGCGCACCAAGGCGATCATGGTGGTGCATATCTACGGCTTGCCGGTGGATATGGATCCCGTGTTGGCGTTGTGTCAGCGCTATGGCTTGAAGTTGATCGAGGATGCCGCCGAAATGATCGGCCAGACCTATCGCGGTAAGCCCTGCGGATCGTTTGGCGATATCAGCACGGTGAGCTTCTACCCTAACAAGCACATCACCACCGGCGAGGGCGGCATGATCCTCACCGATGATGATGACTTGGCTGAGCAATGCCGCGAGCTGCGAAATCTTTGTTTCAAGCCCGGCAAGCGCTTTGTGCATGAGCGGCTGGGCTGGAATTTGCGTATTACCAACTTGCAGGCAGCTCTGGGTGTCGCGCAGCTTGAGCGGCTGGATGAGTTTCTGGACAAGAAACGCTGGATCGGGCGGCTGTATAACGAATTGTTAGCAGACTTGCAGGGAGTGCAGCTGCCGTTGACGCAGACCGAATATGCCGAGAATATTTATTGGGTATACGGATTGGTTTTGGATGACTCCGTTGAATTTGATCCAGAAGGAGCGATGCGCCGATTGGCGAAGCTAGGTGTTGGCTGTCGGCCTTTCTTTTTTCCAATGCACCAACAGCCAGTTTTGCGCGAGATGGGTTTGTTTGAAGCCGAGAGTTACCCAATTTCTGAACAGTTGTATCAGCGCGGTTTCTATATACCAAGCGGTTTAGCGTTGACGGAAGAGCAGATCTTGAATGTTTCAGATTCTCTAAAGCAAGTGTTCATTCAGGGAAACATTTGAAATGAGACCTATCAGGTTAGCGGTAGTTTTTGATCAGCAAATTCGCGAGGGTGGGGGCTATCAACAAGCATTAAATGCAGTATTGCTAACACGCGAATTGCCTTCGAGTTTGGTAGAAACTATTTATTTCACAACGTTGAGTGAAAATGTTGAAACTCTATTGAGTTTTGGTATTAAAGCAGAACCAGTTTATGCTTCTTATCATAGTAGAGTTTTAACCTACTTTCGTCGAAAGATATCAAATTCTCGTATTCTGAAGTTATTTAAAAAATTTCGTCCATATAGTCCGATCGAAAAGGCTTTGATAAAACATAGAATAGATTTAGCGTATGCTCTTTCTCCATCTAATTGGCCTTTAGGCCTTGAAGAAATAAATTACATCACCACGGTATGGGACCTCTGTCACCGAGATGACCTTGAGTTTCCAGAGGTTCGTTGGGATCGACAATTTGAAATGCGTGAGATCAAATATCGCGCTTTACTGCCCAGAGCAACAGCAATCTTTGTTGATTCGGAGCTAGGAAAGAAAAATGTTTTACATCGCTATGGAGTTGATAAGGAGAGGGTGCATGTGATGCCTTTTCAGGCGGCAGCGGCAATTAGGGATGCTCCTTCTGCAGAACCCAAATCATCGATCGATGTGCATGCGAATTACGACTTAGATGTGCCTTATGTTTTTTATCCAGCACAGTTCTGGGCGCATAAAAACCATGTATATTTGTTAGAGGGCTTGCGGGTCTTAGAAGAAAGATACGGAATTCGAGTTGGTGCCATTTTTTCAGGAGGGGATCAAGGTAATCTTTCCTATGTTAAGTCTTGTGTAAGGATGATGAGTCTTGAAGACAGAATTCGTTTTGTAGGGTTTGTTGATAATAAAGAAATCCCCGAGCTTTATCGGCAATCTATCGCACTCGTCATGCCAAGTTATTTCGGGCCTACTAATTTGCCACCTCTCGAGGCATTTGAGCTAGGTGTGCCAGTCTTGTACTCTGATAAGGCTGGTTTACGTGAGCAAGTTGAAAACGCAGCTTTGTTGATGGATTTAAATGATCCTGACTCGATGGCTAGCCATTTAAAAAATCTCATTGAAAATACTCGGCTCCGCATGCAACTTATTGAAGCCGGAAAAGAGCGCCTAAGATATTTTGATTCTTTTGATCGCTTAGGTACATTAAGGAAAGTGCTCGAGGAATTTCGATGGAGAATACATACATGGAAGTGAATTAGTTTTGTTAGTTTTTAGTAATCTCACAACCAATACTACCAAGTAACATTGTTTTCCTTTTTTATTTATTAAGCTATGCGGCCTATTGTTTGACTATCTGCATCGCACACACGCAGCACACACGCAACCATGTAACCGTTTATACAAAGCGTTAGGTAGACTACCGTTAATACCTAGGTTTTGAGGGTCTTTTGGGGAGTTGGTTGTAGAACAAACGGAATAAAATAAATCATTTTTTGCCACAAAAACAATTAGACAATTGCAGCTCTCATTAAGTACGTTCTAAGTGTTTTAATTAGTCGGATGTTGCGATAAAACTAATAACATTATCTTCAAAGATGAGTTTTTTGTAAAAAAGATGAAAATTGTTACTCTGACCACATGCCATAGTCGGCGAAACAAAACTCTAAGGTCATTAGAGGGTTTACATTCACAAGAATTACCTAAGGATATTAAGTTAGTTCATGTTCTAGTAGATGATGGGAGTACTGATGATACAAGCCGTGCTGTTTCCGAAAGATTTCCTGATGTTGAGATTATTCATGGAAATGGAAATCTGTATTGGGCAGGTGGGATGCGGTTTGGTTGGGAGCAATCAGTCAGTCACAAAAGTTTTGATTATTTGTTTGTTTATAATGATGACGTTGAATTCTTTTCTGATGCTTTAAAGCGCTTGATTGATGTTGGCCAAGCATATGAAACAAATCAGGATGCTCTGTCTTATGTTGTTGTAGGTTCTTGTCAGTCCAAGATTGATTACTCCACCACCTATGGTGGTCAGGTACGCAATAGCCGAGTAAATCCACTGTCATTTAAACGCGCTGATCCTCCCTCGGATGGCTATTTGTTTCTAGATACTTTGAATATGAACTGTGCCTTGATTAGTCACACTGCTCTTGAGGCTACAAATTTCTTGGCACCTTATTTTACGCATGGCGGCGCAGATTTTGAGTTTGGCCTTCGCTTACGTGACAACAGAGGGTCGGTTATTTTGGCGCCTGGATATTTTGGTTATTGTGAGAGAAACCCAAGCGCCCCTATCGAAGCATTATCGCTGTCCGATTATTTTAAGATGGCTACAACCCCCAAGCGCTCCCCGCCATATATTTCTTTTAGATATCAAAAATCATATGGTGGAATCTTTTGGTTTTATTTCTTTTTAAGAAATTACATTACGATAGTGGTTTTGAAGCTACTTTTAAAAGGCAAATGGTTTTAAATGTATTTTCGTTTGCTTCCTATTGAAATAAAAACTTACATTAATTATGAAAAATTATTTGATCCAAAAGCTACAAAATAAAACCGCAGTAATTGGCATTCTTGGCCTTGGTTACGTTGGGTTGCCTTTGTCAATACGTTATGGCGAAGCCGGATTCAAAGTTTTAGGTTTTGACATTGACCCTAACAAAACTGAAAAGATCAATGCAGGCAAAAGCTATATTGAGCACATCCCATCAGCCAAAATCGCAGAAGCCAATAAGCAAGGTTTTGAGGCAACGACCGATTTTACTCGCGCGAGTGAAGCGGATGCGCTGATCCTTTGTGTTCCCACGCCGCTGAATAAATACCGCGAACCGGATTTGAGCTTTGTGACTGATACCACCGACATGGTTCTGTCCTATTTGCGAAAAGGCCAAGTCCTCTCGCTGGAAAGCACAACCTATCCCGGCACGACGGAAGAAGAGTTATTGCCGCGTGCGGAATCGACTGGACTAAAAGTGGGCGAAGACATCTTCCTCGTGTATTCGCCCGAGCGTGAAGATCCGGGCAATCCAAATTTCGAAACCCGCACCATTCCCAAAGTGGTGGGTGGTCATACCCCTGCCTGTCTTAAAGTCGGTCAGGCGCTGTATGAGTCCGCGATTGATCATGTTGTTACTGTGAGTTCGACCAAAACCGCAGAGATGACCAAGCTGCTGGAGAACATCCATCGTGCGGTGAACATCGGCCTGGTGAATGAAATGAAGATTGTCGCGGATCGCATGGGCATCGATATCCATGAAGTGATACGTGCAGCGGCGACCAAGCCGTTCGGCTTTACGCCGTATTACCCAGGTCCGGGGCTTGGCGGCCACTGCATTCCGATTGATCCGTTCTATCTCACTTGGAAGGCACGTGAATATGATGTACACACGCGCTTCATTGAGCTGGCCGGTGAGGTGAACACCAACATGCCGCGCTGGGTCATCAGCAAAACCATGGATGCGCTGAACGAGCGTGGTAAGTCGCTCAAAGGCGCAAAGGTTTTGGTGCTCGGCATTGCTTATAAAAAGAACGTAGATGACATGCGTGAATCCCCGGCGGTGGCGCTAATGGAGTTACTGAAAGAGAAGGGTGCCATCGTTGATTACACAGATCCGCATGTGCCGGTGTTCCCGAAAATGCGCGAGCATCATTTCGATCTTTCCAGTATTGACCCCACGCCGCAAAAAATCAGCAGCTACGACGTATTGCTCCTCGCGACTGATCACGACAAGTTTGATTACACCATGTTCCAACAGCACGCCAAACTTATCGTCGATACGCGGGGCATTTATTTAGGAAAAAACAATCAAATTATAAAAGCTTGATGCAATACGAGATAAAGAGAGGTAGATAATTTAGCGGTCTCAAGATTCAAATCCAACCGAAACGTAACGAGGTCGGATTACAGCTAGTAAGTTTTAAGTGTTTAGGATTTTCTCGATGATTTGGCCATACTCCTCCAGTGGGAATTGGAAATTCAGTGCAGAACGTGCATGTATATTTATAAGAACAAAAAGATTAGATAGATGCCTAATATGGTACCATATTGATGTTGAGATCTCCAATTTGCACTTACGGCACGAGGCATTACGACGTACGTCTGTTGCTTGATAGCCTTCACTCCTCCGACACACAAGGCCGAACTTCCCAGCTAATGGTCGAGGGATAGGCCCCAGTTGTCTGGAGATCCAGCGAGGGATAATGGCGCGATCGCTGTCCCACGGTAATGGAGCAAAGATCCTACCCAACTCTAGACGATACTTCGGTAAGAGAGTAGACTAGTCTGCATTTGCGATCTCTTTATGGTCCAAAAATAATAGTTAGCATGAATCTGGAGATTGTTTCGTCCGGATTTTGAGCAAATCGGCTGACAACATGTAATACAAGGTCGAAATCGCCGCAAACGTTGCAAAAATGCGAATCATTCCGGCTCGAGAATACATATTTTTAAAAGTTGCACACTGAGTTACTCTCCGGGGCTATAGTCGTTCAAATCAGGGACTCCTAAATGGAATTTTATACATTCATATATTTATTACTTTTTTTGGGATCGTTAAGAAATTCTAAAAAAATCGGAACATTAGCATCTATAACTCTAATCCTTATTATTGGATTAAGATATGACGTTGGTGTGGATTATCTGAGCTATTTTTCATGGTATGAAAATGAAATTTTAGGTGATTTTACGCTTAGTTATATAGAGCCGGGTTTTACGGTTTTAGCAAATTTATTAAGATATTTCGGCTTCGGTCCGCAATCATTATTTTTTGCATCAGCAGTAATAACAATTTACTTTATACAAAAATCATCAAATGCATTAAGTTTGAACTTGTCAAAAACAATTTTTTTATTTTATATTGCAAATGGATATTTTTTTTCAGTAAATGGCGTAAGGCAGGCAATAGCAGCTGCAGTTATATTATGGTTCTTAAGTCAGTATACAAAGTCTAAGCCATCGATAAAAATTCTTCAAATTCTATTTGCATCTGTATTTCATTATTCAGCCCTCATTTTCTTACTTTTTATATTAGTTGATTTGCGTATTAAAGTTTCTGGTTTTGTAATATTGGCCATTAGTATATGTTTTATGCTAGTTGCTACACAATTAAATATACTGGAGTTAATTTTAAATAATTTATCAGAATATTTGCCAAGTAAATATATTGTGTTAGGTGAACATGCATTAAATTATACAAAAGGTAATGGATCGGGCTTGGGTTTGCTGTTACTGATTAGTACATACATTTTCCTTTTAGTGGCTGGGTATAGGTACTATGATTATAGAGACGAAAGCTTTCGCGTGATGTTTAATGTAACATTTATAGCTTTAATGTTAAGTGTTCTTCAGTATCAAAATCCGCTTTTCGAGAGACTATCGATATACTTTAAGTGGGGGTTTTTTATATATGTTCCATTTTTAATCAATAAAATTAAATATGAATACGGATTAAACAATAGTGTATATATTTATGTAGCATTAACCACTGCAACAAGTTTAATGTTTTTTTATGTCATATACAATGAATTGTATCGTCTATCACCCTATCAATCGGTAATAAAATTTTAACAAGCGGTTTTTAATAAATGTCAATTTCGATAATTATCCCAACATTTTCTAGGCCTAAACTTTTAAAGAAAGCATTGGAAAGTGTTGTTAAATCCAAAGATGTGAAAGACTTTGAAATCATTGTGATTGACGATAGTGTTGATGATAGTAGTGCCAAAAATTCAAAAATCTGTAAAGAGTTTCAACCCAATTGCGATATAAGATACATTAAAAATAAAGAAAATAAAGGAGCAAACTATTGCAGAAATTTAGGTGCCAAGATGTCAAAAAAAAAATATCTAGCATTTCTTGACGATGACGATGAGTTCGAATCATGTAAGTTGCATTACCAATTAAATACTATTCAAAGAGAAAATGTTGTTGCAGTTTATTGTGGTGTAAGTTTGGTTTTTAAAGAGGTACTATTAACGGAAATCACACCTTCTGACGAAGGCGATTTAACACGAAAAATATTATTCCATGAAAATGGTTTAAATGCTGGTAGTACTCTTATGATAGAAAAAGATGTTTTTCTTGACATAGGAGGTTTCGATGAATCACTCCCGCGTATGCAAGACTGGGATTTTTTAATAAATTTTTTCCAAAAAGGCTATAAGATTTCTTGTCTCTCTATCCCTCTATCCAAAATAAATACTGATTTTCATTTTTCTACAAGATCTCCTGAAAAAACAGCAATAGCTGTACTCTATATTTTATCTAAATATGATAAATTATTAAAAAGTTTCAGTCTTCAAGATCGCAAAAAAATTAAGCGTATTAATTTTCGTTTAGTCGCTGTATTGTTTGCAGCAAAACTTGATGTCGTTAATTCTTTAATATGGATTAAAAAAGCATATGGGCTTCATTTTTATCTAAAACCTCGTGCGTACTACATATTATTTTCTGCTCTTAATAATCGTTATCAGCTAAAAATGAGAATTCTATACTTATATAAACTAATGCTTGTTTTTTTTAAAAAAAGGTTTTGTTTTGGTAATAGTTAAGATTAAAGGTGGATTGGGTAATCAACTCTTTCAATATGCATTTGCTAAGGCTTTATCATTAAAATTTGGTAAAAAGCTTTTATTGGATCTTTCATGGTTTCAGCCTCTTAGGTACAAGAAAACGGTTAGGAAATTTTACCTGAATGACCTTTTTACTAAGGAAAATTTTTCTTGTTATGAATGGACGATACTAGATCCTTTAAAAAAATTTGTCTTATTGTCGAGTTCTAATTTTTATCCAATTAAGATTAAGTACATTAACGAATTATTCATAAAAAAAAATGGTGTTTACAGTGGCAATGATAATATATATCTTGATGGTTATTGGCAGAGTCATTTATTCGGAATTAGTTCTTTAGATTATATTAAATATGAGCTAGTCTCCAATAAATTATTCAACATCAATAGCTCAATTTTCAAAAATATACTAGAAAGTAAT
>Ga0255770_10001832_pt1 | contig 19590 bp, 20 predicted proteins | sample 071ome_22_FD_179968 | JGI IMG/M metagenome (GOLD analysis project Ga0255770, IMG submission 179968) | Coastal salt marsh microbial communities from the Groves Creek Marsh, Skidaway Island, Georgia - 071404AT metaG (version 2) | ecosystem: Environmental > Aquatic > Marine > Intertidal zone >...
GACTGGAAACTCCTCGATGCAGGCAAAAGAGTCCAGATTATTAAGAACTGTCCTTTCGAAGGAAGTAAATTAGAGTTTGGGACGGAAGTGATTTTTTCAAAAAATAAAACCATTGCGGCTTTGATTGGTGCATCTCCAGGAGCATCTGTTTCCGCAAATGCCATGGGTAATGTCTTAATCGGAATGTTTGGAAAAGAGACTCATAAAGATTTAAAAAAAATAATTAGCTCCTTTGAAAGTGATCTTAATAGTTCAGCAAAAAAAGTAGCAACTTTTAGATCTAGAATTTATAAGCAGTTAGGATTATGGTAGTTGGCGTTGCCTTTGGATTTCAGACAAACAAATACCTGTCGCAACACTCACATTTAAACTTTCAACCGAACCCATCATAGGAATCGTGATAAGTAAATCACATGACTCTCGAGTTAACCTTCTCATACCGCTACCCTCAGAGCCCATAATAATTGCAATTGGACCTATAAGATCTGCTTTATAGAGTGAATTTTTAGTTTCTTGTTCTGTTCCTATAATAAAAAATTGATTTTGTTTGAGATAGTCAATTGCCCTTTTTAAATTCGTCACAGTAACGAAGGGAACAGTTTCTGTTGCACCGCAGGCCACATTCCTAACTGTAGCATTAATTCCAACTGCATTATCCTTGGGAGTTACAATGGCGCTCACGCCCATAGCGTCAGCAACCCTAAAGCATGCACCTAAGTTATGAGGGTCTTCAACGCCATCTAAGATAAGAATGATTGGATCATCCTTATGATCTTTCTCAACAATATCCTCAAGGGTAAAAAACTTTTCAGCTTGTTGAAATACGGTGGCAATAACGCCCTGGTGCTTAGTTTTAGGTAAAAGTTGATCAAGTCTTGATTTTGAATAAAGGTGAAATTTAATCTCTCTTTCTTCTGCCACCTTGATTAATTGTTGCATACGCCCATCATTTCTTGACTCATCCAAGAAAAGTTCTTTGATTGACGACGGGTTTGATCTAATTACGCTTAATATTGAATGGAAACCGTAGATAAGTTTTTTATTTTGCATTTTTATTTTTAGTTAATTTATTTGAATCAATGAGAATAAGATCAATACGTGAGAGCTCCATGTCGATTTTAGCAACCTTAATCTTAACGCGATCACCCATACCAAAACTCTTCCCCGATTTTTCTCCAATTAAGGCATGTTTAGACTTATTAAAGACATAATAATCATTACCCAAATCTGTAACATGAATTAATCCCTCAATGTATATTTCATCAAGACTCACAAAGACGCCAAAGCCAGTAACACTAGAAATTGTGCCAGAAAAAACTTCGCCCAATCTATCCTTCATAAAATAACATTTCAACCAATCCTCGACATCCCTGCTTGCCTCATCAGCCCTTCTTTCTGTTGTAGAGCATTGCTTAGCTATCCCATCAAGATCCTTGACTCTCAACTCCTTTCTTTTCAGCTTGTCCTTGATTGCCCTATGCACAATTAGGTCCGGGTAACGCCTGATGGGAGAGGTAAAATGTGTATATGTATCATAGGCCAAACCAAAGTGGCCTTTATTTTTTGTCTCATATACCGCCTGTTGCATTGACCTTAAAATCATCGTCTGCAGCATCTGAGATTCAGGCCTTGTTCTAATCGATTGAAGTAAAGCACTGTAGTCCTTGGCTGATGGTTTTTGCCCTCCACCCAACTTCAAACCAAATTCTGCAATGTAATTTTTTAGTAATTCAAGCTTTTCTTCTTTTGGAGATTCATGATTGCGATAAATGGCTGGGCTATTTTCCTTTAATAAAAACTTGGCCGCTGAAACGTTTGCTGCCAACATACATTCCTCGATAATTTTATGAGCCTCATTTCTATGCACAGGTTGAATGGAATCAATTTTGCCATCCTGATTAAAATTAATAGCTGTCTCAACCGAGTCAAACTCAATGGCCGACCTTTTTTCCCTTTGCTTTGAAAGTAGGGCATATATTTGCTTTAAATTTTTAAGATTGGTAAGAACATGACTATATTTTTTAGTTAAGTCATCATCGTTCTCGTACAAAATTTTGTGAGTAATTGTATAGGTCATGCGGGCTTTAGAGAAAATGATAGCTGGATAAAATTTGAATTCACTAACTAAACCTTCGTCATCAATCACCATTTCACACACCATCGTGAGCCTATTAACCTGTGGGTTTAGGGAGCATAGGCCGTTTGAAAGCTTCTCTGGTAGCATCGGAATAACACGCCGAGGGAAATAGACAGAATTACCTCGGCTTAATGCCTCTTTATCAAGCTGTGAGTTAGAGCTTACATAGCTACTCACATCCGCAATAGCAACAAATAACCTCATATTAGATTCTGCTTTTTCAGCAAAAACGGCATCATCAAAATCTTTAGCAGTTTCACCATCAATCGTTACAAAATCAAGCTTTGTTAGATCAGTATGATCTTTGTAATCAGAAACAAGAATCTCATTTTTAAATGACTCTGATTCCTTGATGGCATCCTTCGAAAATTCATGGGGCAGATGATGTTTTCTTAAAGCAATCTCAATCTCAATGCCACTATCACTATAGTTACCAATGATCTTTGTAATTTGACCCATGGGCTTAGTTCTAAAGTCTGGCTGCGTTGTCATTTCAACCTCAACAACTTGACCGGGCTGAGCATTCATATCTGGATGGTAAGGAACTAAAATATCATGTGAAATTCTTTTATCTTCAGCCCTCACAATCGTGACGCCATGATTTTGAATTACTCGACCCACAATAATTGAATTTCCGCGGCTTAAGATCTCGATAATGATCCCCTCTTGCCGTCCTTTCTTATCAATGCCGGTTACTTGAACCATCACCTCATCGCTGTGAAACACTTTACTCATTTCTTTTGGACTTAAGAAAACATCCTGCAATGAGCTATCCTCGGGTATTAAAAAACCAAAACCATCAGGATGGCCCATAATTTTTCCAGGGATTAAATTGAGTTTTTTTGAGATGCAAAGAACATCCTTGCGGTTGATTAAAATTTGCCCTTGCCTTACCATGGCACCAATTCTCTTTTCAAAAAAGGGATATTCGTCCTTGGTAATTTCTAGTTTCTTGATAAGCTCTTTTTTTGGTATTGGGACACCATAATCATTCATAACTTCCAAGATTAATTCTCGACTAGGAATTGGGTTTTGATAATTTTCTTTCTCTCTGTTTAGAAAGGGGTCAGAGTTTCGAATTTTTCTTGTCTTCTTGGCCACTCAATATTCCTCGTTAAAGGAATAAAGATCAGGAATATTTCTACCAGCACCATTAAAATCAAGCCCAAAACCAAAGACATAGGCATCAGGTACATCCAACCCAACATAATGAGCGGATATTTCTTTTTTTGTGTCTAATTGTTTTTCAAATAAAACAACATTGGTAATCGATTTCGGTTTCATGGTTATTAATTGTTCATTAATTAATTTCAAGGTAATACCCTCATCTAGGATATCATCCACCACTAATACTTCTTGATTGAGCACGCTTTCAGGACTTGGTTGATGAGTAATCTTTATTTGATTCGTTCCAACATTATTTTGATAACGAGATACGTGAAAATAATTTACTTCAATGGTAAAACTTAATCTCGGCAAAAGCACTCCTACAAAAGGGATAGCCCCGGTAAGCACAGGAAGAATAAGAGCTTTTTTATTTTTAAATTGTCTGTTGAGTTTGCCAGCCAATAGGTCAATAGCGCTGACAATTTCTTCATGGGTATAGATGAGTTGTGAGCGAGATAATATTGCCTGGTCAATCATTAACCAAGCCTATTTTTTAAATAACTCTCAAGCTCTTTACCAAACAGTTCAGACTTCAATGCATACTCAATATTGGCCTTAATGTATCCAAACTTATCACCACAGTCATGGCGAACTCCCTCAAACTGAAAAGCATAGGTATTAATTTCTTTAAGTGAATCTTTAATTGCGTCTGTTAATTGAATTTCATTACCCGTGCCCATTTGAGTCTTTTGTAAATAAGTTAAAATTTTATTTGAAAAAATATACCTCCCAACAACACCATATTCGGATGGGGCAGCCTCAGGCTCTGGCTTTTCTACAATATCTTTAATATTCATTAATTTCTCATCATAATTGTCAGACGCAATCACTCCATAATGAATAGAGTCCCTTTTTTTAACCTTTTGTACCGCAATTAAAGAAGAATCCTCGTTATTGTATTGCTCAACCATCTGCTTTAAAGCTCCAGGTTTTGAGTCAATAAGATCGTCTGCCAAAAGTACAGCAAAAGGCTCATCTCCAAGAACGGGTTTAGCTTGAAGAATCGCATGCCCCAACCCTAAAGGCTCCCCTTGTCTCAGGTAAATACATGAGGCTGATTTAGGAATAAGATTATTCATTTCCTCAAAGAGTTTTTTTTTCTTTTCTGTGATGTTGGATACACTAGCTTCTAGCGATGTATCGAAATGATCCGTGATAGCCCTTTTAGTTTTACCCGTTATAAAAATAAGATCTGTAAAACCTGCCTCAAGAGCCTCCTCAACAGCATATTGAATAAGCGGCTTATCAACAATAGGCAACATCTCTTTTGGTGTAGCCTTGGTGGCAGGTAAAAATCTAGAGCCATGACCGGCAACAGGAAAGACAATTTTTTTAAGCTTCATATTTTATTACATCTTTTTTTTAGTGATGATAACAGAGATCATTGATATTACACGACGATGTTTGAAGATTGGGTTATATTATTTTACTTTAATTAAATCTGATTCCTTTTGCTCAACCCAAAAGGAGTTATTATTCGATACCTCTTTTTTCCAAAAAGGAGCTTCCGTTTTTAAATAGTCAATAATATAGCGACAAGCATCAAAGGCATTATCACGATGTTTGCTAGCAACTAGAATAAATACAATAGGCTCACTTAATTGAATAACACCGACTCTATGAATAATTCTGGTTTCGATTAAATCCCATTTGTTGTGAACGGCTTTTTCAATTACCTGAAGAGCTTTTTGTGTCATTCCCTCATAATGCTCAATGTTAAGATGATTCAAATGCTCTCCTGGTCTATCTTCAAAATCTCGAACATAACCAATAAAAGTTGATATTGCTCCAATATTATTTTTATTACTCTTTACCTCGTTTAGAATTTTTTCAAATTCAATATCCTCTTTTTGAATAATAATCATTTATCTAAGATCGTCCATAAATATCATCAAATCTGGTTATATCCTCCTCAATTACCTTTTCACCAATCTGTACCTCAATAATCTCTAAAGTATGATTTTGATTATTAATTAATTGATGTTTTGAATTTTTCTTAATAAATGTAGATTCATTTTCATGCAAATCAAAAAGATTTCCATCACATAAAATTGTAGCTAAACCCTTTACCACTACCCAGTGTTCACTTCGAAAATTATGTGATTGATATGATAATTTTGAATTTGGTTTAACGATTATTCTCTTTACCTTAAAATTAGCATCAAAATCTATTGTTGAATATGATCCCCAGGGCCGATTAACTTTAATATGCTCATCAAGTAAATGTTTATGTTTTTTTTCTAATAAACTTACAAGACTCTTTATGTCTTGAATATTATTTTTATTAGCAATAAGAAGTGAGTCAACCGTATCAACTACAACCAAATCATTTACTCCTAACAAAGAAACATTTCTTTTTGATGAAAAAACAATATTCTCTTTTGAATCCAGAGATACGATATCTCCCTTAAACACATTACCTAATTTATCTTTTTTCTCAATCTCACCAATTGCAGTAAATGTTCCAAGATCACTCCAATCTGATTTTAATAAAACTACTTTTAAATTTAATTTAAATTTTTTTGCATGCTCAATCACTGCATAATCAATTGAATCTGATGGAGATAATATAAAACTTGATGAATCTGGTCTTAGAAACCAATTATCATAAGCTTTCTTTTTAAAAGACTTAGTAACATTTTCATAAATTAACTTATTGCCTTTTTTAATTGCCTCAAGCCATAACGAATCTTTTAGAATAAAAATACCACTATTCCAAGAATAGTTTCCATGCGCAATCATTTGCTTTGCTGAATTTATATCAGGTTTTTCAATAAAGCTTATTACATCTTTAGACATATTGTTACTATTATCATATTCAATATATCCATACCCGGCATCGGGTCTAGTCGGAGTAACTCCAAGAGTAACAATATTATTACTTATAGCTGATTTAACTGCCTGGTGAACAGATTGTCGATAAAGTTTTTCATTACTTATATGATGATCAGATGGTGCTACAATTAAAATGTTCTCACAATCTGATTGAATCGAACTTAGTGCAGCAAGAGTAAGTGCTGGCGCGGTATTCCTTGGCTCTGGTTCTAAAATAATCTCAACGGTTTTTTTTAAATTTAATTCTTCAATTTGCTCTAATACTAGGAATCTGTGGTGCTCATTTGAGACTATTATAATTTTATTTACTTCAAAATTTTTTTCTTCAAGAGCTAAAGCTCTTTTTATACTTTGCTGGAATAAGCTTAAATTACCTATTAACTTTAAGAATTGTTTAGGAAAATAATTCCTAGATAAAGGCCATAGCCTTGTGCCAGAGCCACCAGATAATATTACAGGGATTACTTTCATTGATTGAAGACTATATAAATTAAAAACGCTTAAATTGTAACAAGATTTTTTTAGCTAAAGATGAATCTGAAAACTTATTTTCGTATAAAAGTGATTGAAATTGAGCGTAACCATCAATCTTAGTTTTATCAATATTGGATATATTTTCGAAACCCATTGACCATTCCGCAAACTCTCTAGAATCAACATCTCTATTTTGCATCACTAAAATATGATTATGTCTTTCGTCATTTTGAATATTAATAAACGTATTATCAACAAATGAATCCTCGCCTTCTAAAACTTGAATAAAAGAGCCATTATCATAAAGAAGCATGCCTGAAATATCATTTTTTTTATTGTTTTCACGGCTGGTTTTTAAAATATCAAGCAGATCATCATCATTCATACTCCTCACAGCGGAACTGATATAAATTATTTGCCTCATAAATTTATCTTGTCTTAAAGTGCATCAAAACTTCTTTAGCCTGCAGGGGGTTAATAAAATTCCAATTATGAACAGCTTCACTAAAATCCTTGTATCCATTAATTTGTTTTTTATCATAATGATCTAAGTTAATAAAATTCATAGACCATGACGAAAAATCACGCGTTTTTATTTCATCGTCAAAAATCTTAATGACGCTTGTGTGCCTATCATCCTCAAGTATCTTAGAAAATAAAGCATGCACATCTTCTGCCTCGCCCTCAAGAGCTTGGCAAAAAGTACCTTGATCATACAAAAGAAGCCCAGTGATTTTTTTTTCAGAATTGTGGTGGATGCTAGTTAAAAGAATCGCCTGAAGATCATCTTTAGAAATCCTTCTTGTAGCAGTACTAACATAAATTAGCTGTATCATTGGAGCGCTCCAAATTAACTAACATACTGATTAATAATTAAATATTAACAACAAATTATAATTTATTTTGAAATTTGTCAATTTGGTGGAGCTGGGGGGCATGAATATGCAATCTATTCTAATCTATCCCCGTCTCATAAACCTCATGAGATATAGTATAAATCAAATTATAAGTTCTCAATCAATCTAAACTAATCTAGTCGAATCTATGCTTACTTGACATACAAATTGACATACAAGTTATGAATTGAAATACAAATGAAGTGGTATACAACTAAACATAATAATATTTACTATAAATGTTAAAGTTGTCTATATGAAAAACAAAACTTACGCAAAAATTGAAAATAAAGATAAGCTTGAATTGCTTATTACTGAGCTTCCAAATATAAACGACAACGAAGTTTCAATCAAAGTCATCAACTGTGGAATATGTCATAGCGATATAAGCGCAATAGATAATGCTTGGAGTCTTTCTAAATTTCCTCTTGTAGCTGGTCATGAAATAATTGGTGAGGTCTTTGGTGTAGGTAAAAATGTAAAAAATCATAATATAGGAGATATTGTCGGACTTGGTTGGCACTCAGGATATTGTCATAATTGTGAATATTGTAAAAATGATGATTTCAATTTCTGTGTAAAAACAAAAAAAACTATTTATAGCCAAACTGGTGGATTTGCTGAATTTGTGAATGCTGATTCAACGGCTGTAATTCCTATACCAAAAGGAATGGATTTAGATAAAATTGGGCCATTGTTATGTGGAGGGATAACGGTTTTCACTCCAATTATTGAATTTAATATAAAAAAAAATGACAAGGTTGGAGTAATTGGAATTGGAGGATTGGGGCATTTAGCGATTAAATTCCTCAAAGCAATTGGTTGCGAAGTAACAGCCTTTTCTTCATCCCCCGAAAAGAAAAATGAAATACTACTAATGGGGGCAAATGAAGTTATTCGCTCTAATGATGATGAAACTTTAAAAAAATATAATGATAAATTTGATTTCATCATATCTACAGTAAATCACAAACTTAATTGGAATCGATATCTTGAGTGCCTAAAACCTAGAGGAAGACTTCATATGGTTGGAGCAACATTAGACACTTTAGATGTAAGTGTCTTTAATCTCATGAAAGGCCGTAAATCAATTTCCGGATCACCTGTCGGGAGTCCCAAGAATATTATCAAAATGCTTGAGTTTGTAAAAAAATATCAAACTTATCCAGATGTAGAAATTTTCAGTTTTGATTCTATTAATGAAGCAATTTCAAAATTGAGAAAAAATGAGATTAGATTTAGAGCTGTAGTTAAATGGTAGCAAAAGTTATATTTGCTTTTTTGATGTCTTTTGCAACAGTATCACTGGTGCTCTTAAGAAATTTTAAAAGTGGCATACAAATTAAGACTTAAATTAATATAAACCGTTTGGATACCCTATAAATACAAGGTTTAAGATCTTTATAATTGGTGGAGCTGGGGGGAATCGAACCCCCGTCCGCAAGTCCTCTGCAGAAAGCTCTACATACTTAGCTTATTATTTAAATTTAATTAAGGGTCCATTAATAAGCAACCGAACTCCTTAACGAGCCACCTTAGATTTAGAAAGTTATTAAGTAGCCCAATAACTTCCGAGTCACTCTATATGACACTAGACCCTGAGCGAGCGACCTATCAGGCTAGTGTTTAGCTGAAATTAAGCAGCTAAAGCGTAGTTATCGTCGTTTGCGATTACTTTTTTTCTAGTTGATTTACGAGGTAACTAGAGCCTCGGTATGCACTATTCTGTTTTGTAACCCACGTCGAAACCGGGTCAGCCCCAGAACCGCTATTATACTACTTTCCCTTATTGGCTGCCCTTAAAATCCTCGCCTGCTCCCTTTTCCAATCTTTTTCCTTCTCCGCGGCCCGCTTGTCGTATTGTTTTTTTCCCTTAGCGAGTCCAATTTCACACTTTACGAAACCTTTCTTGTAATGTAAATCTAGAGGCACTAAGGTATAACCTGATCGTTCAACCTTACCAATTAACTTAGCTATCTCCTCCCCCTTTAAGAGCAATTTACGGGTCCTTACATTATCAGGACTAACATGGGTCGAGGTACTCCCTAATGGTGAGATATGACAACCCAATAAATAAATTTCACCTCGCTGGATGATAACGTAGGATTCCTTTAATTGCGCCCTATTATCTCGAATGGCTTTAACCTCCCAGCCCTCAAGGGCAATGCCAGCCTCATACTTTTCCTCGATGAAGTAGTCATGAAAGGCTTTTTTGTTCTGGACGATGCTCATGATTTACATAATAGTATAATTAGATTAATTAAAATCTTACCATTTCAATGTACACAATTAACAAAAATGCCATCGTATTCCATAGCAATGAGCGCATGTTTAGACTTGTTGATGCGGTTGAACATTATCCGGACTTTCTACCATGGTGCGGCGGTTCCGAAATCATTAATAGAGATGAAACAACAACTATCGCGAAGATTGGGATCAAATTTAAGGGTATTAAGCAGTCCTTTACAACTAAAAATAGCAAAAAATACCCGTATTCGATGTCCATTGAACTCATTGATGGACCATTTAAAAGGCTCAATGGATCATGGAATTTTATAGAAATTGAAAAAAATTCATGTAAAGTTGAGTTAAATTTAAATTATGAGTTTAAAAATATCATTTTAGAAAAACTCATATCACCGATATTTAATATGATTGCCAACACATTCATTGATAGCTTCGTTAAAAGAGCAGAGGAAATCAAAGATGCCTGAACAAATTATAGTCGAGGTGGCTTTTGCACTTCCAGAAAAGCAGCTCATTATCCCCGTTAGAGTCCATAAAGATTGCACAGTGCAAGAGGCCATCAAAGATTCAGGTATTGAAAGTAAATTTGATGAGATTGATTTATCTGTTAACGATGTTGGTATCTTTGGAAAATTAACCACACTCGATGCTAAGCTTCGAGATAGAGACCGTATAGAGATTTACAGACCATTAATTGCGGATCCTAAAGAAATTAGACGTAAACGAGCTGCCGAAGGTAAAGATATGAAAAAAGGTGGCTAATTAGGCCTTTTTTCTCGATTCCTCATCAAGTTTTCTGTATAATCTCGTTTTGCGCGATAAGGAAATCAAATGCGTCTTACAAAACAAGCACTTACTTTTGATGATGTTCTTCTCGAGCCTGCTCATTCGAGCATCATTCCTAGAGAAGTTATCTTAAAAACTCAACTAACAAAAAATATATCTTTAAATATACCTTTAGTTTCTGCTGCCATGGATACGGTCACCGAGGCTAGCCTTGCCATAGCTTTAGCTGAAGAAGGTGGGATTGGTATCATTCATAAAAATATGACCCCAGAGGCTCAAGCTGAAAATGTCTCCAAGGTAAAACGTTTTGAGTCAGGCATTGTGAATGATCCAATCACTATCAATCCTAATATGAGTGTCAGTGAAGTGATCCAGATCACAAGAAAACATAAATTCTCTGGCTTACCTGTTGTAGATCAAAATAAAATTGTAGGCATTGTAACCAACCGTGACCTTCGCTTTGAAAATAACCTAAATCAGCCAGTAAAAAATGTCATGACACCTAGAGAACGGTTAGTGACCGTTCAAGAGGGTGCTAGTAAAGAAGAGGTTATGAAATTATTGCACCAGCACCGCTTAGAGCGTCTTCTGGTAATTGATAAGCAAGACCATCTCAAAGGTCTTATTACAGTTAAAGATATTCAAAAATCAAGTGATCACCCTTTTGCGTGTAAAGACGCCGATGAAAGATTGAGGGTTGGTGCTGCGGTTGGAACGGCTCAAGATACTCAAAAAAGAGTTGAACTGTTAGTCAATTCTGGTGTGGATTTAATTGTTGTCGATACGGCTCACGGTCACTCCAAAGGTGTACTAGATACTGTTAAGTGGATTAAAAAACAATTTCCAAAGACAGATGTTATTGGTGGCAATATCGCAACAGCCGATGCTGCCAAAGCATTAATTGATCATGGCGCCGATGGTGTGAAAGTTGGTATTGGCCCCGGCTCAATTTGTACAACACGTATTGTTGCAGGTGTAGGTGTCCCACAAATTACTGCGATTTCTAATGTGGCTGAATTTTTAAGCAAGAAAAAAATTCCTTTTATCTCAGATGGTGGAATTCGATACTCGGGTGATATTGCAAAAGCCATTGCGGCAGGAGCATCTTCTGTCATGCTGGGCAGCATGTTTGCAGGTACTGAGGAAGCGCCCGGTGAAGTTGAGCTATATCAAGGTCGATCCTATAAGTCTTATCGTGGTATGGGATCCATTGGCGCTATGCAGAAAGGTTCGAGCGATCGATACTTTCAAGACGATGAAGATAATTCCGAAAAATTAGTACCCGAAGGTATTGAGGGTCGTGTTCCCTACAAGGGTCCAGTGATTAACGTCATACATCAGCTTATGGGTGGTCTTAGAGCATCAATGGGCTACTTGGGTGTAAAGACAATCAGTGATATGCACAAAAAAGCCAATTTTGTTCAAATAACGAATGCAGGCATAAGAGAATCACACGTGCATGATGTGCAAATCACTAAAGAAGCTCCGAATTACCGAGTCGACTAACAATTCATGGATAAGATACTCATACTAGACTTTGGGTCACAGTACACCCAACTCATTGCCCGAAGGATCAGAGAGTTAAATATTTATTCCGAGATTCACCCATATGACCTCGACATAAAGACCTTAAAGGAATTTTCTCCTAGGGCAATTATTTTATCTGGGGGTCCCAATTCTGTTTATGAAGATGATACCCCTAAAGCTCCCAAAGAAATTTTTGAACTCAATATTCCTATCCTAGGTATTTGTTACGGTATGCAAACCCTTATTAATCAATTTGGAGGTAATGTTGAGACAAGCTCCAAAAGAGAATTTGGTTATGCAGAAATAAGAGCGCACGGTCATTCAAAACTTTTTAAAGATATTCAAGATAGATCGAATGATAAAGGCCATGGCTTACTTGATGTATGGATGAGTCATGGTGACAAAGTAACTGACATTCCTCAAAACTTTAAAGTTATCGCAAGTAATGCATCCACTCCTATTGCGGCCATTGCAGATGAAGAGAAGCTTTTATATGGTGTTCAATTCCATCCAGAGGTCACGCATACCAAGCAAGGAAAAGCTATTTTAAAAAGATTTTCTATAGACATTGCCGAATGCTCTCCCAGCTGGAATATGCCAGACTATGTTAATACAGCTGTAAACTCAATTAAAGAACAAGTTCAAAATGATCACGTTATCCTTGGGCTATCTGGTGGAGTTGATTCATCTGTAGCTGCTGCACTTATTCATAAAGCGATTGGAAACCAATTAACCTGTATTTTTGTTGATCACGGTTTACTAAGGCTTGATGAAGGTAAAAAGGTCATGGAAACATTTAATAAAAATTTAGGCTTAAAAGTGATCCATGTTGATGCATCCAAAAAATTTATGAATGATCTTAAAGGTATTTCTGATCCAGAAGAAAAAAGGAAAATTATTGGTAAAGACTTCGTAGATATCTTTCAAGAAGAAGCAAAAAAAATTGATAACGCTAAATGGCTTGCTCAGGGCACTATATATCCAGATGTAATTGAATCAGCAGGTGGTAAAACCAAAAAAGCCCACAATATTAAAAGTCACCATAATGTAGGTGGTCTTCCGAAGGATCTTAACCTAAATCTTCTAGAACCATTAAGAGAACTCTTTAAGGATGAAGTAAGAGAACTTGGAATTGCGCTTGGTTTGCCCAAAGAAATGGTCTATCGGCACCCCTTCCCTGGCCCTGGGCTTGGCGTTAGAATTTTAGGTGAGGTTAAAGAGGAATACGCAAATTTACTTCGGCAAGCAGATCAAATATTTATCGATGAACTAAAAAAATCGGGTTGGTATGACAAAACATCGCAGGCATTCACAGTGTTTCTTCCTGTAAAGTCTGTTGGTGTGATGGGGGATGGTCGTACGTACGAATATGTAGTATCTTTGAGGGCTGTTGTAACCTCCGATTTCATGACTGCTCATTGGGCTGAATTACCATATGATTTATTAGCTCAAATATCAAACAGAATCATCAATGAGGTAAAAGGTATTAATCGGGTTGTGTATGATATTTCAGGCAAACCACCAGCCACGATTGAGTGGGAATAGAAAAAATAAATTTAAAGGAAAACGATGTTAGCTTGTCTTGATCTTGAAGGGGTATTACTTCCAGAAATTTGGATAAAATTTGCAGAAAAAACTGGGATTAAAGAACTTAAACTCACAACCCGAGATATTCCTGACTACGATGAACTAATGCGGGGGAGACTCTCAATCCTTAAACAAAAGAATCTAAAAATTAAAGATATTCAAGATGTCATAACAACATTATCACCACTAGATGGTGCTGTTGATTTTTTAAATTGGTTAAAGTCTGAATTTCAGGTGATCATCCTTTCAGATACTTTCTATCAATTTGCTGGGCCACTAATGAAACAGCTTTCATACCCAACCTTGTTTTGTCATAACCTTATCATTAATGATGAGGGAGTGATTGTTGATTACAAGCTCAGGCAACAAGATCAAAAAACGAAAGCTGTTAAAGCATTACAGGGTCTAAATTTACAGGTAATTTCTGCAGGAGATTCTTATAATGACACAGGTATGTTACAACAAGCAGATGCAGGCATTTTATTTTGCCCTCCACAAAGAGTCATTGATGAATTCCCCCAGTTTCCGGTTGCAAGAAATTACGAAGAGTTTAAACAATTATTTATAGAAACTAGACGCTTGATTCAAAGTCGAGACTAACATTGGATCCATTAAGCCAAGGCGTATTAGGTGCAGCGCTTCCTCAATCCATTGTAAAAAATAATTCTAAATTATGGGTTGTTGCCCTCATTGGCTTTTTATCAAGCATGGCACCTGATCTAGATATATTCATTAAATCAAATAGTGATCCACTCTTATTCCTCGAATATCACAGACAATTTTCACACTCACTTATATTTATCCCAATAGGCGGTTTTATTTGTGCATCTTTTTTTTGGCTTTTATTAAAAAAATATTTCTCAGCGAATTTCACAAAGATATGGATTATTGCAACACTTGGATATGGAACACATGGGCTTCTTGATGCATGTACAAGCTACGGCACACTTTTATTTTGGCCATTTAGTAATGAGAGATTTGCTTGGAATAATATATCAATCGTTGATCCACTATTCACCCTACCAATTCTATTATTCTTAATTATTAGTATTGTGCAGAATAAAAAAATTTACTCACAAATTGCCTTAGCCTGGGCATTACTTTATTTAACGACTGGATTAATCATTCATAATGAAATAAAAAAAAGAGCTATGATTCTGGCTGAATCACGCAACCATAAAATTGAAAATTTATCAGTAAAGCCAACGCTTGGAAATTTAATGCTTTGGAAAATTATTTATGAATATGATGGTTATTTTTATACTGATGGCATTCGAATTTTACCTTCAAATAAAACGATAAAGGGTACAAAAATTAAAAAACTAAATATAAGTGATGATCTAACATGGTTAAATCATAATTCACAGCAAGCTATTGATTTAAATAGGTTTAATTGGTTCAGCTCAAACCATTTAGCCGTTTCACCATCAAATCCAAATCTTATTATTGACGCTAGATATTCAATATTGCCCAATGAAATATCTGGCTTGTGGGGTATTGAGCTTAACAAAGAAGCAAATCAAAGTGATCATGTAAAATTTGTATCAAACAGATCCCTGACAAAAAAACCCCTAAAGCAACTTTGGAATATGATTTGGCAGAACTGACCTAATATTTTTTTTGCAGTAAAATTTAAATTTTGAATTATTAACAAATTATGAGTCGAGCTTTTGTAAAAGAAAATGATCTAGAACATGCTGGCATTGATATACCGGAGCGACCTATAAGTCATTTTACAAACTATGTCACACCCTTTGGCCTAAAACAACTCAAAGAGCAACTTAAAACTATAGAAAATGATTTAAAAATACTAAAGCAAGATGATAGTTCTTCATCAATTGAAAAGAAATTTAGACTTGAAAGAGATTTACGCTATTTTCTTGCAAGAATAAAATCTGCAATCATGGTTGATCCAAATTCACAAGATAAAGACAAAGTATTATTTTCAGCAAAAATTGAGGTGGTTGATGAAAATGACCATAAATATACCTTTCAAATAGTGGGTGAAGATGAGGCAGATTCTTCTCAAAATAAAATAAGCTATCTATCCCCTTTAGCTAAGGCTCTCATAGGTAATAAGGTGGGTGATGAAGTTTTATGGGAGAGGCCCGTTGGGAACTCTTATTTATTTATTGATAAAATTAATTACTAATAAACTTAACCTTCTACCCTGCTAGCACGCTTTCTTTCATGCTCAAGAAGATGACGTTTTCTTATCCTTATTGACTTTGGTGTTATTTCAACAAGCTCATCATCATCAATAAATTCAACTGCATATTCAAGGGTTAATTTTATAGGGGGTACCAAACGCACTGCCTCATCAGTACCAGAAGCCCTAACATTGGTTAATTGTTTCCCTTTAATCGGGTTTACAACCAAATCATTATCCCGACTATGTATTCCAATCACCATGCCCTCATAAAGTTTTTCGCCAGGATTAACGAACATTCTTCCTCTATCTTGAAGCTTCCATAAAGCATAAGCAACCGCATCACCATTTTCAGCTGAGATCAAAACTCCATTTCGTCTTCCAGGTATATCTGCTTTAACAGGAGCAAATTCTTCAAAGACGTGTGACATGATTCCGGTTCCTTTGGTAATAGTTAAAAATTCACCCTGGAAACCAATCAGTCCTCTTGCAGGAATCTTATAATCTAATCTTGTGCGGCCTAGGCCGTCAGACTCCATATTGGCCAACTCACCTCTACGTCTTCCGATCTCCTCCATAACGGCGCCCTGAGACTCATCCTCTAAATCAATGGTTAAAGTTTCAAATGGCTCACATTTAACACCATCAACCTCTTTAAAAACTACCTGGGGTTTTCCAACAGCAATTTCATAACCCTCGCGCCTCATGTTTTCTAATAGAATGGTTAGATGTAGCTCACCCCTGCCCGAAACTCTGAATACATCAGCATCTTTGGTTTCCTCAACCCTTAAGGCTACATTAGTCATTAACTCTCTGTTAAGTCTGTCTTTAATTTGTCGGCTGGTAACAAATTTACCCTCCTTACCCGCTAATGGAGAGGTATTGACCATAAAATCCATGTTGAGTGTAGGCTCATCAATTTTTATGATAGGTAAGCCTATGGGATTCGAAGGTTCAGCTAATGTAACACCAATACCTATCTCTTCAATGCCAGAGACAATGACAATATCCCCAGCTTCGGCTTCATTGACTGAAACTCTCTCTAATCCCCTAAATCCAAAAATTTCATTAATTCTTCCAGAGCCTTTTTTATTTTCTCCCAAAATGATTGCAACATTTTGGCCCTGTTTTAGTTTTCCATTTCTAATTCGACCAATACCTAAACGCCCTGTATAGGATGAGTAATCCAAAGCAGAGATTTGTAACTGTAAAGAGCTTTCTGGATTTCCATCAGGTGCACTCACGTGACTTATGATAGTTTCAAACAAAGGATTCATATCATGACTTTCGTCAGCTTCATTTAACTTTGCAAAACCCTCCAATGCAGATGCATAAACTATTGGAAAATCAAGTTGCTCATCATTTGCACCTAAATTCACAAACAAATCAAACGTGTGATTAATCACCCAGTCCGGGCGTGCGCCATTTCTGTCAACTTTGTTAACAACAACAATTGGCTTTAACCCAAGACCAAGTGCTTTCTTAGTTACAAATCGGGTTTGTGGCATGGGTCCGTCTACCGCATCAACCAATAAGAGAACGCCATCAACCATACCTAAAACGCGCTCAACTTCTCCTCCAAAGTCTGCATGGCCAGGTGTATCTACGATATTAATATGGAAATCTTTGTAAGAAATGGCTGTATTTTTTGCAAGTATGGTAATGCCTCTTTCTTTCTCCAAGTCATTAGAATCCATGACACGCTCATTGACTTGTTGGTGCTGGGCAAATGTTCCTGACTGTTGAAGCAGTTTATCAACCAAGGTTGTCTTACCATGATCAACGTGGGCGATAATCGCGATATTTCTGATTTTTCTAGACAAAATGAGCGGCCTTTTAATGCAAAGCGGCGATTGTAACATGCGTGAGATAAATTAAGATGGTTTTAGTTTTTGGAGATAGTAATATTTTTTAATGCATTTGTAGCTTTTTTTCTAGCGTCCTCATGATCATTACCAAAGGCAATAATGACACCCATCCTTCTTTTTTTAAAGGACTGAGGTTTACCAAAAATTCTAATATCCACTCCATCGATAGATAAAGCTTTATCAATATTATTAATTGTGATGGAAGCGCAATCATACCCCCCATAAATTACTGCACTTGCACCCGGATTAGATAATTGTGTGTTAACCGGTAGCCCCAAAATAGCTTTTGCATGAAGCTCAAATTCTGATTGTCTTTGTGTGGCCATGGTCACCATGCCTGTGTCATGCGGCCTGGGGCTCACTTCTGAGAACCAAACATCATCACCATTAATAAAGAGCTCGACCCCAAAAAGACCTAAGCCACCTAATGCATCTGTTACCTTTTTAGCAATATGTTTGGCATTTTCAAGAGCTTTACTCGTCATAGGTTGTGGCTGCCAGCTCTCAACATAATCACCATTTTCTTGACGATGGCCAATGGGTTCGCAAAAGTGAGTCTCAATATCGCCTTGTTCACTCTTTGCCCTGACAGTTAAAAGTGTGATTTCGTAATCAAAATCAACCATACCCTCAATAATGACAACACCTTGATCAACCCGGCCAGCACTTGCAGCGTAATCCCAGGCTGATTCTAATTCATTTTCACCTGATACTTTAGATTGCCCTTTCCCTGAAGATGACATGGTGGGTTTGATAAAGCATGGATAGCCTATTTTTTTTGCTAAATCTTTGAGATCATTCAGGCTTCTTGCGAAGCCGTAAGGGGATGTAGGTAAATCAAGCTCCTCAGCCGCAAGCTTCCTTATACCCTCCCTATTCATCGTAAGCTGAACAGCCTTAACTGAGGGCACCACAACCACACCTGACTTTTCTACCTCTTCCAAATAACCAGTATTAATTGCTTCGATCTCAGGAACAATAAAATGGGGCTTTTCCTTATCAATGATTTCTTTAAGTTGATCTTTGTTGGTCATATCAATCGCATAAGACCGGTGAGCTACCTGATGTGCTGGTGCATTTTCATATCGATCAACAGCAATGACTTCAACACCTATGCGTTGCAAAGATATAACAACTTCCTTGCCAAGCTCACCGCTACCTAAAAGCATGATACGAGTTGATTCATTTGATAAAGGTGTGCTTAACTTCATAAGATGTATTATATCAACAACTGTTATTCGACTAGGTTATTTTCAAATGCAATTTTATAAAACTCTATGTTCGATTTAATACTAAGTTTTTGTTTAATATTGGTTTGATAATTGGCGGCTGTTTTATAGCTAATATTTAATTTATCAGCAATATCTTTTAAATCTTCACCTTTTGCAAGCGATTTAAGTATTTCAATCTCCTTGCTATTGAGCAAATCAATCTTGGGTAAATTAATATTTGCTAATTCAGTTTTAATAGATTCAGATAAAACTTGCTCACCCTCATAAATACTATAAATAGCCTTGATTAGATCATCAGAGATATCATTCTTTAAAATAAAGCCATTGGCACCTGCATCCATAGCTTGTTTGATAAGAGTAGGATTATCATGCATCGACAAGATCAAAATTTTAATATCCTCAAAATGTTTCTTGATCTGCTTGGTTGTCTCGATTCCACCTTTACCAGGCATTGAGAGATCCATGACAATAAAGTCAACCTGAGTCTTTCTAACAAAACTATAAGCCTCTTCACCTGAAGAGCATTCGCCAACGATATTTATTTCAGGATAATTCTCAACCAGCCTTTTAAGACCAGAGCGAACAATTTCATGATCATCAACTAAAAGTAATCTCATTTTTTAGAATGTTTGAGGAAAATAATAATTTTAAAAAGCTTACTACTAGTGACTTTGATTTGGCCCTT
>Ga0255770_10001837_pt1 | contig 19564 bp, 15 predicted proteins | sample 071ome_22_FD_179968 | JGI IMG/M metagenome (GOLD analysis project Ga0255770, IMG submission 179968) | Coastal salt marsh microbial communities from the Groves Creek Marsh, Skidaway Island, Georgia - 071404AT metaG (version 2) | ecosystem: Environmental > Aquatic > Marine > Intertidal zone >...
TCAAGAACATCTCTGAGGGCGTGACGACGCAATAATACATGACCGTATATTTGGACTACAACGCTGCAGCGCCACTATCATCGGGCGCCCGAGCAGCTATGACGGCGGCTATGGAGCATCAAGCAAACCCGTCCTCTGTGCACAAATATGGTCGCTATGCTCACCAGGTTATAGAAGGCACGCGCGCTAGTCTTGCCAACGCTGTTGGAGCTCGATACGAGGACATAACTTTTACAAGTTCCGGCACTGAAGCTTGCGCGCTGATTTTACGACTTTCAAACCGCAGGCGACTGATTGTATCAGCGATCGAACACTCTGCTGTTCTCGGTAACGCGCCGGGTGCCTCATTTATTCCAGTCAAGAATAATGGGCAAATTGACTGTGATTTTCTCAAGCACCTCTTAGGTAAAGATGCAAGCGACGCAGTCGTAGCATTGATGCTTGCAAATAATGAGACAGGTGTCATTCAACCCGTTGAAGAGGTCGCTGACATTGTCCACTCTGTTGGAGGTTTGCTTGCAGTTGATTGCGCACAAGCCTTTGGAAAATTAGAAATCGATATAGGGTCATTGGGAGCAGATGCGATAGCCCTGTCAGCTTCGAAAATCGGGGGGCCATTGGGGGTAGGAGCTGCTGTCTTTAGAAATGGGCTATCTCCAAAACCTATGATCTTAGGCGGCGGCCAAGAGCGAGGAATTCGAGGAGGAACCGAAAACGTACTGGGAATTGCCGGTTTTAATGGCGCATTAACAGAAATTTCAGCAAGGCTGTCTTCGTCTGAATTCGTTTGTGATCTTCGCAATCGGCTGGAAGATAGTATACGGAGAATTCATCCTGAATGTTTCATAGCTGGAACGGAAGCGCCTCGTCTTTCAAATACCTCCGCTATCTCGATGACGGGTACTAGAGCCGAAACTCAAGTTATAGCATTCGACCTAGCGGGCTTTGCTGTTTCTGCCGGTGCCGCCTGTTCTTCAGGAAAGGTCACATCCAGCCACGTGTTGATGGCAATGGGTGTTTCTGAGGAACAAGCCAGCTCAACAATTCGAGTAAGTCTTGGACCAGAAACAACCCAAGAGGAGGTTGACAGCTTCGTGCGGGCTTGGAGCGATTTATATGGTAAAAAGGTTCGCAACGATGTGTCGGGCCTGGATTAATGACAAGCGCCATTTATCTTGATTACCAAGCAACAACGCCGATGGATTCCAGAGCACTGGAAGCTATGTTACCGTTTCTGCGTCAAGACTTTGGCAATCCGCACTCAACACAGCACCAGTTTGGCCAAAAGGCGCAATTAGCCGTCGAGGCCGCACGAGGAAAAATTGCGAGGCTTATCGGAGCTGACTCCAGAGAAATTGTTTTCACGTCAGGTGCCACCGAATCTAACAATCTTGCAATTATGGGCGCAGCACGCTTTCGGGCCCGAATGGGTGATGGAGTTAAACGTGTGCTTGTTTTTGCCTTCGAACATAAATGCGTTTTAGAGTCCGCCCTATCCTTAAAAGAAGAAGGCTTCGAAGTCGAAATTCTACCGGTTACATCAGAAGGTTTTGCTAATCTCGATGCCTTGAGGCAAGCTCTTAAAAAACCGACTTCTTTGGTGTCTCTGATGGCAGCAAATAATGAAATTGGAACCATACAACCAATTGAAGAAGCTGGAGAGCTAACAAGGGCAGCTGGAGCCCTACTCCACGTCGATGCAGCGCAAGCAATTGGAAAAATTCCCATGAATTTCAACAATATGTGCGTTGATCTTGCAAGTATTTCTGCACATAAAATGTATGGCCCAAAGGGGGTGGGTGCATTGTATGTGCGCCGCCGGCCAAGGGCTCGACTTTTACCAATCTTTCAAGGTGGCGGGCAAGAACGCGGATTGAGATCTGGGACTATTCCAGCTGCCCTTTGCGTTGGGTTTGGCTCAGCCGCTGAAATAGCATTAGGTGAAATGGAAACCGAGGCGGAACAGTTACTGCTTTTCCGTACTCAATTTTGCAATATTCTGGAAAACTTGGGAGCAAAATTTAAGGTTAATGGTTCGTTAACCAACCGGTTACCCGGAAATTTAAATTTATCCTTTGAAGGAATATCGGCTCTGCAGGTAATGAAAAACGCTCCAAATATCGCAATTTCAACGGGTTCTGCTTGCTCATCTGCAGCCGTAGAACCTTCTTATGTGCTTCAAGCTATTTCAGCTAGCGCCGCAGACGCAGAGGGCGCTCTTCGAATTGGTTTTGGCAGAATGACAACCTACGCGGAAATTGAAAGCGCTGCACAAACCCTCGCATCCGCTACTAGTTTTCAAAGCTCTGACGATTGAAACGTTTAAGTGCAATGCCAAGAGTGATTTTTCAAAGAGAAGGAAAGCCGCCTCAAGAGGTCGAGGGGAATGTTGGAGAATCTATATTAGCGCTTGCTTGGCGGCTCAATTTGGAAATCGAAGGTGACTGTGAAGGCTCCATGGCCTGCTCGACATGTCATGTGATCCTGGAGGAACATGATTTTGATCGCCTACCCCCTCCGAGCGAAGAGGAAGACTCACTATTAGACCTTGTTCCCGGGGTATCGGCTACCAGCCGGCTCGGCTGTCAAATCGTACTAACTGCAGATGATGATGGCCTTATGTTAAAATTACCGAATCATACTCAAAGTTTATTGTGAATTAACTGGAATAAAGTTTTATAAAAAATTGAAATGTATACAATTTTAAAAAACTTTAAAAAATTAGGAAATTCTATCATGCCTAGTAAAGCGAATTTAGGCTGCATTTTTTCCGATCATTTAGGCCAGAACCGTAGAGCGCTGATCGATCTTGCAAACGGTCAAGAAAAGACGCTCACCTTTGATGACATTGATGATCTATCAAATGCTGTTGCTCGAGGGCTTAAAAGATTTGGCCTCAGCACCGGAGATCGTGTTGGGGTCCTATCATTAAATAGGCACGAATATTTAGGAGTTTTCTTTGGGGCTATGCGAGGTGGTCAAGTTCCAGCTCCGATTAACATCAAACTGTCTCCCGATATTATTTCTTACATTTTGGAAGATGCCGGGTGCCAACTTCTGTTCACGGAGAAAGAGTTTGAACATCTGATCCCTGAAAATGTTCCAGCAATCCAATTCGGTGAAGAATTTGACCGTTTTCTTGATCCAGGGCCATTTGATCCATTCGTGCCTTCCACTGATACGGTAGCACTTCAACCTTATACATCTGGGTCTACAGGCAAACCCAAAGGCGTTTTACTAAGCCATGCAGGCCAGATGTGGGGACCGACTACAGCAAAATGGGCAACAGCAGATAGTACTTTCCTGGTCGCGGCTCCGCTCTATCACAAGAATGCCTTGATGGTGACAAAAACTGCGTTCGCAAAAGGAGCCCGCATAGTTCTTATGCCTCGTTTTGACGCTAGAACCTACATCCAAGCAATCGAAGATTACCAACCCGAAACGATTTCGGGTGTTCCAGCCATGATTTCCATGCTGATGTTGGAAAAAGATTTATTAAAAAGCACTGACCTGACCTCCGTGCGCGAGGTATCTATGGGTTCCGCTCTGGCGGCCCCTCTATTAATTCGGCAAGTGCAAGAAATATTTAACAACCCCAAAATTACCATTCAATATGGCGTTACAGAGGGTGGACCAAGAATGTTTGGTGACCATCCTGATGGCCTCCCACGCCCAATTGGTTCTTGTGGCTTCCCTCTTTCTGGAGGTGACACCATGCTAGTGGCAGATCCCTCTGAACCCATTGATGGAGGCGGACCTGCCACAGGAGAACTTTGGGTTCGAAACCCAGGAGTGATGCTGGGCTATCATAATCTACCAGATGCTTCATCAGCAAAATTACCGGGGGATGGTTGGTTTCGTACCGGCGATGTCCTGCGCCGTGATAAAGACGGTTTCTACTGGTTCGTCTCGCGAATGGATGACATGTTTAATTGCGGTGGAGAAAACGTTTATCCGGCAGAGGTAGAGGCAATACTGGAAAAGCACCCGGCAGTTGCCCAGTCGGCAGTAGTTTCTGTGCCTCATAGTGTTAAAGGCCAGGCTCCAGTTGCCTTTGTTGTTCTGGCCTCGAAAAATGCTGCAAATGAAGACGAATTGAGAAAATTTACTCTAAAAAATGGACCAGCTTATGCGCATCCTAGAAGGATTTTTTTCCTTGATGCTCTGCCACTCGCAAGCACAAATAAAATCGATCGAAAATATTTGGAAAGCAGCGCTAGAAAGCTTGCAATTAATCTTTCCAAGAATGAAGAGTAACACCAGCCCTTTTCTTGTTCTGCAAGACCGCCATATTCTTTTATGTAGAATTTGACGTGTGCCCACAAAGAGGATCCTCATAACGACATGAGCGATGATGATGAAAATATAAGCGACAATAGCACAGACACAGGTGTCGCTTTAAAATCAAAGCCAAAGACCAAAAAACCTTCCATGTATAAGGTCTTAATGCTGAATGACGACTACACTCCAATGGAATTTGTGGTGCATGTTTTGGAGTCTTTTTTCCGAAAGTCTCGTGAAGAAGCAACTCAAGTAATGTTGCACGTCCATCGGCGGGGAATCGGGATATGTGGGGTTTACACCTACGAAGTTGCTGAAACGAAAGTTACCGAAGTTGTGGAATTTGCCCGTCGACATGAGCATCCACTCCAGCTTACGCTAGAAAAAGAATAATTCTCTAATCTGTGGAGGGACCCCAAAAATGCTGTCCCGCAACCTTGAAGATACATTACACCGAGCGATTGGAACTGCGCGGGACCATAGGCATGAATATGCGACGCTGGAGCACCTGCTGATTGCCTTGATGGATGATCGAGATGCATTAGCGGTTTTAACTGCTTGTGCCGTGGATGTGGAAAAACTTCGGGCAAATCTAATTAAATATGTCGAAAGTGAGTTCGGAAGCATTATAGCGACTGAATCTGACGAAAATGATCCTAAACCGACAGCCGGCTTCCAGCGAGTGCTGCAGCGGGCTGCAATTCATGTACAGTCGTCCGGCAGGGAAGAAGTTACAGGCGCTAACGTTTTGGTTGCTCTTTTCTCGGAACGAGAAAGTCACGCTGTTTTTTATCTTCACCAGCAGGACATGACTCGACTTGATGCCGTTCAGTATATTTCTCACGGCGTCGCAAAAGCTCCTGGAAAAAATGAACGCCGTAGACCCGAAGGAGAGCAAGAACGTCGCAACCAAGAACGTGGCAATCAGGGTGATGAACAGGACGAACATAAATCCGGGGCTGAGGCTCTTGAAGCATACTGCGTCGATTTGAATGAAAAAGCAGAGGACGGAAGCATTGATCCTTTAATTGGTCGTGGCCCAGAACTTGAACGACTCATCCAAATCCTTTGCCGGAGAACCAAAAACAACCCGCTTTTAGTTGGTGACCCGGGCGTTGGCAAAACTGCAATAGCAGAAGGGTTAGCTCGCCGAATAGTGGAAGGTGACACCCCAGACGTATTATCCGATGCGGTTATTTACGCTCTGGATATGGGTTCTTTATTAGCTGGAACTCGCTATCGAGGTGACTTTGAGGAACGGATTAAGGCCGTTTTGAAGGAACTTGAAGATAGACCGGGCTCTATTTTATTTATCGACGAAATCCACACGATGATTGGTGCCGGTGCTACATCTGGTGGTTCAATGGATGCATCTAATCTTCTTAAACCAGCCCTCGCTTCTGGATCCCTGAGGTGTATCGGCTCAACTACATATAAAGAATACCGCTCGTATTTTGAAAAAGATCGAGCTCTGGTTCGTCGGTTCCAGAAAATTGACGTAAGCGAACCTTCTGTAGACGATGCAATTAAGATTATGATGGGTTTAAAGCCCGTATATGAAGAACACCACCAAGTGCGCTTCACTCGCGATGCGATAAGAACTGCCGTCGAACTTTCAGCTAGATACATTAATGACCGCAAGCTGCCTGATAAAGCGATCGATGTCATCGATGAAGTTGGCGCTGCGCAAATGTTACTTCCAGAAAGTCGAAGAAAAAAAACGATCGGCATAAAAGATGTTGAGGCAATCGTAGCAAAGATCGCACGAATTCCACCAAAATCAGTCAGTCGAGATGACAAACAAGCACTGGGAACCTTAGAAGCAGATCTAAAGGCTGCAGTTTTCGGACAGGGCCCAGCAATTGAGGCGCTAGCAAGCGCAGTTAAATTGGCTCGCGCAGGCTTAAGGCAGCCTGAAAAGCCAATAGGCAACTACCTTTTTGCAGGTCCAACAGGGGTAGGCAAAACTGAAGCAGCCAAACAACTTGCAAAAACACTTGGCGTCGAACTTGTTAGGTTTGATATGTCTGAGTACATGGAACGGCACTCAGTGTCCCGCCTAATTGGCGCCCCACCAGGGTATGTTGGCTTCGATCAAGGTGGATTGCTAACTGACGCAGTCGATAAGAACCCGCATGTTGTTCTTCTGCTAGATGAAATCGAAAAAGCTCACCCAGACGTCTATAACGTTCTGCTGCAGATCATGGATCATGGCAAGCTTACAGACCATTCTGGGAAGCAAGTTGATTTCAGAAATGTCATCTTGATAATGACCACTAACGCAGGTGCTGCTGATTTAGCAAAGCCCGCAATAGGTTTTGGACGATCTATTCGGGAGGGTGATGATCAAGAAGCAATCAACAGATTGTTCACGCCAGAATTCAGAAATCGACTAGATGCAATCATTTCATTTAAAACACTGCCGCCAGAAGTTATCGACCGCGTCGTCGATAAATTTGTTGCAGAGTTAGAGGGACAACTTGCAGAGCGTGGAGTATCAATAGAAATCTCCTCTAAAGCTCGTGCTTGGATTGGCGACAAAGGTTACAGCCCCGAATATGGAGCACGCCCCCTAGCCCGTATCATACAGGAACATATAAAAAAGCCCTTGGCTGAGGAACTTCTATTCGGAAAGCTCTCCGATGGCGGTGCTGTCGAGGTAATACTGGCAAAGGGCGGCAAGGAACTTGCTTTTCGTTTTCCTGGGTCCGAAACACAGAAGACAAAAAAATCTAAAGCCAAGGTAAAGGTTTAAAATAATGCCAAGAATTTCTCCTGAAACTCTTCGGAGCATCGCAGCAGACCTCTTGGAAGCCTCTGGCTCTCCGAGAGATGAAGCAGAAACCGTAGCCCGACACTGCGTCGAAGCAAATCTCGCTGGTCATGACAGTCATGGCATCATCCAAATCCCAACATACTGTGATCGTATTGAAAAGGGGCATATCGTTCCTGGTGCTAAATTTGACATTGTTCAGGAAAGCGCAACGACCACAGTGGTAGATGCTCATTGGGGGTTTGGCTATGTCCAAACTGAGCGTGCCATGCAAATGACAATTGAAAAGGCAAAAACACAAAACGTTGCTGCTACTACAATCTATCGCCAAGGCCATGTTGGCCGTGTAGCTGCTTACCCTCTTATGGCAGCAGAGGCGGGCATGATCGGTCTCATGACGGCAGATTCGGGCAGAGCGCCAAAGCAAGTTGCGCCCTTTGGGGGGCGAGAAGCACGGCTTGGCACCAATCCCATCTCAATCGCAGTCCCATCTAATTTAGAAGGCCCTCTTTTCTTTGACCTATCTACTGCAGCTGCTGCCGCAGGAAAAATTAAGTTAGCACAGGCACGAGGCGAGCATGTGCCTCCTGGTTGGTTGATAGGAGCGGATGGAGAACCTACAACTGACCCTGGCGTGCTCGGCAACGGAGGAGCATTACTTCCACTCGGTGGTGATGTTGGGTTCAAAGGCTACGCCTTATCGGCGATGGTTGAAATCATGTCAGCTTTATTGACTGGGTTGGGCTTCGGCGTCGAGCCCACAGGTCGTCATAATGACGGCTGCTTTATTGCTTGTTTCAAAGTTGAGGCCTTTCGTGATCTGGCGACGTTTAAGCAAGAAGTCGCTGATTTTGGTGCGTATTTAAAATCAACCCCTCCAGCATCCGGCTTCAGCGAAGTATATTATCCTGGCGAGGTAGAACACCTCCGAAAGAAGGAGAGACTTGCCCAGGGCGTCGAAATTGAGGATGCGACCTGGGAGAAATTGGGTCAACTCGCAGGAAAGCTAGGGCTTCCTGCCATTCAGGCCTAACATAATGAAGCTGCATCATGCTCCAGGTTCTAGATCAACTAGAATTGTTTGGCTTTTAGAAGAATTAGGACTGCCTTACGATATTCAGTTTCATAAGCTCGGAGATCGAGCAATGCGGTCAGCTGAATATCTCAAAGTTCATCCAATGGGCCGCGTTCCAGCGTTAGAAGATAACGGCGTGGTTATCCACGAGTCAGGAGCAATAGTAGAGTATATTCTCACTCGATATGGGGCTGGCCGGATGCTACCAGACGTAAATTCCCCCCGTTATGCGCAATATCTGCAATGGCTACACTACTCAGAAGGCATGATGATGCCTCAGGTCAATGTAATCATGGTAGAAACTGTTTTTCTCCCACCAGAACGACGAAATGAAGTCAATGTCGATCGAGCAACAAAACTTCTCACCAGAAGCCTTGATGCATTGGAGTTACAACTAGAGAACGGTCAAGAATTTTTGGCGGGAGAATTCTCTGGTGCAGACATCATGACCGGTCATGCATGCATTGCAGCCAAACGGCTGAAGGCTGACATGAGCGAGAAGCCCAATGTAAGTGCATATGTAGACAGGCTCACGTCTCGAACCGCTTATCAAAAGGCTTTGCAGGCAAATCCCGATTAGAGAGCCTCTAAAACAGACCCACAGTATCCCCCAGATCATTTAACCCAATTTCTTCCGCCGCAGGATTTCTGGGTAAGCCCGGCATGGTCATGATGTCTCCACAGATCGCTACAACAAACCCTGCTCCTGCTGATAATCGTACTTCCCGCACTGGGATATCGTAGCCTTTTGGAGCACCTTTCAAATCTGGATCAGCAGAGAAACTGTATTGAGTTTTAGCCATACAAACCGGCAAATCACCAAAGCCTTCATCCTGGAATGTTTTTAATTTTGCCGCTGCAGACTTAGAGAAGTTAACGCTGTCAGCTCGGTAAATTTCTCGAGCTACTATTTCAATTTTTTGGTCTAGCGGCATGCTATTCGGATACAGTGGCTTAAAATAGGCGTTTCCACTATCTGCAACGTCAGCAACAATCGTTGCGAGCGCCTCAGCACCTCGCCCCCCCTCTGCCCAGTGGGTACACATCGCAATAGGCTGGCCTCTACCTTCACAAAAACTACGAATTACATCGAGCTCGGCCTGCGTATCTCCACTAAAACAATTGACGGCAACAACCGTTGGCACGCCATATTTATGAATATTCTCTAAGTGTCGACCAAGATTTTCCAATCCACGCTCTACAGCAGAAGTATTTTCTATATTGAGGTCCGCCCGCGCAACTCCGCCATGAAATTTAAGGGCTCTAGCTGTAGCTACCACAACAGCTACATCGGGAGATAAATCGGCAGACCGACATTTTATGTCAAAGAATTTTTCAGCTCCTAGATCGGCGCCAAAACCTGCTTCGGTTACCACATAATCTGCAAGTCCAAGAGCTGCTTTAGTAGCCACCACGCTGTTACAACCGTGGGCAATGTTGGCAAAAGGACCACCGTGAACAAAAGCGGGCGTCCCTTCTAAAGTCTGCACAAGGTTGGGTGCTAATGCCTCTTTCATTAGGACAGTCATTGCGCCATCAGCCTTAAGGTCAGCTGCAGTAATTCCTTTCCGAGATCTACTCTCTCCCACAACAATTCGAGAAAAACGGGTACGCATATCATCCAAATTTTTAGAAAGGCATAATATTGCCATCACCTCAGATGCAACAGTGATGTCATATCCCCCTTCTCTTGGATAACCATTGGCCACACCACCTAAACTTACATTTATCTGCCGAAGAGCCCGATCATTCATATCAACGACCCGTCGCCACGCTATGCGACGGGCGTCTAAATCAAGAGAATTTCCCCAATAAATATGGTTATCAACCATCGCAGAAAGTAAATTATGCGCGGCGGAAATGGCATGCATATCGCCTGTAAAATGAAGATTAATTGCCTCCATTGGGATGACCTGAGCGTACCCGCCTCCTGCAGCGCCACCTTTCTGCCCGAAGCAAGGTCCTAGACTAGGTTCGCGCAAGCAAATTAAAGATTTTTTTCCAATTCTCTGAAGACCATCGCCAAGACCAACGGTTGTTGTTGTTTTACCTTCGCCAGCAGGGGTTGGAGTCATCGCAGTCACGAGAATCAATTTGCCCTTAGGGGCAGCCGCTTGTTCTACGGCCCAATCAAGGTCAAGCTTTGCCTTGTCACGGCCATACGGTAAGACAGCGTCGCTAGGTGCCCCTATCCTATTTGCTATCGTGTCGATGGGTTCTGCAGCAGTAGATCGCGCAATTTCGATATCAGAAGGCTGGCTCATAAAGGTTCGCTCCACTAGGGAATCGGGTATTAACTCAAGGGTCGCTTCCCAAAGAGGCTTGCGCAACCCCATACCTTGGAGACTTTAATGTCTGATCCCAGAGACTACCTTTGTCTAGCTCTTGATACTGAAGATGCCGATCAGGCTAGACGCATGTCTGAAACTTTAGGCGAAAGTATCCTATGGCACAAAGTTGGATCGGCCTTAGCTGTTCAAGGGGGTGAAGCTTTAATTAGAGATCTGAAAGCTGCCGGAAAGAAGGTTTTCTTAGATTATAAATTCCACGACATTGATCAAACAGTCGCAAATGCTGTTTCAGGCGCTGTTCGGCTAGGCGTAGATCTTCTTACGGTCCACGCGGTAGCACCCGTAGTTCGCGCAGCCTCCACTGCTAAGGGTAATTCAGACACTAAAATTGTTGCTGTTACTGTCCTTACTTCCATGGATGAAAGCGATCTAAAAGCTGAGGGCTGGAGCGATGGCGCACCGGCCTTGGTCCGTTCAAGGGCACAAACCGCAATCAACGAAGGTGCAGATGGCGTAGTTGCCTCAGCCCAAGAAGCAAAAATGCTTCGTGATATTCTTCCACCATCGACATTCATAGTAACACCTGGGATCCGCCCAGCGGGAGGCGATGCCCAGGACCAGAAACGCATTTCAACACCGGCGAGTGCTATAAGGGATGGATCAAATTTACTTGTCGTTGGGAGACCCATTCTGCAAGCCAACGATCCGAAAGGTGCTGCAAACGCAATCCTCGAAGAAATTGCAGGCGCCTTAAATTAGAAAATTTAATAAATTTTAAAAGGGGTTGGATATCTCATATCGAGTAATCATTAGATATCCGCTAACCAGAATTTTAAGAGGTTATTATTTTCCGATTACGCGAGCTTTTCACATAAGAAACGGCTAAGGCGCGCAAATGCGGCTGCTGCATCCGGACCTGTCACCCTTGCACGGATAAATCCGTGGATCATGCGCTCAGCGCGAAAAAAGCTTGTTTCAATACCAGCGCGCATCAACTTCGCCGCATACTCTACCCCATCATCAATCAAAGGATCATGCTCTGCCACAAGAATGAAAGTTGGCGGCAAGTTGGATAAGTCTTTGGCAATCAGAGGTGTAGCCATGGGATCGACTGATTTACCAGCTATATCGCCCAAATACGCAATCCAATAGCCTTGCATACTCTGAGTAGTAAGCCCTGGTGCAGATGCATTCCGCTTGTATGAATCAAATTCGAGTCGGTCTGTTAAACAAGGATAAATTAAACCTTGTGCCTTGAGTCTTGGGCCTCCATTTTCTCTAGCCCAAAGCGCCGTTGCCGCTGCCAGGTTTCCGCCAGCACTATCGCCTGCGACTGCTAGCCTCGATGCATCGATCCCATAAACTGATGGATGATTTTGCATATGTAATAGGACATCTACACAATCATGGAGCGCCGCTGGAAATTTATTTTCTGGCGCCAATCGATAGTCGACACTGACTACTACTGCTCCAGTTTCAGAAGCAAGCCCCCAACCGGTCGTATCACTGGTATCGCAATCTCCTTTTACAAACCCACCCCCATGAAAATAGGCAATAGCTGCTTTGGGCCCGGAACTTGATGGTGAATAAATTCTTATTGGTATGCTTACCCCATCACGCCCCGCAACTACGCTATCTTTGACATTAATGTTTGCTGGTGGCGAAACGTTATTCGCGCGAGCATAAGCCGACCAATTTGCACGATCCTCTTCAAGGTTTTTGCCCGCAGGAAGCGCCGCACGCGCCTCTATCAGTGGTTTTACTTCTGGATGTAAATCGAAAGTCATTGGTCTTCTTCTTTAGCTACTTTGAGCAACACTTCAGGGTCTTCAATGGCATAGAATTTTCGAGCGGCTTCTTCGGTCAAGTATCCATCTAGGAGATCCCTACCAATGGCTGCGCGATCACGTTCAGCAGCAAAACCATATCCCCCAGACCCAGGCGTGGTCATATCAATAATCGCACCAGGGGGAACTGAAAAAGCCCCCTTACTAGGAAGAGTTTGGGCCCTACCGTCAGGCGGAGTAACTGTTACAGAGGCCGTAATTCCAGGATCCCCTCCCATTAAACCAAATGGTGGTGATGTCATCCTTTCCATACACAAAGCGCCAGTTGCAGCGGCACCCTCCAACATACGCCAACGTCTCCGCGCGCCATTCCCACCACGAAACTTTCCAGCACCTCCAGAGTCCGGTTGAATTTCATAATGCTCTACACGGACTGGAAATGCCATCTCCAGTACTTCCACAGGAGTATTCATGGTGTTTGAAATACCGCTCGCTATGACATTAATTCCATCTTTGTTTGGCCTAGCGCCAAAACCACCCTTGATTGTCTCATACGATACGTAGCGATTGCCGGTTCGAGGATCGACACCACCTAATGTCAATACAGCAGAGGTTCCTTGACTACATGCCATTACTTGATCAGGCATGAATTGAGAAAGAGCACCCATAACCATGTCTGCAGTTCGGTGAGACATTTCATGATTTGAATAGACGACAGGGGCTGGAAACTCACAGTTCACCACAGAGCCCTTAGGGGCTTTCACAGTAATTGCCCTCCAGCACCCCGAATTAGGAGGGATTAAGCTATTAGGATCTATCGCAGTTTTAAGACCACAAAAAACTCCAGACGCCGAAACTGATAGAGCCGCGTTCATCGGTCCAGGGACCTGTGGGTCACTTCCTTCGAAATCTACAACTATAGAGTCCTCTGACTTTGTAACCTTCATACGAACCCAGAAAGGTGCGTCCTCACCATTCGGCCCATCAACTATGCCATCACCATCACAGAAGTCCTCAAAATAACCTTCTCCATCAGGAAGTTCTGAAAGTGCAGCACGCATCAGTCGATCAGAATAATTTATAACTTCAGCCATATAAGCTATGAGTCGCTGAGAGCCATATTTCTCAGCTAAAGACGCAAGCCGATCGCATGCACGTAATGTAGCGGCAAGCTGTGAACCAAGATCACCTTTTCGCTCATCGGGTGTCCTAACGTTGGCTAGGATTACATCTTCAAGAGCTTGGTTTAATTCGCCTTTTGAATACAGCCTAACTGGTGGCAGGCGCAAACCCTCACCATAAATTTCCGTGACAGCACCATAACTGCCTGGAGTGGCTGAGCCAATATCAGGCCAATGTGCACGCAAACATGCAAATCCTAAATGGACTCCCTCGTAAAAAGCAGGACGGACAATATTAACGTCTGGTAGATGGCTACCGCCGAAATAGGGATCGTTATGGATAAAAACATCACCCTCATGCACATCCTTATCAAACGCTTTCACAACAGCGCGAACTGCATCAGGCATGGAGCCAAGGTGAATAGGAAGATCAGGTCCCTGTGCTACCATATCACCTGCACAGTCAAAAATTCCACAGGAGTAATCACCGGCCGATTTAAGAATGGGAGAATAGGCTGTTTTTGCGAGAACAACCCGCATTTCCTCAGCTATCTTGTAAAGACTATTTTTTACAATTTCGAAGGTGGCTGGATCCTGGATGTAGCTGCTCATTGCCCCTCCTCCAAACGCAATAACCTTATAAAACCATCACCATCCATTCCTGCCTGCCATCCTTTTGGGACTGAAATAGTACTTTCAATACTTTCAATCGCAGCCGGCCCTTCTACTGTGTAGCCCGATGGCATTTTAGCTCGATCTAGAACGGGGCCGTTCATACCACGCATTAATCGCGTGCCTTTAATGGGATCTCCAGAGTTTGCGGGGGATTGCCGGATGGCTAGAGATGGAATTTTTCCTATTGCAGACAGTCGAAGACTGACTATTTGAACTGGCTCGGTGCGGTTATCGTGCCCATAAGTCTGTTTATGACGGGTATGAAAAGCTTCGGAGACTTCTGCCAAAGCTGCAGCATCAAATTTTTCCTTCGAGGCAGAAACATTTAGCTCATAAGATTGTCGAGCATAGCGTGCATCTAAAGATCGCTCAAACTGACGACGATCTGGTGGCATTCCAGCTCGATCTAACATAGCAGCACCCTCTGCCTCCATTTCTTGATATGCTGCTTCGATGATCTGAGGTTCTGCCAAGTCTGACCTAAGGTAAACTGTACGTACATAGTCTCTCTTCAAGTCTGACCCAACCAAACCCAAAGCTGAGAATGCTCCTGGAATAGGAGGACATATAACCTCTGTCATTCCTAACTCTTCCGCCAGCGCCGCTGCGTGCAACGGTCCTGCTCCACCAAAAGCTGCCAGTGTGAAATCTCGTGGATCATGACCTCTTTCGACAGAAACTATTTTCAGAGCCTCAGCCATGGCGTGGTTCACTACATCGATGACAGCTGCTGCTGCACCTTCAACAGTCAAACCAAGGGGCTTTGCTAATTTTTCATTTATGGCCGCTTCAGCTTCTGCAAAATTTATTTGCATCTCTCCTCCAAGAAGAGAATTAGCGTCTAAATTACCAAGAATTAAATTACAGTCCGTTACAGTTGGCTCTGTTCCTCCACGACCATAGCAAACAGGACCAGGCTCTGCGCCAGCGCTTTTAGGTCCCACACGAATACCACCCGCCGCATCAACCCATGCGATGGAACCACCACCGGCAGAAACCTCAGCAAGATCTATCACGGGAACCCGGATAGGATGACCCGACCCATTCATCCAGCGGTTTGCACTTGCGCCTCCCGCAACCTCATACTCTGGTGTTGTTTCATATACGCCATCTCGGATTAAACTGGCTTTTGCTGTGGTCCCTCCCATGTCGAAAGTTAGAAGATTTGGACGCTCTGCCTGACGCGCAGCTAGCGATGCGGCGACCACTCCAGCAGCCGGCCCACTTTCAACCGCCATAGCTGGCATGGCCACACCCTCAGATGCCTCAAAGACCCCGCCGTTGGAACCCATTACATACATCCGCGGAAGCCCAAGGCTTTCTGTAGCCTGCTCCAACCGCTTTAGATAAGAAGCTAAAATTGGTCCGACGTAGGCGCAGATTGCTGTTGTCGAAGTCCGCTCAAACTCTCTTATTTCAGGCAATACCTCGCTCGAGAGGTAGATTGGAACGTCGAGCGCCTCACTAAGTTTCTTTCCGAGTTCCCGCTCGTGGGACGGGTTAACAAAGCTAAAAAGTAAAGAAACTGCCACAGCCTCGACACGATCTGCCTTAAGAACCGCAATAAGCTCATCAATTTCATTCTGAGCTAAATCTGTAATTACAGAACCATCAGAACTAAGGCGTTCCGTGATCTCAAACCGCCTTCGGCGAGGAATTAAAGTTGCTGGAGCATCTTGAAAAAGGTCATAAAGATCAGGTCGGGCCGATCGACGAAGCTCTAACACGTCACGGAAGCCTCGGGTCATGATCACAGCTGCTCGCGACCCTTTTTCTTCTAATATGGCATTGGTAACGACAGTGGTAGCATGGCTCAACAAACCCACATCTTTTGGCTTGATTGAATAACGCTCCATTGCCTGGGAAAGGGCAGTTAAAACACCTTGAGCAAAATCACTTGGGGTTGTTGGAGCTTTAGCAACTCCAATATTTCCAGTCGTGTCATCCACCAAAGCTACGTCAGTGAATGTGCCACCGATATCAACTCCGATCCGCCAGGTCATGCTGCAACAATCCTTCTTGATTCAGAAGGTATATGCTAATTCCACATTTCAAATAGAGCTAGTCAGTTGGCCTATAAAAGCTCTTTCGGCGACGAACGGGTTCAAGCAATGACCAATCCCCCGCCGCAACCTCATAACCCTTTGGGTGGGGCGCTCGCAATTCCATACCAAGCGAAGTCATCACGCGGTCGTCGCGATAATAACACTGTACAACGATGTTCCCAAATTTCCCCGCAGCTACCGGATGGTTTGAACGAAATGCCTCAACAACAGATAAACGTTCAGTTAGGTTCAGATGAGAAAATGGTGCACCAAAATTTTCGGCTAAGTTTTCAACTTCGTTTAGATATTTTGAAATATCTGGCATCTGCCTTTCGGCGTCATTTTCTATCTCAGCTACAATAGCTGGGTCACCCGCTCCTGGAACATTAAATTTCTTGCTATCAGGAATGACCGCATTAGCGAGGGCAGCTAGAGTTTCACGCTCTTTATCGGATAAGGCCAAGTTAGACATCGTCACATCTCAATCAAACAGGTTTGCAAGTCGACTTTTCATCTGATCTGCAACGTAGAGCGCCAATGCTTGAATGGTATTGGTGGGATTTACTCCAGCACTCGTTACAAAAATACTGCCGTCAACAATAAAAAGATTTTTAACATCGTGGGCTCGCCCCCACTCATTAACTACTGAGTTAGCCGGATCCTTACCCATACGAGCAGTTCCCATCAAATGCCAACCACCATATGGAATTGGTGCCTCGGAATAGACTTCGTATGCACCCGCAGCCTTCAAAATTTCAGTCGAACGGGCTATGCCATGATCAAGCATATTTCGGCTGTTATCGCTTAAAGTATAGTCAATCTTTGGAGCCGGAATTCCATCGCTGTCTTTAAGATGTTCATCGAGAGTGACACGATTATGCGCTTCAGGAAGGTCCTCGCACACGGCTACCATTCCCGTCGTACGTTTAAATAAGCGACGGAAGGCGTCGTGATGATCCTCTCCCCACGGCACCATTCCTAAACGCAGTGCAGTATGAGCTGTTCTAACAGGCGGCATCCCTCGCTGAATTTCAAGGGTATACCCCCGAACATACCCTCTGCTTTGGTCTGTTTCATAAAATTCCTGGCTACGTATTAGCTTGTGAGGCCCCGCAAACCCATCCTGCTCATCTTCAAATACCCCACAGGTCCAAGAATAGGGGTGGAACATAAGATTACGACCAACTTGGTCACTAGAATTCGCTAGCCCGTTGGGAAAGAGTGAAGACTTCGAGTTAAGAAGAAGTCTGGGTGTACCTATCCCATTACAAGCCATGATAACGACATGAGCTTTGATTTCCTGCTCCTTACCATCGCCATCATAATAAATTGCTCCAGTTGCCATTCCATCGTTGCCAACAGTAATCTCTCGGACCCGGCACCTTGTTCTAAGCTCTACCCCCGCACGAAGTGCGTGTGGCCAATAAGTAACGTCTGAACTGCCCTTAGCTCCTTGGGCGCAACCAGCACCGCATGCTCCTAAATTTATGCAAGGAGCCCTTCCGTCATGCTCCTCAGTGATAATTGCCGTATCTGAAGGCCACCAGTGCCATCCTAGCGAATTAAACCCCTTTGCAAGGGTATCGCCGGCCAATCCTAAAGGTAATGCGGGCGTCCTTTCAGCGTTATCACGAGGATAAGCTGGATCGCCATTCATACCAGAAACGCCAGTTATTCGCTCATTCTCTGCGTAAAAAGGAGCGAGGGTTGCGTAGTCGATTGGCCAGTCGTCAGCAACACCATCTAAAGATTTCACTCGAAAGTCAGATGGATGAAAGCGAGGAAAATGGCCTGCATACAGGATAGTACCCCCTCCTACGCCATTAAAATTTGCTATTTTTATTGGTGAATTTTCCTCATTAATTGGATAATCCTGAGGCAACTTTCTGACATTAGGATTTGTGGCAAAATCATCCTGGGTTCTTGCTTCCCAAGCCCTGGTCGTACTTGGGTATGCGAGTGGGTTCATCAAAGGTCCCTGTTCAAGGCACACAATGCGCATTTTGGTCTCAGCGAGACTCCACGCCATAACTGCTCCGGATGCACCCGCACCAATTATTAAAACATCTGCCACGTCTTCGCGCATCTAACCCACACCTCGATTAACCACACGCAGAATGTTAACCCCACCGCTGTAACACCGCCAATACACAATTTGTTTCTCTAAAACACAGCCACTACACTAAGTCAGTGATATGTTGGGAAGTTTTTGCATGACTAAGAAACGCATCGCTGTAATCGGCGCTGGTGCAGCTGGACTTTGTTCAGCAAAATACATGCGAGCTGCCGGCTTTGATGTAGATATTTACGAAATTGGCAGTCAAATCGGCGGTATGTGGACCTACCTAAACGACAATGATTTATCAAATGCTTACCGTACTTTGCATATAAATACATCGAAGAAGGTAACGGCCTTTCATGACTTTCCTTTTGGGGGTCATGTGCAGTCATTTCCTGATCATAATGATATGCATAATTATCTAAATGATTACGCTAACCACTTTGATTTAATAAAACTGATAAAATTTAACAGCCGAGTAACGTTGATAGAACCTCTCTTCGATCCTTTCAAAGATGAACTACCTAAATGGCGTGTCCAGACAAAAGATACTAGTGAGGAATATGATGCGGTTTTGGCTGCAACTGGTCATCTATCAGAACCGAGACATGTTGCCATGTTTCGTGACAAGTTCGGAGGCCAATATCTACACAGCTTTAACTACAAAAAACCTGAAGACTTTGTCGGTAAAAGAATTTGCGTCGTAGGTGTTGGCAACAGTGCGTGTGACATCGCTAGTGACGTTTGCGTGACGTCAGAAACTACAGTCTTAGTCGCACGATCAACACCAATTATCCTGCCAAAATTGATGTTTGGGCTCCCCTTCACGGACATTACTCGGAAGATCCAACAGCCCTGGATACCTGGTTGGCTGCGAAGACGTATAACTCGAACTCTTGCCTGGATTGCTCATGGCAGTCTTCCAAAACTTGGCTTTAAATTACCAGGAAAAGAGCGCCTTCACGTTACTTCTAATGGCACCATCGTTAATGATATTGCGTACCACCGGGTGCTTTTGAAGCAAGACATCACATCAATTGACGGCAAAAAAATAACTTTCAGCGATAATAGTTCACTGGAATGCGACAGCTTAATTGCCGCCACGGGGTATAAGGTGCATCTTCCTTACATGTCGGATGGGATAATCGATGGGGACCCTGAAAATAATCGTCTGGATCTTTACAAAAGAGTTGTGCCACCTGATTGGCCAGGACTTTATATGATTGGTTTTTTCAACACCGATACGGCTCTTAATATGATTTTTGAGCACCAAGCGAAGTGGGTACGTGATATTGAATTAGGGCTGATTAAGCTGCCCACTAAATTAGATATGCGTTCTGATATTCAAGCTAAATCTGATTGGGTTTCTTCAAACTACAAGGGAACTCCTCGTCACGGACTTGAGGAGGAGCACGTACCATACCTCAGAGAGCTGAAGCGCGCCGGCACAAAAATGC
>Ga0255770_10001847_pt1 | contig 19504 bp, 19 predicted proteins | sample 071ome_22_FD_179968 | JGI IMG/M metagenome (GOLD analysis project Ga0255770, IMG submission 179968) | Coastal salt marsh microbial communities from the Groves Creek Marsh, Skidaway Island, Georgia - 071404AT metaG (version 2) | ecosystem: Environmental > Aquatic > Marine > Intertidal zone >...
ATTTTCAGGTGAACTAGCTTATGAAGTGAATGTCGAGTCAAATTACGGTCTTCATTTATGGAAAAAAATTATGGATGTAGGATCTGAGTTTGGTGTTCAACCCTATGGAACAGAAGCCTTATCGACATTGAGAATAGAGATGGGTCACGTTGCAGGTCCTGAATTAGATGGAAGAAATATTCCTTACGATGTGGGATTAAATGGAATGGTTAGTCAGAAAAAAGATTTCATTGGTAAAAGATCTTTATCAAAAGATGCTTTTGTCAGTGAAGATAGACAAACTATTGTTGGATTAGTTCCGGTTGATAAAAAAAGTAAAATACCTGAAGGCTCACACTTGGTTGCCGATGATAAAGCGCCAACTCCTATTCCAAAACTAGGACACGTATCTTCATCTTGTTGGAGTGTGGAATATAATAATCCATTCTCTATTGCAATTTTAAAAGATGGAAAGAAACAAATTGGAAAACAATTAATTGCCGTCTCCCCACTTAAAGATATTTCCATTCCTGTTGAGGTGGTTTCTTCTCATTATGTCGATCCTAAAGGAGAAAGGGTAAGGTCATAACATGAGTGATACTAATATTTCTGCATTACAATTTGATCATAAAATTGGTTTATTTGGGGATTATGAAGGTAAGCAAGATCTTCTGAAGATTTCTGAAATCAAGAATTTATCTATATATCAAATAGCTAAGTTCAGAAAAAGCGAAGTTCAATCAAATCAAATTAAAATTGATGGTTTGTCATTACCACAAGAAAATCCATTAGTTTCTGCAAATGAGAACTTAAGAATATTGTGGATTGGCCCTGAGACTTGGATTTGTATTTCGGCCAGCTCTAATCTAAAAGACCTTATTTCCTCAGCCTGTAGTGATAATGATTTTGCAATCACAGATCTTTCTCACTCCAGAGCAGTAATAGAAGTTAAGGGCAACCACACCTTAGATGTTATAAAAAAAGGTTCGCCTTTAAATGTGAATGATAATGTTTTTGCTGAAGGTAATTGTGCTAATACTACCTACAATGGCATAAATATTTTAATTGATTTTATAAGCAATAATCCTAAAACTATCCGCTTATTCGCGCTTCGCAGTTTTGGTGGATCCTTTTACCATAGCATCACCGATGCTGCTTTAGAATTCGGTTACGAAGGAGTTTAATTAATGTGTGGCATTGTTGGGATTTATCTCAAAAACAAAAAATACAATAAACAGTTGGGAAAACTTCTAACTGGAATGATGAATAATATGGCATCCCGTGGACCAGATAGTGCTGGTTTTGCTGTGTATAATAAATCAAGCAAATTTAAATACACTATATGTTTGAAAGAAAACTATGACCTCAAAGATTTAAAAAAAGATCTTAAGAACAAGCTTTCAAATACTAAATATAAATTAATTGCAGATCATGTAGTTATTGAGTCCTCTTCAAAACCCGAAAAAGTACTTCCTAATATTAAAAAAATTAAGGAAATTGATTTAGTAGGTTATGGTAAGTCTATCGAAATTTTTAAACAAGTGGGCAATCCAAAAGATGTGGTTAAGAAATTTTCTTTAGATAAATTTTCTGGCTCTCATGCAATTGGTCATACTAGAATGGCAACTGAGAGTGCAATTACTACAGATGGATCTCACCCTTATTCTACAGGAGAGGATGAGTGCTTAGTTCACAATGGTTCATTATCAAATCACAATAATCTTCGTCGAACTCTTATAAAAAATGGTATCGAATTCAAATCCCAAAATGATACCGAAGTAGCTGCTGGTTATATTTCAAATAGTTTAAAAAATAAGACTTCTTTGAAAGATACGCTTACTAATGGCTTGAAAGACCTTGATGGATTTTACACGTTTATTACTGGTACGCAAAAAGGCTTTGCAGTCTTGCGTGATGAAATTGCTTGTAAGCCTGCAGTAATCGCAGAAACAAAAGACTATGTCGCCATAGCATCAGAATTTCAAGCTATGGCTCATTTGCCAGATGTAAATAAAGCTGACATCTATGAGCCGAAACCTGGTGTGGTTTATTCGTGGGGATCTTAAAATGAATTTTGATTTATCAAAAAAAACACTTAGTGAAGTTAACTCTTTCTTACAAAAGATAGATTTAAAATCTAATCAAAGAGATTTTGTTATCAAAAATCCTCTTGGTAATCATGCCTTATGTGCCGGTCTTCAAGATGAAATAAATGTGACTATAAAAGGACACGTTGGTTACTATTGTGCCGGAATGAATAAAAACGCTCACATTACTGTTGAGGGTAATGTCGGAACGGGTGTTGCAGAGAATATGATGTCTGGAATAGTTCATGTCAAAGGAAATGCCTCTCAATCTGCTGGAGCTACTGGTCATGGAGGAACTCTAATTATTGATGGAGATGCTAGTTCAAGATGTGGTATTTCTATGAAAGGTATCGATATTATTGTTAAGGGTTCGGTTGGTCATATGTCTGCTTTTATGGCCCAAAGTGGTAATCTTGTTATTCTCGGTGATGCCGATGAATACCTTGGCGACTCTATCTATGAAGCTAAAATTTATTGTTTAGGTAAAGTCAAAAGCCTCGGCGCGGACTGTATTGAAAAAGAGATGAATGAAAAAGAAATAAACAATTTGAGTTCAATTCTAAAAGCTCAAAATATTAAAGCAGATCCAAAAAAGTTCAAAAGATATGGATCTGCACGAAGTCTTTATAACTTTAAAATAGATAATGTGAGTAATTACTAATGAGTGAAATGAAAAAGAATTTAAAGGGCTTTAGTACCTTCCCCCACGATACAATAGCGGAGATTCAAAGATCAGCTAGAGAAGGTATTTATCAAATTCGAGGTTTAGGTGCAAAAAGAAAAGTTCCCAATTTTGATGATCTAGTATTTTTAGGCGCATCAGCATCCAGATACCCCTTAGAAGGATACAGAGAAAAATGTAATACTTCTGTTGTCATTGGAGATCGCTTTGCAAAAAAACCTATTACTCTTGATATCCCTATTACAATTGCAGGAATGAGTTTTGGTGCTCTCGGCGCTAATGCAAAAGACGCTCTTGGTCGGGGCGCCTCCGCAATGGGAACTTCTACAACAACTGGTGATGGGGGAATGACTCCAGAAGAAAGAAAATCATCTAAATATCTAGTTTATCAATTACTTCCTTCAAGATATGGAATGAATCCTGATGATTTACGTAAAGCCGATGCTATTGAAGTAGTTGTTGGACAAGGCGCTAAGCCTGGTGGAGGCGGTATGCTACTTGGTCAGAAAATTAATGAGCGTGTGGCTCAAATGCGTAATTTACCCGAAGGCATCGATCAAAGAAGTGCTTGTCGTCACCCGGATTGGACCGGTCCTGATGATTTAGAAATCAAAATACAAGAACTTAGAGAAATCACTAATTGGGAAAAACCCATTTATGTAAAAGTAGGTGCTGCCCGTGCCTATTACGATACCGCTTTAGCTGTTAAAGCTGGTGCAGATGTTGTTGTGCTCGATGGAATGCAAGGTGGAACAGCCGCAACCCAAGATGTTTTTATTGAACATGTAGGTATTCCAACCCTAGGAGCATTAAGAGAAGCTGTGGACTCCTTAAAAGAATTAAATATGCACCGAAAAGTACAGTTAATTGTTTCTGGCGGAATTAGATCTGGGGCTGATGTTGCTAAGGCTATTGCTATGGGCGCGGATGCAGTTTCAATAGGCTCTGCTGCGATGATAGCCTTAAATTGTAATGCAGATATGTATCCTGAAGATTATGAAAAACTTGGAACAGCAGCTGGTTATTGTCATCATTGCCATACTGGAAGATGTCCAGTAGGTGTAGCAACCCAAGATCCAGAACTCGAAAAAAGACTAGAACCTGAACTTGCTGGTAAAAGAGTCAAAAATTATTTAGCCACTTTAACCTTGGAGCTTCAAACTCTAGCCCGAGCTAACGGTAAATCAGATGTTCGAAATCTTGAACCGGAAGATCTGGCTGCCTTAACAGTAGAAGCTGCAGCTATGGCACGAGTTCCTTTGGCTGGAACTAATTGGATACCTGGCCACGAACGTTAAGTTTTGAAAACTTATCCTTATTGGTGGGAGTTTTATAAGCCTTATCATTTTAAAAATTGTGAAGTCAACAATACCTCCTATGATTTAATAGTTGTTGGAGCTGGATATACGGGCTTATGCGCAGCTGTTCAAGCCACCTCAAGAGGCCTCAACACATTGCTTATTGATCAATTTGCTTTAGGTGAGGGTGCAAGTACGAGAAGTGCTGGAATGGTTTCAGGAGGATTGAATTTAGGAAAGAAGATAAATCTATTTAAAGAATATGGAAATGAAACTGCAAATAAATTCATTCAAGAATCGATAAATTCATATGAATATCTCGAAGATCAAATTAATGACTATCAAGATGTGGTATCTTTTCAAAAAACGGGAAGATTAGTTTTAGCACACAGCAAAAAAAAATTTAATGCTCTCAAGCAAAAAGCAAGTCTACTTAATTCTATTTCTAATTTAGAAATTCAAATTATTGAAAATTTAGAAAATGAAATAGTTAATGATTATTACAAAGGAGGAATGCTGGTTGGTAATGCAGCCAGTGTTAATCCTGCAAAGTTATATAAATTTTTTTTAGATAAAGCGCTTTTAAATAAAGTAAATATTTTCTGTCCTTGTAAATTATTATCTCATCAAAAAATTAATCAATCATATGAGCTACAAACTTCAGAAGGTAAGATCAAATCACAGTATCTAATAATTGCAACGAATGGTTATTCAGAAAAAGACATAGGAAATGAACATTATAATATCATCGGTGTGCCATCTTATATTGCAGCAACTAATATATTAGGGCAGGAAAAGGTGCGAAAAATTTTACCAAAATTAAGGATGTATTCAGATAGTAAAAATGACTTGTATTATTTTCGACCATCGCCTGATCATAAAAGAATATTATTTGGCGCATTTCCCATTTGGGCCTATGGAATGGAAAATAGCAAATTAGTTAAATCATTTTTTCAAAAAAAAATTAAACAAACTTTGCCTAATATAGGCAATTTTTCTATTGAATATATTTGGGGAGGAAAAGTTGGGGTCACTTTTAATACACTGCCCATGCTAAAAAAAATAGATAATAAAATTTATGTTTTTGGGTGTAATGGCAGTGGGGTAGCCTTGATGCCTTATCTTGGCTATCAAGCTGCAAATATACTAACTACTAATCAAAACAGCAGTCTTACCATTTCAAAAATTAAAAATGAAAAAAATTACTTTAAATATATTATCGCTAAGCTTCTACCACTTCTTGGTTTTTACTACCGTTTTAGAGAAAACTTAGAAAATAAATTCTTATAAAATTGATTTAAAATCAAAAAAGATATTAAATAGTGTTCCATATTATGGAATAAAGCTTCTTGGTATAAAAATGACTAGTGATTTAAAGTACATCAATAAATCTTTAGAGAAATCTTTTAAAATTTTAGAAATTTTATCTAAATCACTTTTTCCTCAAAAAGCAGCAACCATCTCTCGAAAAGCCTCTATTTCCAGAACAACCACCTTTAGACTTTTATCGGTTTTAACTCAATTAGGATATATACACAAAAATAGTTCATCTAATACGTACACGATGGGCCATAAAGCATTTCAGTTTGGTGAAACTTCTGACTACTTGCAATCAATCTCTGAGGCTGCCAAAGAAATTCTCGAAGAGATTTCTGATAAAACTAATTTAATAACTTATCTTGCAATGCTTGAAGGTTCTCAAATAGTTCATTCTGATAAAATATCTAATATTAATAGTGATGCATCACACCGAACTTTTCGAATGAGATTAGATGCTCATTGTTGTGCTTTAGGAAAAGTAATGCTTGCTTACAGACCAGAAAATGAAATTTCTTCAATTTATAAAAGCTATAACTTCTACCCTCACACTAATAATACGATAAGCAATCTGACAGATTTAAAAAAACAACTACAAAAAATTAGAATTCAAGGTTATGCCCTAAATCATGGAGAGGCTTTTGAGAATACCTACGGTATTGGAGTTGCGATATTAGACAAAGACAAAAGGTCATTTGCAGGCATATCTTTATCAGGAAGCAGAAATATAATGAATCCAAAAAATACCATAGACTATGTAAAACTGCTTCAAAATGCTTCAATTAAGATATCTAAGCTTATTGTTGATAACTAAGGATTCTAAGACAAAAATTTGTTTCATAATTTGAAACACTAAGTGTTTTTTCCATATACCAAGATCAAAATGTATTTCAAACCGGAGGTTATATAAATGAGTTTACCGTCTAAATGTGAATACCTAATAATAGGTGGTGGTATTCATGGCTTAAGCACAGCTTGGCACTTATGTAAAAAGTTATCCAGCAAAGGTCAACTAAAAGAAGATTCTGTCGTTGTTATTGAAAAAACAAAAGTGGGTGAAGGTGCAACTAGTGTTGCATGTGGTATCGTTAGAAACAACTATTATCAGCCTGCAATGCGTCGACTAATGGCTCACTCAGTTGATGTTTGGAATGCAAATGCTGATGTTCTTCAATTTAGACCTGTCGGTTACATGCAAATTAATTCTCAGCTCATGCACGAAGGAATGGCAGAAGTTTACCAGCAGCAAAAAGAAATTGGGTATGACTCTACATTTATTGAAGGCGCCGCAGACTGTGATAAGTATATGAAAGAACTTTTACCTGATTGGCAAGCACAAGGTATTACTTCTGTTCTTCATGAAAAAAATTCTGGTTATGGACCTAATAGAGGTGCTAACTTAGGTTTCAAAAAACTAGCAGAAGCAGCTGGCGCAAAAGTTCTTGAAGGTGTTCAAGCTACCAATCTTATTACTGCTAATGGCAGTGGGGCAGTGAGCGCAGTAGAAACTAACCAAGGAACAATTGAATGCACACAACTAGTTGTAGCTGCTGGTCCTTGGGTTAGAACTTTTTGGGAAATGCTTGATCTTCCTAATTCTGTAAAAATTAAACAACCTGATGGAACATTCACAGATGAAATTCCAATGTGGTCTTATATGGCACTTGAAGAAGGTGAAATTGATGTTGACCCCAATAGTTACCGAACCGCCAAAGGAACAGAGTATCCTGTTATTCATGTCGATACAGAGTCGACATTGGTTTCAAATAAATCAGGTAATGTAATTCATGAAAATGAAATGTGGGGCTTTTATTACAAGCCTGATGTTTACCGTAATGGTATTCAAGGAGGGTCTTCTCCTTATGATGTCGCTAAGCCTGCATCTGAGGTTAAATTAGATCCTTATGGTCATGAGTCTGAAGAATTTCAGCCAAGACCTGCATTTGAAGATAAGTTTACTTCGGCTCTGGCTTTTTGTCAGAAACAATTTGATGGCTGTCATGCAAAGTATAAACACCAAAAAGCTGGTGGTATAGGATGTGTGACTCCTGATCGTTTCCCTGTATTCGACCAATACAGAGAAAACGTATATATCATTGCAGACGCAAATCATGGATACAAAATGGCAGGTGTTGGCGATTTAGTATCTGATGAAGTACTAGGGAGTAAGTCTGAAATTCTAGAACCTTTCAGATTTTCTCGATACCAAGAAGGGAAGTTACATCCGGTCTCAAATAGCCCGTTCCCTTGGAGCTGATGTTAAAGGAGGAATATAATGACAGCATTAGAAACGTACGTTAAGGATAAGAAAAGACAAGAATACATAAAGAAGGTAAGAGCAAAAATAAATAAACTCGGTATCGAGTATATTTATTATCAGTTTATCTCTGTTACTGGAAGAATTGTTGGTAAAGGTGTTCCAGCTGATCACTGGGAAAGTGTTGCGAACAAAGGCTTCCAATTAGTTTACGGAGCGACCGCTAACCTTTTTACAAATAGACATGGTGACTACATTGGATATGGACCTGAGGCTCACGAGCTAGTTGGTATTCCTGATCCTGAAACTTTTGTTCAGATTCCTTGGGACAAAAGAATCGCTAGAGTTTTTTGTACCTGTTTCCGAAACAGAGAAGAAGAAAATGATCCAGGTGGATACTTAACTTCTGACTGTCGTGGAAACTTAAAAAGAATTCATGAAGATTTCAAAAAAAAGCACAAGCTGGAATTAAGAGCTGGTACAGAACCGGAGATGATGTGGCTGACTAAAAATGAAGATGGCACACCAACAGGCTCAGGTTTCTCAAAGCCATATTGTTATCACATTGATCAATTCGAGTCATTAAGACCTGTTTATATGAAGGTTATTGAGTACTCACGAGCAATGGGTCTTGATATTATTCAAGGTGATCACGAGGATGCCCCAGGTCAGTTAGAGTTAAACTTTAATTATGATGATGTTGTAAGAAATGCAGATAGATTATCTACATATCGTCAAATTTGTGCTCAGGTTGCAAGAGAGTTTAATCTTATTGCATGTTTCTTAAGTAAGCCTTTCGTTGGTGTTTCAGCTTCTGGTTGTCATACAAATATTTCTCTTTGGAAGGGTGGAAAAGATGAAATCGTTCCTTGTGGAAACAAAGATATTCCAGGTATGGAAAATGTTTTCCATCATAGAAGAGGTGGAACGAACGTATTCATGCCCGATGGCAAAGATAGAAGAATTCCTGGTAAAGTAGGACTTCAAGCAATTGGTGGTGTTATGGAACACTTACCAGCCTTAACTGCTTTAGGTTCTTCTACTGTGAACTCATATCGAAGACTTTGGGATACTGGCTTCTGGGCTCCTGTTTACGCTGACTGGGGTTATCAGAACAGAACATGTGGTTTACGTGTTTCGGCCCCTGGTCGTTTTGAGTACCGTTCTGTTGACTCAGCTCATAATCCATACCTAATGGGTGCGGGTCTTCTTAAAGCGTTTGACCATGGTATCACAAAGAAGATGGATCCAGGTAAACCTGAACAGAACAATATGTACGAACAAATGAAAGCTGGAAAGCAAGTTCAAAAACTTCCAATGACTCTTGGTGAAGCTTTAGATCGTTTAGATGATGATAAAGTTATCCAAGAAGCGCTTCCTGGCGACATGATGAAAGTATTTATGGAATATAAGAGAGACGAGTGGGAAGAGTTCCTAGCAACACCAACTCAGTGGGATCTCGATAAGTACTTAGACTGCTTACCATAATAATAAAGGAGATAGAAAAGTATGTGTGGAATAGCTGGAGTAATTAATAGAAAAAAGACTGTGAATGTAGGAGAGCAAATGCGCTTGATGCTTCAAGGTCTGAAACATAGAGGTCCGGACTCAACTGGATATGCTATGTATGGTACACCAAAGAAAAAAGGCTTCGTGATGAGATTTAAAATTTCAGAAAATGAAGCAGAAAAAGTCAAAGCTGTCATTGACTCACCTGAGCAATTAAAAGAAAGAAAAACTCAGGTTGATGCCATCATGAAAAAACATGGCGCAAAGGTAACCAAACAAAGCTCCAGCACTCCATACGCTTTTCGATATGAATTTGATTTTAAGGGTGATCTCACAGGATTGGCCACTGAAATTGAAACTGTTGAAAAAACTGAAATTTTATCAATTGGAAAAGGCTTAGAATTAATCAAAGATCTTGGAGATGCTACAACTGTAGCTGATCAATATGGTCTTGGTAAATTCATGGGAACTCATGGTATTGGCCATACTCGTATGGCTACAGAGTCTGATGTTGATATTAAGTCTGCTCACCCTTATTGGGCTTTCCCTTTTGAAGACGTATCTGTTGTGCACAATGGTCAGTTAACTAACTATTGGGGTAACAGAAGAGTATTGGAGAGAAAAGGTTACCGTTTCAATTCAAATTGCGACTCTGAAATTATTGCTGTTTATATTGCGGACAAAATGGCAAGAGGCATTGAATTAGAACAGGCAATGCATGATAGCTTAGACGAGCTAGATGGAGTTTTTACATACGTAGTTGCAACTAAAGATCAACTAGGTATGGCAAAAGACTACATGGCTGCTAAGCCAATGGTGATTTACGAAAGTAAGGATATTGTTGCATGTGCCTCTGAGGAAGTGGCAATTAGAAATATTTTCCCACATGAAATCAAAACATATGATCCATATGAAGCGGAGGTAAAAGTATGGCAGGTATAGCAAAAAAAGTAAACTTAGCTTTTTCTGATGAAAATCTAACTGGAAGAACGCAACAACTCTTTTTCAACCCTACGGAAGAAGAGAATTATACTTATTATGGCAATGTAGATGTTGACTTTAATAAAAGAACTTCAATTGATTGCACAAACTTAGAAGCAAGAGATTTAAATCAAAAAATCAGAGATGCGATGAAAAAGGGTTATGGAACAGTTGTAATTAAAAACCCTGGCGCAAAACACTCTCTTGGAGTAGGTATCTTAAACAAACTAAACATCATATTTGAAGGTAGTTTAGGTTACTTTGGTATTGGCTGTATCGATGGCCCAACTGTTAGAGTGAAGGGCAGAGTAGGTTGGTCTTGTGCTGAAAATATGATGGCAGGTAAAGTTCTAGTCGAAAACAACGCTGGATCATGTTTTGGTGCTGCACTGAGAGGTGGCGATCTGATCGTTAAAGGTAATGCTGGCGCAAGAACTGGTATTGATATGAAAGGTGGAACTATCATTATTGGTGGAAACGCTGGAGCATTTACTGGTTTCATGATGCAAAGAGGAAGAATTATTGTTTGCGGAGATGTCAGTGCAAACATGGGTGACTCTATGTATGACGGCATGATTTTTGTCGGCGGTGAAGTCAAGTCTCTTGGTAGTGACTGTGTAGAAGGCGAAATGAATGAATATGAAATCAGATGGCTTGAGCAGAAACTAAATAATGCAGAGATTAATTCTAAGACACCTGCCAGTAAGTTCAAAAAATATGTTGCTGGTAAAAAGCTTTGGAACTACGACAACTTAGAGCCAAGTGAAAGAAAAGGAATATTAGGTTAGGAGATATAATGGCAAAAAGAAATACAACACTTTTAGGTAAAAACGCAATCTTCACTCCTGACGTCATGGATGATATCCATATTAAGGCGCAGTTAGGAAGATACAGAATGAGAGGTATGGCTCTCATGAAAAAAATTCCTCACTGGGATGATTTAACTTTCCTTCCAGGAACTTTGACACGTTTTGTTATTGAGGGATATCGTGAGAAATGTTTAACAGAAACTGTTATTGGCCCAAGAGCCAAAAACCCAATTAAACTAGACATACCTGTTTATATTACAAGTATGAGTTTTGGTGCGTTATCTTATGAAGCAAAAACAGCTTTAGCTAGAGGCGCAACTATGGCAGGTAGTGCAACTTGTTCTGGCGAAGGTGGTATGATCCCTGATGAGAGAAGATACTCCAACAAATGGTATTACCAGTGTATCCAATCAAGATATGGTTTTAACCCTCACCACGCCCAATTAGCTGATGCTATCGAAGTGTTCATTGGTCAAGGTCAAAAAGTTGGTATGGGTGGACACCTAATGGGTCAGAAGGTTACTGATCAGGTCGCAGAAATGAGATCTTTACCCGCTGGTATTGACCAAAGATCACCTGCGAGACATCCAGACTGGATGGGTCCGGATGATCTGGCACTGAAAGTTGCAGAATTAAGAGAGCTAACAGATAACCAAGTGCCAATCCAATTAAAACTTGGCGCCTCAAGAGTTTATGATGACGTCAGAATGGCAGCCAAGTGTGACCCTGACTCTATTTTCTTAGACTCTATGGAAGGTTCAACTGGTGCTGGTCCACACGTTGCAGCGGCAAATACAGGTATTCCCGGTATTGGTGCAGTTAGAGAAGCAAGAAGAGCTCTTGATGATGTTGGAAAATCAGGAGATATTACACTTGTTTATGCTGGTGGTATTAGAGATGGTGTTGACATGGCGAAAGCTCTTGCACTAGGTGCAGATGCTATTGCTATTGGTACAGCTGGTCTTATTGCCCTTAACTGTAACAAAGATATTCCAGAAGCTGATTTCGAAAAGGAAATGGGTGTTGAAGCCGGATATTGTTATCACTGTCACACAGGTAGATGTCCTGTTGGTGTAGCAACTCAAGACCCTGTGCTTAGAAGTAGACTAGATCCTACTGAAGCAGCGGAGCGAGTATATAACATGCTTAACACGATGACACTTGAAGCTCAGTTAATGGCAAGAGCTTGTGGTAAAACAAATATACACTCGCTAGAGCCTGAAGATTTAGCAGCTTTGACCATGGAGGCTTCTGCGATGGCAAAAGTGCCTTTAGCTGGAACAGATATGACTGTTGGTGTTAACAACTACCATTCAATATAGGAGGAGAAATGGCAAAAGCAAAAAAAACTACAAAAACTAAAAAAGCAAGTAAGTCATTCTCTTTAGGCGTTAAGGGAGGTAAGTACCAAGCCGTTGGTGGCGCTAAGTTAAAAGATAAGGATATTAAATCTGAAAGAGAAAAATCAATCGGACAGCATATTGGTTATCGATATGATGTTAATTTAATTCCTGATTACAGCAAACTTACACCTTTTCTTAAAAAGTATATTGAGACTATGGGTTGGGATGACCTTAACTGGTTAGAAGACGTTCATATGGGATATGAAGGTGATAAGCCAGCTGTTTTTGACAGAAATGCTAATGGCTGGATTACTGTCCCTGCTAAAATGAAGCTACCAAAAGGTCAGCAAGAAAGAGATATGCTAGCAAGAGAACTTTTAATTAAGTTCCAGATGTCTTCAAGCCATCCACTAGTAGCTTTAAAGAAAACTTACGTAAAAGGGGATAACTTTAAGCTCAACGAATAGTTAGAAAAAAATATTTATTTTAAAAGGCGGCTATTTTTATAGTCGCCTTTTTTTTATTCAGAAATTCTAATAAGTTTAGATTTTTTCCAATTAGGAATAAATTTTACGACATCTATGTCTTTATTAAGACCAGGATTAAAATTTAAATTATGCCAAAAAACATTTTCCCAGGCATTTTCATCTTCATCTAAGATAAAAGGAGAGCACTCTATTCGGTAATTAGTAGAAAGGTGAATAAAGTCTAAAATACACCTACCTTTTTTCACAATTTTTGAGATAAATTTATTTTTTTTTGGAAATGTGGCGAATAAAGCATCACTAAACTTATGCTTATCCAAAAAGAACTCAGATGATAGAAACTTATTAATCTTGTCATATCTTTCAGCAGGATCGTATGTTTTTTTGAAGTTATACTCAAAGAGTCTTGTCGTCTCTTCACAATCATTTTCTACAAGCACAACAATAATTTGAGCGTATTCATTTCCTTTATCATCTAACAAATAAGGTGTCATGGAGGTGTTTGGTCTTCCTCCCTGAGTTCTAAAAGCATTCATTCTTGACTGACATTGCCAATCAAGAAATTTTTCTTGTAATACTTCTGGTGATAAATCTACTAGCAATCTAACGTGTTGTTTCTTTCCCAGGAGCTGAGATATTTATTATAAGATGACCATTCATGATTTTTTAACTTCACATAGCTATCGATAAGCCCATCACCAAATCCTTCACGGATAATTTTCGCTTTGTCTAAATCTCTGATTGCGTCTAATAAGTTCAATGGCAATTTTTTAACTTTTCCAGCTTTGTGCCCCTCGGTGTACATATTAATGTCTAGTCTTTTTCCAGGGTCTCTTTTGTTATTTAAACCATCAAGACCAAGTAAAAGGATCGCTGCTTGTAAAAGATAAGGGTTAGTTGCGCCGTCCATAAGTCTTAATTCAAACCTTCCTTTGCCAGGAACTCTAACCATGTGAGTTCTATTATTTCCTGCCCACGTAATTGAGCTAGGTGACCACGTAGCCCCTGATGTTGTCACAGAGCCGTTAATTCTTTTATAAGAGTTTACTGTTGGGTTGAAAATAGCTGCCATTTTGTCAGCACTTTCCATAATTCCCCCTAAAAAATTATATCCAGTTTTAGAAAGACCTAATTCATCTTTGTTATCTAAAAACATATTCTTTTTTCCTGATTTATCCCAAATTGAAATATGACAGTGACAACCGTTTCCTGTTAAATTGGTAAAAGGTTTAGGCATAAAGGTTGCACGAAGACCATGTTTTTCAGCAATAGTTTTGGTCATAAATTTAAAAAAAGCATGACGATCGGCTGTGATTAAACAATCAGAAAAATCCCAATTCATTTCAAATTGGCCATTGGCATCCTCATGATCATTTTGGTAAGGCTTCCAACCTAATGCGATCATTGAGTCACAGATTTCAGTAATTACATCGTATCGTCTCATTAGAGCAGAAGAGTCATAGCAAGGTTTTTCTTGCGTATCTCTGTCATCAGAAAGAGCAGTCCCATTTTGATTAACAAGGAAAAATTCACACTCAACACCTGACTTCATATAAAGACCCTTCTTGGATGCTTTTTCAATTTGTCTTTTTAAAGCAATTCTTGGTGAGGCCTCGACAGGCTTTCCATCCATATAAAGATCTGAAGCAACCCAGGCTATTTCTTTATTCCAAGGCAATTGAATGACGCTATCGCCATCAGGCATCCCAAACATATCGGAGTCAGCAGGGGACATGTCTAGCCAAGTAGCAAATCCAGCAAAACCTGCTCCTTCAGATTGTATTTCGTCAATTGCAGTAGCAGGAACTAATTTAGATCTAAGCACTCCAAAAAGATCAACAAAACTAACGAAAAAATACTTAACGCCATTTTTTTTGGCAAAATTATGTAAATTAATACTCATTTAAAACTCCTAAATTTTATATCCTGCAATTATTATAATTTACTTATTAATCTTAATAATTCATACAAAATTCCACTATATGGAACATTTTTTTTTATTAAAAATCTCAATATCGTTGAATATTTATGAGATAATTAATTAATGAATCTTTTAAAGGATTCATCTTAATTAATTAAGGAGGATATAACATGGATAACGAATTATCCGCTCTGAATATTATATTCACAGAAGCATACTACTGGATCACTGTAGTTATGATGTTCCTAATTCACGTAGGTTTCTGTGTATATGAAGTCGGAGTTTCTCGTTACAAAAACCATCAACATACTCTTATGAAAAATACTATGTTGATACCTATTGTAACAATTACTTTTTATTTTTTTGGTTGGTGGATTTATTTTGCTTTCCCAAATGGTCCTTTCATTAACGGTGGTTTGGAAGACGCATCTTTCGCCACTCCGATAGCACAAGAAATGGCACCAAATATGTCTGATCATATTATGGGTGTATTCTGGGCAGCATTCCTTTTATTCTCATGGACTGCGGCTTCGATTGTTTCAGGTGCTACGATTGAAAGAATTCGTACTGGTGCTTTTTTAATCTTGGCAGCGTTAATTGGTTCTGTGACTTGGATCATTGATGCGGCTTGGGGATGGCACTATGCAGGTTGGATGGTCCAACTTCTTGGTTATCACGATGCTTACGCTTCCGGTGTTATCCACGGTATTGCCGGTGGATTTGCATTGGGTGTAGTAATTGTTCTAGGTCCAAGAATTGGAAAGTTCAATGCTGATGGTACAGCAAATAATATCTCACCAAGAAATCCTTGGATGATCACTATTGGATTATTCTTAATCTATACTGGTTTCTGGGGTTTCTATGCAGCTTGTAACGTTCCAATCTATGATGCTGGTAGTGATTATGGTGGAGGAGAAGCGCTCTTTACCGCTACAAACATTTACCTACAACCGACAACGCTAAGTGGTATTACGATTAACTTCCTCATGTCTCTCTCTGGAGGTCTAATGGTAGGTTACTTAGTTAGTAAAGGTGATGCTTTCTGGACTTATTCTTTAGGTCTGGCAGGTATTATTGGCGCATCATGTGGTAACGACGTATATCACCCATATCAAGCGATGATTATTGCTGGTGTGGTTGCATACTGTACCTACAAGCTCCACTTCTGGGCAGAAAACACCTTCAAAATCGATGATGCTGTTGGTGCTATAGCTGTTCATGGATACGCAGGAACTATTGGTCTACTTATCTCTGGTTTTGTCCTCTGGGGAATGCCAGCAACTCCATACGGTGATGCTGTCGTTACACCTTGGGGTCAGGCTATCGGAGCTTTCATTATGTTCTTTGTTTTAGGATTTGTTCCAGCATGGATTTGTTCAAAAATCCTTGATGGTATGGGTCTATTAAGAATTCCAAGAGAGGTTGAATTAGCTGGTCTTGACATTCTTGAAATGGAGCAAAGAGCTGCTGATGATGCTCAATTTAACAAAGCAGAAAGGAGTGCTTAATGGCTACTACTACTTATACTAATTATGAGTCATTAGCTGATATTTCAATATTATCACCGTTCCCTGGCTCTATCACAATACTATTTATTGTGTGTTTTGCTTTTTGGATTGTATGGCAAGTAATGCAAATCAATGCAGAAAATAGACACTATGATGAAATTAAAAAGAAGGGGCATAATGCTTCTTCCGCAGATAAGTTCTCATAGAATATAGATAATCTTTCGGGCCGTATTTTACGGCCCGTTTTTTTTAAGAATGTTTGACGATAATAATAAAAATCGACCAGATAAATTTAAAAACTGGCCCTTTCCCAAAGGAAAATACGGACTAGCTTTAGCGATAATTATCGTTTGTGGTGTTGTTGCTATGGACTTTTTAGGCGTATTTTAGTTTAAAGATTTTCTTTTTTCCCACTCTGAACGTTTTGCCATTGTCATTTTTGCTAAAAGTATAATTGTAATCACTGATAGGGTCATTTTCAATTTTTATACCCCCACCAGCGATCAATCTTTTTCCTTCTGACTTTGAAGAAACTATATTTTTATTAGTAATCACATCTAAAATGTTTAAGGAGTCGGTTTTTACTAAATCTATTACATCCAACTGATCTATAGATTTTTTCTCAAAGATAGAAATTGCTTTTTCTTCAGCTTCTCTGGCTGAATTCTCTGAGTGACAATCAGCAGTTACACAAAAAGCCAATCTTTTTTTAGCGGAATTGATATCCTTGTTAATTAATTCATTAATTTCTTCAACTTTAAGGTCACTAAAAATCAATAAAAGTTTTTGAACGTCTTTGTCATCAACATTTCTCCAATATTGATAAAAATCATAGGAGCTATATTTCTGTTGATCTATCCATACCGCACCTTGTTCAGTTTTTCCCATTTTTTTACCAGTTGAGGTTGTCAGCAAGGGCGTTGTAAGTCCAAAAGCATCTTTTTTATTAATTTTAGAAATTATCTCCATGCCCAAGACTATGTTGCCCCATTGATCAGATCCTCCAATTTGCAAATCACATTGATAATTTTTATTTAAGTGGAGAAAGTCAAAGCTTTGCAAAACCATATAATTAAATTCTAAAAATGATAGTGATTGTTCTCTTTTTAAGCGCTCTTTCACACTTTCAAAGGTTAACATTCTGTTTATAGATAGGTGGCTTCCCACATCTCTTAATAATTCAATATAGTTAAGAGTGCTTAACCATTCATCATTGTTGATAAATTGTATGCTTTCTTTGTGATCTCTAAAGTAATGCTCAAATATTCTTTTAAAATTATCGATATTATTTTGAATTTCATCATATGTTAAAATTTTTCTGGCACTATCTTTACCGGAAGGATCTCCAATTTTAGTAGTGCCTCCCCCCAGTAAAACTATTGCTTTATGACCATGTTTAATAAGTGTTTTAATAGCTCTTAATTGAACCAAGCTGCCCGCATGAAGAGCATCAGCAGTAGCGTCAAAACCAATATAAAATGTAATTTTTTTTTTATTAAGAAGCTTGTTTAATTCTTCATCATTTGTGCATTGATTGAAAAGATGTCTATCTTTAAATAACTGTATATAATCGAACACATATTATATTTAGCATAATTTTTTAGATATCAAATGGATTATATTGCTCTTGGTTGTATGTCGGGAACGTCATTAGATGGAATAGACCTCAGTCTAATTCGATCAGATGGTGAGACTTACTCTGAAGAAATTATGAATTATTTTCAACCATATTCAAAAGACTTAAAAGATAAACTTCATGAAGTTATCCGAAGTGGCTATCTAACTGACCCTAAAATTGCCTCACAACTATCTGTAGAATATTCTCGGACTATCCAACAATTTTTAGACTCAAATAAAAAATATAGTGTGAACATAATTGGAATCCATGGACAAACAGTTTTCCACGATGAAAAAACAAAAATATCCATCCAGTTGTTTGATAAAAATTTAAATTTAAATATTTCAATTCCAGTTATTTGCAATTTTAGAAAAAACGATCTTTTAAATGGAGGATTTGGAGCGCCAATCATACCCATATATCACCAACTCATTCATCACAAGCTAAATAAAAAAAGTTCGGTTTTTGTAAATATTGGAGGGGTAACAAACATTACCGTTATTAATCAAGAAGGAATATTTGCTGGCGATACTTCATTTGGCAACGCACTTGTTAATGATTTAATTAGGAAGAAATTTAATTTTGAGATGGATGAGGATGGTTATATTTCGGGTAAGGGTATAGTAAATGACTCAATTATTGATCTTATTTTAAGTGATCCATTTTTTTCAAGATCCCTTCCCAAAACACTTGATAGAAATTATTTTCATAAATATCTAGAACAATTACAAGCCATGGACAAAACTGAAAATATTATTAATAGTCTGTTAGAAATTGTTCCTATATCGATTGAGAAATTAATTTTTGATACTGATCCTACAATTATCCTTTGTGGAGGTGGAAGAAAAAATTTAACTTTACAAAAATTATTTAGACAACACTTTAAAGATGTTCATTCGATTGATGAATATGGCCTAGATGGAGATTATATAGAATCTCAAGGAATGGCCTTACTTTCAATTCGTTATTTAATGAGAAAAAAATCAACTTTTACTTCAACCACAGGTGTTAAAAGAGAAGTGTACTTAGGTGAGAGATGTTAAAGTTTATGCTTATTAATATATTTAGACATAGTATCCATTAAAGGATCTAGCTTACCTTCAAATAAATGATTAGCTTTAGGGATTGTTTCCATAGAAACTTCTGCATTTTTTTGTTTTTTAAAGGTTTCAAAAAAATCTTTTAAACTATCTTTTTTTACAATTTCGTCTTGCTCTGCTTTTATAATCATTGTTTTGATAGGACAGGGGGATAAAAAATTAAAATCATATAAGTTAACGGGAGGAGCTATTAAAATTAAACCATCAACTTCCGGTCTTCTCATCAAAGTTTGAAAACCTATCCATGCACCAAAAGAAAAACCAACGATCCAACAAGATCTAAAATCTTCATTTTTCTTTTGTAGCCAATCAAGAGAAACACTAGCATCATTTAATTCGCCTTCGCCCTCGGTAAAAGCTCCATCACTTTTTCCCACTCCTCTAAAGTTAATTCTAAGAGTTGAAAAACCAGCTTCTTTCATAACTTTGAAAGCTGCATAGTTTACTTTGGAGTCCATGGTTCCGCCGTGCTTAGGGTTTGGATGTAGGACGATGGCTATATTAGGTTTTTCTTCCTCACTAGGTGAGTATTTTGCTTGAAGTTTACCTTCACCACCTTGTATAAATACTTCTGGCATAATTAAAGACAGGATTTTAAATTGATTTCAGT
>Ga0255770_10001876_pt1 | contig 19351 bp, 13 predicted proteins | sample 071ome_22_FD_179968 | JGI IMG/M metagenome (GOLD analysis project Ga0255770, IMG submission 179968) | Coastal salt marsh microbial communities from the Groves Creek Marsh, Skidaway Island, Georgia - 071404AT metaG (version 2) | ecosystem: Environmental > Aquatic > Marine > Intertidal zone >...
CCAACGGGAGACAGATGCCACATCCAAAGAGAGAGAGAGAGAGAGAGAGAGAGAGAGAGAGAGAGAAAAGCAAACGGAGGAAACGAAAAAAAGACGCGCGCGAAGAGAGAAAAGCCTTCCTCGCGCGCGTCGTCGTCTTTTCGCGTCTGCGTGCGCGTGCGAGAGAGATTTTGAAGCGAAGACGCCCTCAGAGATGTTGGGAAAGAAGAGTTTTGTCCCAAGTAAAAATGGGGAAAAAAGTGAAGCTTCGAATTGGAATTTTCTCTCCATAAATTGGATCTAATCACTCCGCGCGCTATTTATACATCTTATTCTCACAAAACGACACCTTTATAAAATGGCGCGTCGTCGGAACAGAGCCCCTCCACCCCCACACTCTCGCAAATTCTCCTTCCCGATATACGCGTCGACGTTTTACGATTCCATCTACTTCCTCGTCGCCGGTGGCGGAGGGAAAAAATCCAGCGGCATTCGCAACCTCGTCACCGTGTCTTCGTTCAACGACGGGTGCGTGTCGGACGCGATCACGGCCGCGGCGACGGACGACGACGCGCCGCAGCGATTGGCGTTACATCCGGACGGGGTGTACGTGGTGTGCGTTTTCGGAGGGTCGATTGGGGTGTTTCAGATGGAACGGAATTTGAATTCGATGATGGGTGGAGGACATCAACATCTGAGCAGGAACGATTCGACGGAGGATTTAAGGAACCGACCGGAGGTGAACATGGTTCGCTCGAACGAGTTTCCGAGGCGCGTGGCGTTGACTGCGGATGATAGGGACGTGAAATGCGCGGTTTTTTCTCCGAGTGGAAGGCAGTTGGCGATTGGATTGGAGACGGGTGAGGTGAAGATTGTGCAGTGGCCGAGTTTAGAGGTGGATATGGAGTTGGGCGCGCACGAGAGCGGCTCGGCGGTGACGGATATCGCCTGGAGTCCAGACGAGAGGGTGATTGTGAGTTGCGCCGCGGAGAGAATTGGGAGTAGCAATAACAATAGCACTAGTAGTAACGGGCAGCAACAACAAAATCAACAAGGAGAACAACAAAAGACGACGAAAGGCGCCATCATGTGGTCGATTGAACGAGGCGAAAGGGTTTCCGCATTACCGGATCCAACCAGCGCTAGATTTAATTGCAAAGGGTTTCCATCGTCCTCGAGAAAACCAAACTGCTTGAAAGTGTTTCGAGGGGCGAGCTTTTCGCACACCGGGGAGTTTTTCTTTTGCGGGATTAACATCGACGGCGTCGGGTATTTAGTGAAATTTGAAACAACCACTTGGACGCCGGTAGCTGCGGTTCGCGCGTTCCGGGACGCACCGATATCCGCATACGCGGCGAATAAAAACGGTTCTCGACACGCGTGCGGGAGCGCTGAAGGTGACATCGTCGCCTTTGATGGTGGAGGATTACGGAAACAAAGCTCCAACTCGAGAAAACGTTCGTTGAAACGCATCGCCGCGGCGCGAAACGCGCACATGATCTTCGTCACAACCATATCCTGGAACGCGAGAGGTGATGTCGTTTTATCTGGAAGTGCTGACGCGAGCGTCTATTGCTTGCACGTGAAGAATAAGTTCAAATCTGGCGTGTACGGAAGCTTGATGAAACTGTTTTTGTGGATGACTGTTTTGATAGCGTGTTTACTCGGGTGGGTGTTTTTATTGATGAAGATGTTCGACGAGAGCGCAGTACCGTCTTCGAACAATAATGCCATCAGCGATAACATCGACTGGGAACTGTCATCATTAGAGGAGCGAGAGCGAGTCCTCTCCAAGCGTTCCGCTGGAATTCCTCTGGACGAAAGAGAGAGGGAAGTCTTCGAGGAGATGCAGAGCGAAAAGCCGTCGTTTGAGGAAGAAAGAGCTGCCGAAGAAGACGCCCATCAAAAAACCGAAGAACTATCAGAATACGAAAAGCAGAAGGCTTTGGAATACGCCAGAGTGAGAGAGAAGGAACAGAAACGAGAGTGGGAATTGCAAAACGAAGAAAACTTACGGAAATTGGCATTTGCCGAGGAGGAAAAGAAACGGCAAAAAGAAGCCGCGGAGAAGGAAGCAGTCGCTGACGATACCCAGGGGCAAGATGAACGAGTAGAAGAAGGAGAGGGAGAAGAAGAAGAAGGTGGAAAAGAAGGTGAAGAAGAAGAAGAAGAACAAAAAGAGCGAGAAACAGAAGCGTTTGAACCCGAATCCGAACCAGAAGAAGAAGAAGAAGAAGAAGAAGAGGAAGAACTCGACACCACGGAAGCGATGGAACAAATCCAACGAGAGATGGCGGAAGAGAAAGAGCGACGAGAAAATGGAGAAGAAGATGCCGACGAGAAAGACCCGTACGCAAACACGCAATCTGAATTCGAGTGGGGCGACGACGACGACGACGACGACGACGAGTAAATCTTCAAAAGGAAAACTTGTCTTCATCTAAATGTTGTACAAAAGTTAAGTCTACAAAAGCTATCTGCTAAATTTTAAAACACGCGCGAAGAATCATCTCACAAAGAGAAGGAAAGAAACCCCATCGCCTAATTCCTCGCGCCCTTCCTCTCTTCTCCACCCTTCCTCCGTTACCCATCGACAAACGCTCTCTCTTTACTTCTTCTCGTTCCCTTTCTCGTCGCTCGAAAGATCGCTCATCTTCTGCACTTGCTCGTCCAACTCTTCGATCCGGTTCCCTAAGTCGTCTATTTTCGTGATGATCTCGTCGCTCATCTGTTGAAATCGACTCTGCATTTGCGTCAGCATCGATTGGACGAACGTGGTCAGTTCTTCCGCGGATTGCGGCGCTTTATCTGCCATTTGTTTAGTTTTGTTTGATTGCGCGTGCGTGCGTGCGTGCGTTCTCTTTTGAAGTCTACATTTCGCTTTTTTTCACCCATTTTCCTTTTGCGTGTGTGTTTGAGAGAAAACGCCAGTTTTTCAAATCGCACGAAAAAAGAAAAAACGCTCCGACAGAGTCGAAAGAGAGAGAGAGAGAGGTGAAAAGGAGAAGGCGACAATACGGATGTCTTCTGGAGCGATAACGCGTGCGCAGAAGAGACGCATGGGCGAGAGAGATTTGTGGGATACGATTGTCAATAACGACGATATTTGTTTCGAGCACATTTTGCCGAAATTGAATAGAACTGACGTGAAGTTTCTGTTTGAAGTGAATGGTGAAACGAGAGCGTTGATTAAGAGATCGTCTCGAGTGGGTGAGTTGGAAAAGAGTTTCAAAGTTTCAGAGATGTCGTCGATATCGACTTTAGAGTTTGCGTGGGAGAATCAATCGTTTTGGCCGGTGAACGGAACACCGTTCTGCTATCGAGTTGCTGGAACGAATAAACTCGAGTTGCTCAAGTGGGCGCGAGAGGAGAAAAAGTGCGAGTGGGATGATTGGACGATTATTAACGCCGCAATACAAGGTAATCTGGAAATGGTAAAGTATTGCGTCGCAAATAAGTGTCCTATGGGTGAGACTTCGTGTGCACATGCTGCCTATAACGGTCATCTCGAGTGCCTCAAATACTTGCACGAAGAAGGCAACGTGCCTTGGAATTCATATACTGCCGCATGGGCAGCTTTACAAGGTCATTTACATATACTCGAGTATCTTGTTGAACGTAAATACAATAAATTCAACACAGTTGTGTGTTTGAATGCGGCCTCGAAAGGCCACTTGGACTGTTTGAAGTACTTGCACGAAACCGCCAAAGCGCCGTGGGATAGTTGCGCCGTACGACGCGCGCACAAGTACAACCGTCTCGAATGTTTACGATACCTCCTCGACAACGACTGCCCGTTACCATCTGGTTGGCGATACGAGCACGGGACCTTGTTCACATCATAAACACAGACACACACACAAAGAACTCGTGACCGTAAATTTGAGAGAGAGAGAGAGAGAGAGAGAGAGAGAGAGAGAGACACACACAACGCGCATAATGCTTAAAATATCTCCAGAGAGAGAGACGAGAGAGAGACGTACAACGCGCGTAAGGCTTAAAATTTTATCTCCCTTTTCTCTCTCTCTTTCGTGTATTTTCAAAGATTCTTTTTTTGCTCTTTTCTCTCGATCCCACTCGAACCTCTCGAGATCGGATTTCCCGATCACATTTCCCCAAACTATTACGCTCTCGCTCTTTCGAAAAGTGCACACACAAACTCCATAAAAAATGGCCTCCAGAATCTTAAAATCCGCGTTGCGAGCGTCCTCTCGCTCTCTCTCCTCCCCGATCAACTCTCACCAAACGACGAGAGGGTACAAAGTCGCCGTCCTGGGCGCCGCCGGCGGCATCGGCCAACCGTGCGGCCTCTTGATGAAGATGAACCCTTTGGTGACGGAACTCCGCTTGTACGATATCGCGGGGACGCCTGGGGTTGGCGCGGACGTGTCGCACATCAACACGAAGGCGCAAGTGAAAGGGTACTCGCAAGCGGACGACGGCGAGGACGGGTTGAAGAACGCGCTGAAGGATTGCGATTTGGTCATCATCCCGGCGGGTGTTCCTAGGAAGCCAGGGATGACGCGCGACGATTTGTTCAAGATCAACGCGGGGATCGTGAAAGGGTTGGTCGAAGCGTGCGCGGATAACTGCCCGAAAGCGATGTTGAACATCATTTCTAACCCGGTGAACTCGACGGTTCCGATTGCCGCGGAGACGTTGAAGCAAAAAGGTGTGTACGATAAGAAGAAGTTGTTTGGCGTGACGACGTTGGACGTCGTGAGAGCGAAGACTTTTTACGCGGAAAAGAAAGGGTTGGAGACGGCGAAGGTGGACGTGCCTGTGATTGGCGGCCACGCGGGAGTTACTATTTTGCCGTTGTTTAGCCAAGCGACGCCGAAAGCGGCGTTGACGGACGAAGAGATTGACGCGTTGACGAAGAGAACGCAAGACGGCGGGACGGAAGTCGTCGCGGCCAAGGCTGGTAAAGGTTCGGCGACGTTGAGTATGGCGTACGCCGGTGCGTTGTTTGGCGACGCGTGCTTGAGAGCGAAAAATGGTGAAGCTGGCGTTGTGGAGTGCACGTACGTTGAGTCGGACGTCGTCCCGGGGGTCGAATTTTTCGCCACCAAGGTGAGCTTGGGGAGAGAAGGCGTCGAGAAGATTCACGGTACCGGCGCGTTGACCGCGTACGAGCAAAAAGGTTTAGACGGCATGATGGAAGAGTTGAAAGGAAGCATCCAAAAAGGTTTGGACTTCGCCAAGGGCGCGTAAATTTACATGTGCATGTGAACCGGAAAACGTTAAACCAACCCCACTTTTATTATTATTACTATCAAATCTACCGCTAATATATACATAACTTCAAACTGTGCTACTTTTACTTGAGCCTACAACACGCTACGCCTAATGCTATGGCTAGAGCAGCTCTGACTGCTTTCCCAATCTTTTCTCTTCTCACCATCTCTCTCGTGCTCCCGTACACGTAAATCCTGTTGTACCGACTCGAGTCCACGCCTTTCCTCTCTCGTTTCCGCGAGTTCTCAAACGCGACTTCTTTCGTCAATCGTTTCGTCCAAAACTTGTCGTCGTCGTTCTCTGGAAGCTTAAACATGTAGCACACGATCTTGCACCGATCGCTCATTTTCTCTCGCAAAAGTTTCGCGATTTTTTCGTTTCCTTTCGGCAACAGGTACAAAAATATGTACTCCGCGCGACGCAAATCGTCCTCCGTAACGGTCAACGCGTCTTGTTCTCGAATTTCGATGCGGTTTTCGAGTTTACATTTTCTGACGTTATTCCGCGCGTTCGCCGCCGCGACCGGGTCGATTTCAATCCCAATTCCTCTCACGCGCTCGTTTTTTTGACACGCAGCGATTAATACTCGCGCGTCGTTGCACCCGATGTCGAAAACGACGACTTCTTTTTGTCGCCGGCTTTTGTCGTCGTCGGTGCGTCGATGCGTTTTAGACGACGACGACGACGACGACGACGACGACGACGGGAAAATAGCGTCGACGATGCGCTCGCACATCAACTGCGGCGTCGCCGAAATTGGACCGAGATAGTTTTCATGGCGCGAGGAGATTTCGCGAGAAGAAGAGGAGGAGGAGGAGGTAGGTTGCGCTGGCATGAGAACTTGAGAAAGTAAACTCTAGTTGTGAGGATGAAAAAATATCTTTTCCTTCTTTTAAAAACACTCTATCTATACGCTCGGGTAGATGGGCCACCCATCGTCGTCGTCGTCGTCGTCGTCGTCGTTCAACTAGCATCGTTCAGCTATCAGTACTCGAACCAGAGCGTCCAAAACACGTCTTCGATGTCGCCTAAATCGACAAACAACATGCACGATTCTTCCTCGTACCGCCAACCGCTGACGTCGTGTTTCTTCCCATTCGCCGCGCGACTCGTCGCGGAGACTTTCTTCGGCTTTTCGCTGCTGTAACACGCGAGTTGGCCGCAAGATTTGGATAAGAGGACCGTCGCGCGGTAACTTTTGCCGCTAATTTTCTCGAGCTTACAATTTTGGACGACGGCGTTGCCGTTCATCATTTTCGTGAGGCCAAAACAGGCGAAGCGGATGTTGGCGCGCTTGAGTTTCTTAATCAGCTGTTGGGTGGTTTTCTTTTCGGCGTTGTTAGTCTTTGCGCTTCCACTTTCGACGCTACTCTCCGTCATGGAAACTGGTGGTTTAGCTTTGACTGGTGACCTAATTTCAGGAGTAGCTGGTACAGACGTGTCCAAAGACGATAATCCTTCCTCATCGATGGATTCGTCTGGTGCGGAGCGTCTGGCACGAAAGGACTCAAACACGGGCGTGATGGTGAACACGTCCCAATCTTTGCGCGTTAAGGCGATTTCGGTCGCTTCGTGCAGACGCAAGACGTCGACATCGCCGGTTCGGTGCGAACGCACGGCAAACATTTGATCACCTATTGCATCCGGTCCGTTGTTATTATTCAGTCCGGATGAATCTTTTCTACTCGAGACTTCCTCGTCTTCCTGTTGACTATTATTACTACCGCCGTATTGGGAACGAAAGCCTTCGATATCTCGCGGTCGCACGCGCGCGGTCACCGCTTGGGTATCTTTACCGCCAAACGAGACGTACTGATTTACCTCTCGGGACCAACACGCGCCTTGAACGTTGAACGTTCCGACAATACCACCGACACTGTTTCTATTCCATATTTTCAACGCCGTCTTCCCATCTCGACACACGTCTTTGAACAAACAATCTCTCGTCGGGCGTCCGGGAAATTTCCCGCGTAAAATCGCCCCAGAGGGCATGACAAGCTGGCCTAAAACGTTAAAGTCGTGTTTATCCGGGTGATCGGAAACGTATATTGGGCATCCACCAACCGCTCTCGCGGCGGCGTGTAAACCTCCCGTACTCGAAGCCGATTGAAACATGTCCCAATCCGGGATGACAATCTCACCCATAAACATAGAGTTATAGGACACGTTGACAATGTGAACCGTGTGCGAAGCCTCGTTGGTCGGATAGAAATCGTCCGACACTCTCGCTAAGTTTGACATTTTGAAATTGTACAAGTTTTCCGTGGAATGGCACATGCAATTAATCAACCCATTGGTTGGAAAAAAATTCATGACGGATTTCTCTAGCGCTTCGTGTGTGTTTCTCGCAAACGCTGGACCTCCACCGTTTGGTCCGTTACCGTAACCTAACGCGCCAATAACGGCTTGGGCATCCACTTTGACACCGTCTACACCAGCCGCGGAGAGGTATTCGTGTAACTCGTTGTAAAAGTGTTGCATTTTCTCCGGCGCTGGGACGCCGACGCCGCACACAGTCAATGGATCCCACGCCTGCGAAGGCTCCACCGCTAACAACGACGGGTTATGCCTCGGATACTTCAGTTTCGCGCCAAATTCTCTCACGTTTTCTTCGTCCGGGTGCACCCCACCCCAATATCCAAGCAAAGCGTGCCAACAGTAGACGTAATCTACGTCGTACTTTTTCTTAATCGCTCGAACGACGTTGCCTAACCCGTCTATTTCGCCTCGTAGTTTGTTCTTTTCGTGTCCAGCTAAATCCATCTGCTGGTCCGCAGATCGCAACGAATCCAGCGAAGGTCTCGAATGCGAAAACTTTGGCGATCCCGGCGGGGACATTTTATCCAAAAAATCTAAACTACCCACCGTTTTTATCGCCTTTTGCATCTTTTTTCCGGCTTTGCCCGCCAACGTCGCTAAACTCCCAAACGGCGACCGTTTCCCGCTAAAGCTACCTCTCCGGAACCCGGTAAAGTTAGAAAACTTTTTATTCGCTCGAATAGAGACGACCCTGTGGTTGAAATACGACAACGACGCCGTCTTCATGGCTACGAATGCGTACAACACGTAATTAATCAAAATGCGGAGGGTGTGCCAAAACACGCCGTGCGCTCGCATGGCGTGTAATCTCCGCCAATAAAACGCGTAGAACCACGCGGCAAAATACCCAGGCGGCTTAACTGTCGGCGTCGTCAATGGAGCTTGCGCTTCGTCGTCGTCTTCGTCGCCGTCATCGATGTATTCGTCTTCTTCTATGTCTTCATCGTTTTTGCTCGGTTCCCGGCTGTTGTCGTTACTAGTTCCTGCCGATGTCCGACTATTTCTATACTCCTTATCTGGTTCTACGTTTTGCCACCCATCGTCGATGATCACAAATCTCGGAGGTGAATTTCCGTTTTGCAAACTCGTCAATCCTTTCCCGATCCGTTTCGGACTGACTTTCTCGTAAAACGCATCCCACGTGCACCATCCGAACACGTCCGCCACCGGCGGAGTCACCTTCTCCTCTCGCGGTCTGAAGCTTCCTTTTAAAGCCAAACTTGCCATTTTGATCGCCTTTTTCGACGCATCGTATGGGCTATTCGCCCACGATATGATTGCCACGTTATCAACGCCGTCTGCTTTCACTTCATCGCACGCGCTTTCGACGACGAGAAAAGACCCTCGCCTTTCCCACATCGGATGAAAGCCGGACAAAGTTGCTCTGAACTTATCTCCGGTTAGGGGCAAGATGCACACGTAACCCTCCCTCCCGTTCTCCCCGAGTTCTAACATCAAATACTGCGTCTCTGCGGGTAAATCCTTCCCTAAATCTCTGCCCCACGCCGGGGACATCCACCACAGTTTACATCTCGCCGTGCACACGAACGAACTCACCACCTCTTCCGTTATCGTGCTGAACTGCAACACGTGCCTACTTTGCGCGTCGTTCGGTGCATTCGTGGCCACTTTTCGCAAAATCTGCACCGACGGATCGCTCGATACGTGCGCTTGGTGCGACTTTGAAGCCATCGTGGACAACGAGAGCGATCCGCCGGAGAGTATCGGCCGAGAGTCCAACAACAGTTTTCCATTCGAGAACTCTATTTTCTTCGTCGTCGAGTTGTTGTTTGCGCTCATCGCGCGCGATATCTTTTCTCTCTCTCTCTTTCACCCTCGCTTACGAGCCACCCTCACGAATCGCCACAGAAATAAAACGCAATCGGACGTTCTTTTTATTTCGTCTCTCTTTCTTTCTCTCTCTCTCTCTCGCGCGCGTGCGTGTGTGTTCACGAATGAAGAAGAACCGGTTGGGGAAACTGCCTTGACGCCTTGACCCATGTTTAGGGTAGCAGAAATGGTTTGCTTTGTTTGTAAAATACGCGAAACAAACAAAGACAGAAGAAAAAGCACGCGCGCAAACGAACAAACAAACAAACAAACAAACAAACATGTTCTCCTCGATTTCGTTCAACAACAGGAAAGAGGAAGATCCGATGGAAACGATCGCTCGAGAGTTCGATCGCGAGGACGCGGTGGCAAAGTTAGAGAGAGAATGCGAAGCGTTGGAAGACATGGAGAAGAAGTATCAGGAAGAACTGAAGGAGAAGAAACTCGAAGAGGAAGAGAAGAAGAGTACTCTTGAGAAGGAGCTAAAGAAAGCAAAGGAGCGAGAGGAGGAGCTGAGACACCTCCAAGAGGAGATGGATCATCAGGAGACAGAAATCGTTCGGTTGAGAGAGGAGTTGAGGAGAGCGACGTTTGAGAATTTACGGAAGGAAGAGGAGAAGAGGAAAAACCGATTAAAATTATTAGGAGAGTACGAGGCTTTGGCGAGTCAAATGGAAGAGGTGAAAAAGTATCCGGAAGAGATTAAGAAGGAGGAAGAGAAGATGAATGAGGTGGAGGCAGAGTTGAAGAAGATGTGCGAGAGTAAATTCGGGGACGTAAAGATTGAAACGTTCGAGGATTTCGGTGAGGAGATAAACGCGCAGTTCGATCGAATCATCGCAAAAGAGAAAAACTTGCAGGAGAAAACTTTGTTGGCAGCGAACGAGCTTTTGACGAAAAAAGGCGGCGCTTTTGCGCACGACGTGAACGACAGAAAGAGAAAAGAACCTATGGAGAAAGAAGAAGAAGAAGAAAGAGAGGGAGAAGTTGAACCAGCCACGCCGGTTGGCGAGAATAAGCACGAGGCTTCATAGTTTTGCCGATGCAGCGAGAAAAGGAAAGGAGTGAGACACAAACTTTAAAGAATATTGTTTTACTGATCATTTTTGAACATACAATTACAAATACACTGTTATAATGATGAAAGCCCATCCATGCAAAGCGACCGGGAAGAGGGGATTATTGATCTATTCTACCTATTTTTCTCTCCCGCGCCCCAAAAATACTAAAATTATTGCTTTCATTTTTATTGGTCAGGTTCTTGACCTTGTTGATACACGCGAAACGAGTTGGTTTCGAAACCTTTCTGCGCGACGTCGTCAGAACCATCACTACCACTGGAGCCTTGATTCTTATTACCTCCGGGTCGGTTTTGGTTTCTACTGCCGCTTCCGCTTCCACTTCCACTACCTCCGTTGTTATTGTTTCGGCGGGTAGCTCTCCCACCACTGACTTGCGCCGTAACCTTCTCCGCAGCGACGACAGCTGCCGCTCGTCGTGAGCGTCTTCCAGTCGTCGTCGTTGTTGTCGTCGTCGTCGTTGTCGCGTTTGTGATGGTATCTTTGTTACTGATGTTACCATCTTCCTTATTTTCACCATCTTCCGTGGCCTTATCGGAATCCGGACTTTGCTGTTTCTTGGCGACCGCGAGTTCAATCTCTTTCGGGACTTGAGGAACAGTCGTTGTTCGCGTCGCTGCAATCGTCTTCGCCGTTTTCCCTGCATCAGTAGCCGTTGTTGTCGTTTGTCCCGCCGCCTGAGCCTTTTCAGTCGTCCTCGGTTCGACGTCGGCGTTCTTCTTTTGCTCCGCGGCGGCATCAGCCATAGCTGCTAAACTCCCATTTCCAGCTTCATACTTAGCAGCACCTGCGGCGTACGCGTTGTTGTTTTGTAGTTGCTGTTGCGCCATCGCCATGTTACCCATTTGGTGGTGCTGAAGAAACTGTGCGAATGCATTCGGATCTTGCATCGCCGCCAACGCCGCCATTTGTGCGTTCCAATACTGCATCTGTTGATGTTGTTGAACCGCAGCCATCACGGCGCTATCACTACCGTTATTATTATTACTATTGTTATTGTTCGCTGCCGTCGTCGTCGGTCTCACGTAACCAGAGAATGCAGACTGCGAATTCGGCTTGAGTGTACTTGCTGCCTTCGCATCTTCGGAAACATCAGAATTCTTTGTTTTATCCGTCGTCGCGGTTGTCGTCGGTTTAGCTTCTTCCGCTTTAATTTTATTGTTCTTAGTATTATTCGCGTTAGTCGTCGTCGTCGTCGTCGTCGTCGTCGTCGTTGGTTTTACTTCATTGTTGTTATTCATAGTCGCAAAGTTCGGCATGAACCCACCAATGCCGTTGCTGTTTGCAGCGACAGCCGCCATATTCGGCATGCCCGGTAGACCTCCACCAAAGTTCATCGCGGTAAACATAGGATTCGCCGCCATGAGCGCTTGCAACTGCGACAACGGATTCGGAACTTCTTGTTGCATGGCGAGATGCGCGAGAAGCGGATTTGCCGTCGTATCATTGTTGTTTGCTCCATTCTTATTTTGTTGTTGTTGTTGTTGCAGTAACTGTTGCATCTGCATCTCTTGAATCATCCTGTTGCGAACCATTTCGGATGTGGCGTTCATGAGCGCCTGCGCCGCCGACGCGGACGCGTGCTGCTCAACCGCCGCAGCGTCAATCAAAGCGTCGTTCATCGTTTGCCCTTTTTTATTCACGAACGAACCGGATGGTAACGTACCCCGCATCTGTTTCTCGGTCAACGAACTTTGTTTTCTCGGGTACGGATGCGTCGGTTTCCGTTTCGGTCTCGCCGGGGGAATATCCGAAGCTGTAGTCTTCCCTCCCGTGGACATGCTCGACGTTCTCTTAATCACCGCCGGCTTATCTCCACTCGCTAAGTTATTCAATAGCTCTGCTTCGTCTAGTTCCTTTGAATTTCCCGTCACTTCGTCCTTATTCTTCTTTCCTATCAGCGCTTGAATCAACAACTTGGAATTATTATTCCCGCTCAACTTCTTTGCCGTCTCGGCGTCCTTCGCATTCTCTATCGTCGTACCTTCGCCGCTCGTATCCGTCGCTCCATCTTCCATATTCCCGCCACCTCTGGTAACGTCCGAAAGTTGATCCGCCTCTAAATTCTTCTGATGTTCCTTCTGTAACTTTGCGAAAAATTTTTGCGCGTGGCTTCGAATCTGCACCGCCGTTTTCGTCCCAATGTGCTCCTCGATTTTCCTCCACGCGCGTCCGTGTAACTTCAACGCCTCCACGAATCGCTCGTGCTCTTGTTCCGTCCACCGTTCGCGCTGTTTCGTGATCGTGTACGGTTTTCTCACTTTGACGGTTTGCCCGTTCACCGTGTGATGCGTCGGAGCTACCACCGTTTGCGCCGCTTGATGAGCTGTGAGGTGATGATGCAAGCCCCCATTCGTCGCCGTCGTCGGATAGCCGAGGTGGGGCAAAAAAGTCGGTGCCCCCGTGGCACCAACGGCGACGCTTTTTTGAACATTATTTGCCGTTGCGGTGACATTCGTGCCTCCTCCTCCGGCGCACAAGTTGTTCATCGCACCTCCCGCGCCATTCACGACCGGCTGCCCGTGGAGATTATAATTCACGAACGGAAACTGCGTCACGAAGTTGTTCGCGACGTTCGCGTTGTTTTGATTATTTTGTGGAAGATTGCGCGCGTTGTTTTGATTTTGTTGCTGCTGGCCTCCTGCCGCTGCGCCTCTTGCGGCGAGCATTTGGGCCATGAGCGCGTACTGTTGTTGTTGACTCGAATCGCCCATGGTTGGTGTTCGATTTCGCAGATTCGAGTCCGATGGTATATAAATAACGCTCTCGAGAGCTTCGGTGCGTCCTTCGCGGTTCGCGTGAGCGCTCGTTGATGTGTGAGCGTTACGACACGACGCGCGAATTTTTTGTCCGGTGCTCTTTTAGGTTAACCTACGACGCTTTTTGAATCGAAAAATCGAAAAAAAATCAAAAAAGCGCTCTCGAGAAAATCTGAAAAGACCAAAAAACGCCGCTTTTTGGATAAAAAAAAAGAATAATAAGGGGTCCTCTTTAAAGGGCGAGCCGAGAACCGACCAGAGCACACACAGGCAGACAGACAGACAGACACACACACACACACGCCGCGCTCTCGCCAACGCGCGCGCGAGCTGTTCTTTCGTGTGCGCGTGCGCGCGTGTGTTTTTCTCCTCCTTCGTTTCGAAAACCAGAAAAACTTTTCGCGCGCTTTGTGTGGTTTTTTTTTTCCCTTTTTTCTCTCTCTTTCGTTTGTATTTTGGAGAAAAAGAGGCACTTTTCGCAATTTCCCCAAACGTCGAGAGATTCCAAGTAGATGATGATATTTCGGCGTCTCGAGGACCTTTTTTTTTCTTCTTCGGGGGCCTCCCAGAACCTCAGATTTTTCTTCTCACCTGTTCGTCATTTTTTGCCTTTTGCTTCTCTCTGCTTGCTGTTTTTGTCCACATCAGACACCAAAGAAGACAAAGTAATCAATAAAGATGGAGATGAAACTCGACATCGACGACGTCAGGTACGCTTCTTCTTCTTCTTCTTCGTCGTCGTTTGCTGTCGCGCGCGATGATGATGCGGTTTTTGTCGTGAGCGACGAAGAGTATCGACGCGCGGTCGTCGGTGCTTTGGTGGCTGGAAAAGAAAAATCGGCATCACCGTTTTGGGAACGCGTGGAAACGCTTTTGGAGAAGGCGAAAACGACGAGGCTGTTACCGCTGGAGACGAGAGCGTTGGTTGGTGCGCTCAGAGAGAATAACGGGATGGAGGCGCTTTTTTGTGGCGTCCCGTCGTCGTCGTCGTCGTCGTCGTCGTCGTCGTCGATGATGATTTCGATGGTTGAAAATGTGTTTGAGAGTTCCAACCCAACGGTTGCTGGTGAGTTGTTTACGATGCGAGAGATATTTCGAGGAGGAGTCGACGTAGAAGAAGAAGAAGAAGAAGAAGAAGAACGAGACGATGATGAAGACAAAACGCTGTCGCGAAAAACGATGGAGTTTTGGGAAGCGGCGGTGAGTAGGATAGAGTTTGAATACGCGAGGAAGAAAGGTGTTGTCGGCGTCGGCGAGCTCGACAGAATGGAAGCCGCCGCGAGGCGCGTACGAACGCGGTACAACAATTTTCTTTCACGGTACGTCTACGCGTTAGACGCGAAATACAGAGAGGATAAAGAAAACAGAACATCAGTCGAAGCGATGGATAATTTAAAGTTACGAGTGTCGCTTTTAAAAGACGCGGTGATGAAACGCAAAGAGGGCGAGGCGTCGAGAATTTTTAGTAAAAAGTTTGCGTTGGAAGCGAAACATTTACTCGTGGAGTTGAAGATGCCTTCACCGGAAGCGGTGAAGCTGTATCAGTTCTTGTTAGCGAAAGTAGAGAGCAGAGATGTCGCGAGGCGCGAATAGAATTTAGCAGATGCGCATAGAATTAGTTAGATGTTGAAATCTTAATAGTCGACTTTGGGCAAAATACGTAATGTACAAAAATTTTCAAGTCATTCTTCTTCTCATTTCGACGGAGATGATGTTTCTCGGTACTCGGACGATTCCAGCGTGACCGTGTTTGTTTTCCCGAAAATGACAACTTCAGCGCGAACCACACCGTCTTCTAGCCGTTCGACGACGTTTCCGTGAAAGCCTTTGAACGGTCCGTTAAATATTTCTAAATCGTACGTCTTTTTCTTTTCTTTCTTTTGTTCCTCTTCGGTTGGATTCTCCGCTCTCAACTCTGCGACCCGTTCAGTGCGTTTCTTCATCTTCACGCCGTAAATGTTCGTCTCTTCTTCCTCTTTCTTCGATAAATCCATTTCGCTCATCAGCTCTTTAATTTTTGCATCGTATTCAGCTCTGGAAACGATCGTCGGCGCCGACGCTCGGATTAAACTTTCAAACAATCCGGGGTCAATCGGTTCGGCGATTTCGCGTCTCGTCGCCTCTCGTTTACCGAAACTCGTCGTCCCACCCGTCGCTAAGCCTTGGACAAAGTACTCGCCCTCTAAACTTCGAATGGTGTCTTGCGACATGTTTGCAATTTTCGCGAGAATGAACCCAGGTTGTATCGGTTCCCCCTCGACAATCAGTTGTCGAATTTCTAAATCCGTTCGCCCGAACGTCTCTTCTTCGGCTAAAACAAACCCCGGAGGAGGTTTTCGCGGACACCACACGTCTATCACTCCGGGAACGTTCAAACAGTTCGCCATCGCTGCATTTTCTCGCATTTCTGAACACTCAATCGTGTACCACATCGCTTCACTCGAAGACGAAGCGTTACTCTGTCCTCCCGATACCGATCCTTTCGCCTTCTCGCTCGTCGACGCGTTTACGAACGAGTTCAACAAATGGTCTCTCGCGTACGACCGCTTTCGCTCCGTCATCTCCTCCCCTTGAAACGTTTCTTTCAAAACGTTCTCCACGCTTGCCGAATTCGCCACGGTAAACTCCGCGTCTTCAACACCCGGGGCGGAACTTTGCGCCGCCGAAGCCATCCTCCTCGCCGTCGTCGGCATCCTCCCACTTCGCAACCTCCTCCTCTCCCGTCGTTCGTTCAACTGTTTCGTCAGATCCTCTTTCTTCTCCTCTTCTTCTTTTTTCCTCATTTTATACATCTTCAAGGGATCCTTCCCGTCTTGTTCGTCCACTCTCGCCCGCGCCAGTCGTTCCGCAAGGTCGATTTTCTTCCCCGGCGACTGTGGCACTTTCAACGCTTTCAACGCTTCCTTCACCTCGGTCGCTTTCATCGCCGTCGCGTTCGCGAGAAACTCCTCGTACGTCTTCGTTTTCGCTTCCTCTTTTTCTCCTCCTTCGGCACTCTCATCCTCCGCGCTGCTCGCCGCCACCCGCACCGACGACCCTCTTCTCTTCGTCGTCCCATTCTTCGCCGCCACGACGACGACGACTTCAGCGGAAGGGAAAACGACACCTTTGACGTTTTCAGACGCTTTCGTCGAAACCGCCGCCGTCGGCGTCGCGACGGAAGAAGAGCGACGACGAGAAGGCGAAGAACTTTTCCTGCCGCCGCCGAAAAACGAACGCGCCGTCGTTGTCGTCAAAGTCGACGTCGTCGTCCCCATGTTGTTGTTGTTGTTGGTTTTGTTGTTCGCAACTCTCGTTTTTTTTTTTGCGTTTTTTATCTTTTTGTGGGGTAACTTGTTGTTTAGGGTTTTCGATTTTGGAACAAAAATTTTGTCCCCAACGAGTACACGCACGACCCACATTGTAAAGGTCGCGCGGATATACGCACGAGAGAGGTCCACAGACGCATCGAGAGAGAGAGAGAGAGAGAGAGAGAGAGAAAGAAAGGTCGCTGATATATATACATACACATCACAAAACGCGCGTTTAAAAGAAAGGAGAGAGCGTTCAGAAACACGCACGCACGATTAGAAGAGTAATGGCTCCGAGCAACTACGACGACGACGACGACAAGTACAACAAACCAGCGCCGAAAGGAGGACGGAAACCGCTTCCGGTTCCTAAATTCACCGCGCAAACTCCCCAGGCGAAAAAGAGATCGAACGATGACAAGATGACGACAAAGTCCGCGCACAGCTCGCCGAACGACCGCATCGTGGGAAGAGGCGGAGGATTGAATGGAAACAACGGCGAGTTTAATTCCGATCGGTTAGCTGCGAAGCTTGATTTTCTCTCCGCTCGAGTGAACTTTGAAGGCGAGGAGGAGACGCAATCGAAAGTCCACAACGCGTTGGACCGGTTGGCGTTTGCTACGCAAGTGCACAACACGGCGGACGCGTTCGGGCAAGCGCTGACAGATGCGAAGGATGAAGTCGGAGAGTACGCGATGAAAGCGGCGGAGACGATGGCGAGGTTTCAAGCGACGCAGTACGCGGCGAAGTGGATGCCTCTGGAAACGAACGTGAACTTGAAGCCGACGTACGTGAAGGTACCGGTGAGTACGGTGGAGCGGTTGAAATTTTACGAGGATGAAAACGTGCGGCAGATTGTCGCGCAACATTTGATCGAGAAAGAGACGATTTTAGCCGAGAACGCGGGGTTGAGAAGTTTAGTGCCTGGTTTGCAAGACGAGGTATCCTCGGAGGCGGTGGCGAATATTCGGGAGACGGAAGACGGCGTCAATCGCGCGTTGTTGTTAGCCGCGGTGGAGGAGATTGCAAAATTGAAGACGAGAGTGACGGTGTTGGAAGGCGAGGCGGCGAAACATCGAGTCACTTCCGCCGGGTTTGGGTTGATTGGAGTGAACAGCGAACATTCTGGGGAAATCGCCGAGCACGCGAGGAAATTGACGACAGAATTAGCGAGAGTGGAGGAAGATAACGGCAGACAGAAGTGGTTAATCGGCGAGAAGGATAAGGAGATTGAATCGATTAAATCAAAGTTCACGGATACGTATCAATATTCGTTAGAGGAAAGATTACAGGAAAGCACGGAAGCGTTGGAAGTTGCGGCGAACTTACAAGGAGAGCAGTTGCAATATTTAGAAGACCACGCGTTGAAAGTGCTGGCGGAAAAGAACGAAAAGTTGGACGATTTGGTGTACCAGTTGGAAACGATGGCGTCGCACCGAGCGCAAACGAGAGAACATTTGATAGCGTTTTTGGAACGAAACGACGAGACAGTGGTGTCTATTTTGTGTTCGTTGGCTGGATTTTCGAGCAAAAGAACGAAAGAGATTGTCGAAAACCGACGCTCTCGGTCGTTGACTGGGAAATTGGCGTGGTTAGGGAAGAACTTAAAGCCGGTGAGTAGCGCTTTGTCCAACGCGTTGATGGCGTGCGCGTCGCCGCCTGGAGGGATACCTCGCGAAGGCGACGCGATAGCAGGCGCGGCGACTGCGAGCACGAGCAATGGTGGAGACTCCGCGAATGTAGCAGCAGAGAAAACCAAAGAAACAGACACGAAAACGAATAGCGATAGCAAAGATGAAGAAGAGAAGAAAGGCGACGGGGCAACGACGACGGACGGAGACGGAGACGGAGGAGAAGCGAAAAAAGAAGAACAAAACGAAACGGCAATAAAAGTTCCCGAACGCTCTCGCTCGCGTCCAAAACCAAAAAGTCCTCGCCACGGTAAAAACGACACCGGTTTCCACGGTTTCGACGACCCGGAAGCTGCCGCGAAAGAGGCGAAAAGGAGAGCCAAAGAACGCGCCGCGCTACCGGCGCCGAAACTCATCGGTCGCGCCGCCGAAAGAGAAGCCGAGAAGGCGCGCGAAAGAGAGAAAAGCGGCTTCGGCGGCTTCGGCGAGGAAAGCTCCGACTCCGATTCCGATCAGTAGAGAGAAAGAGAGAGAGAGAGTTTTATGCTCTTGCATATTTATGTCATCGCGCGATGCCGTTTTGTTATATATATCGTAATGCGTTAAAAAATCTAGAACAACCACCTAACTCTTCGTCTTCGTCTTCGTCTTCTCCTCTTCTTTCCCGCTGCCGCCAACACCATCTTCACCATCACCACCACCACTCTCGCCCTCTCCGTCCCCACCGTCCATCTCACCGTAATACCCGGGATCTCTCAGCATGCACTCCCTCAGTTTCGCCGTTTGCTCGAAACATTTCGCCACGAAATCTTCCTCCTTCTCCTTCGCCGCGTCCACGCACTTCTCCCAACCGATGAATTCATTCTTGCACGACCCGCCTTTCATGTACGCGCAAAATCCGCACGTTTCCTCTTCTTCCTCTTCTTTTTCTTCGTTCTTCTGCTCCTCTTCCTCTTCTTTCTCTCTCGTCATCGCGGTTTCTTCTCGTCTCTCTCTCTCTCTCTATGCGTGTCTTTGTGTGTGCGTTAATCTATGTCTCTATGATGCTATTTGTTTATTATAAAAACGCGTGTTTCTTGTGCAGAAGTGTTTCCCTAACGACTGAAAAGTTGGGGAAAAGTATCACCTTTCACCTCATTAATCAAAGCGCGCTTCGAAACTCTCTCTCAATCTCTCGGTTCCGAGTGCGAGAGGAGACGACAGAAGAAGAAAGGCGCGGGTCGTTT
>Ga0255770_10001884_pt1 | contig 19308 bp, 17 predicted proteins | sample 071ome_22_FD_179968 | JGI IMG/M metagenome (GOLD analysis project Ga0255770, IMG submission 179968) | Coastal salt marsh microbial communities from the Groves Creek Marsh, Skidaway Island, Georgia - 071404AT metaG (version 2) | ecosystem: Environmental > Aquatic > Marine > Intertidal zone >...
AGTTTTTACCAACCCCTGTGGGGTTGCTGAATTCGAAGAAAAAAATTTGTGCGCGATAAAAATCCAACCCCTCAATTAATTGTCGGCAAGAGGGGTTTGGGGGCGCTATGATTGATAGCGCTGGGAGTGTGGTCTTCACGAAGGAGATTCCGATGGGAAGACGAACTTTTGAAGCAGTAGCAAAGATGTACATGAACAAGGAAACGAGGCGAGGAAATCAGAAATCCGAAACGGCGCAACGAGTCCTCAAACAGATGTCGAATAGATGGAAGGATATGGATGTCGGAGACATTCGCAAACCTGATATCGCAGACTTGGTTGATGACTTAAAAAGCCGGAAGCTGAAGAACGCAACAGTTAACAATTACCTTAAGTACTTGAAAGCTGTTTTGAACTTTGCAAAGGATGAACGAGAGCTAATCGATTCAGTTCCAAAAATTGTTCAGTTAAGAGAGACACCCAGGGAGTTCTATATGGAACCTCATCAGGTGCAAACCTTGATTAGATTCCTTGATCCCCTGAGAGCGGACATGGTTGAGTTTGGTTTATCGGTAGGTCAGCGGAATGCGAACATTCGGCTGCTTAGATGGGACCAGCTCAGCGAGGGTTTCCAGTTCATCCGATACAGTCGAGATGAAACGAAGAACGGGAAAGCCTTAGTCGTTCCACTCAACAAAGATGCTCGAGCGGTTTTACGGAAACGCTGGCACATCAAAGAGGAGTTGGAGCTGGCGCGTCCGCGCATGAGAGGACATATCCACCATGTGTTCTTTCAAGAAAACGGTAGTCCTTTTCACAAAGATAGCGTTACGAATCGAAAGTGGAGAAGGGCGGTGGAGTTAGCGGGACTGCCAAAAGGCACTTGCTTTCACACGCTCAGACACACGTTTGCAAGCTGGCACATTAGAGCCGGTACAGACATCAAGGAATTGATGGAAGTTGGTGGATGGAGCAGTCTGAACTCGATGCAGCGGTATGTTCACATGAACAATGAGCATCGAACGAAGGTTGCGGATAGGATAAGCGGGATGGTCAGAGGCTGACCGGAACCCTTTTTAGGTAAAGCGGTAATTGAAAAAGGGGGGTTGACCGCTTTTTGTCAGTGTTACGGTCGGTGCAAAGTCGATAACTAACTGATTTAAAAAGGAAAAAGAAAATTGGAGCGGGAAACGAGGTTCGAACTCGCGACCTCAACCTTGGCAAGGTTGCGCTCTACCAGCTGAGCTATTCCCGCATCGCTTAGAAGTTTTGCACCAAATGGCCTGAGGCTCAAGTGCGCTTCGGTGGCGTCCCCTAGGGGAGTCGAACCCCTGTTGCCAGGATGAAAACCTGGAGTCCTAGGCCTCTAGACGAAGGGGACTCAAGCTTCCGAAGAGCGCGAATAATAGGGGCCTTCTCCGGTATCGTCAAGCGTTTCGGGCGTTTGGGCGCACCTTTAGAAGGTCACCACGCTCCGAATGCTGCGCCCCGCGTGCATGTGCTCAAAAGCGTCATTGATCTCTTCAAGCGGCATGGTGTACGTGATGAGCTCATCCAATTTGATCTCACCTCCCATGTACTGTTCAACCATGCCAGGCAACTGGGTTCGCCCTTTGACGCCGCCAAAGGCGGTGCCGCGCCACACGCGGCCTGTCACGAGTTGGAAGGGTCGAGTGCTGATTTCTTGTCCTGCACCGGCAACACCAATGATGATGGATTCCCCCCATCCTTTATGGCAGCACTCAAGCGCCTGGCGCATAAGGTTCACATTGCCGACGCACTCGAAGGAATAGTCAACACCGCCGTCAGTCATCTCAACCAGCACTTCGGCAATGTCGTTCGCGTAGTCTTTAGGGTTCACGCAGTCCGTCGCGCCCAGAAGCCGCGCCATGTCGAACTTCGTTGGGTTCGTATCGACGGCGATGATACGTCCAGCCTTCGCCATCATAGCCCCCTGAATCACAGACAGACCGATGCCCCCAAGACCAAATACCGCAATCGTGGCACCGGCCTCAACTTTGGCGGTATTGATCACTGCGCCGATCCCTGTGGTCACCCCGCACCCAAGCAGGCACACCTTGTCTAAGGGGGCCGCTGGATTGATTTTGGCCAGTGAGACTTCAGCAATGACCGAATACTCGCTGAACGTTGACGTGCCCATGTAGTGGTAAAGCGGTTTGCCACCCAAGCTGAAGCGGCTGGTGCCATCAGGCATGACGCCTTGTCCTTGGGTTGCTCGTACAGCCGAACACAAGTTGGTTTTACCGGATAAACAGAATTTGCACTGCCGACATTCGGCCGTGTAGAGGGGAATCACGTGGTCTCCAGGAGAAAGCGTGGTCACGCCTTCACCCACCTCGACCACGATCCCGCCGCCCTCGTGCCCGAGCACGCAGGGGAAAAGACCTTCCGGGTCATCACCAGATAAGGTGAACGCATCGGTGTGACAGACGCCGGTCGCAACCATCTGCACCAGCACTTCACCTGTTTTTGGGCCTGCGACGTCTAATTCCTCGATCACTAGGGGTTTGCCGGCCTCCATGGCGATGGCTGCTCGTGCTTTCATGGTGCGCTCCAAGACTTTAAAAACAGAATTTATCGAAATCGAACACCGAGATACAACGACCTTGGCAGTCCAACAAAGAATCGCTCGTTACCGAACGCGAAGTCGGCTCGCTCGGCATAGGCTCTATCGGTCAGATTATGAAATCTGAAGAAGAATGCCAGGTGGTCGCTCAATTGGAATTGTCCGTGCCAGTGGATGAGGTCATGACCGGGATACCGGTTGGTGTTTTCGGGGTTCGTGTAGTACTCGCCCAAGTGGACCCAAGTGAGTTGATTTTGCCAGCGAGCACTTGTCTGCCAGTCTAGCGTCATAGATCCCATCATCTTAGGCGCCGTATCGATCTCGTTGCCAGAGACCGCCGTCGCTGACAGCGTTGGATTATTGGCATAGGTGTGCCTTGCCCAGGAGGCCGCCCCCCTTAAGCTCAGTTGAGCAGTGAAGGCGTAATTGACTTCGACCTCGAGCCCTCGATGCTTAGTTTTACCGTTGTCGACGTTGGCCCTTGTGGTGTCCAAGAAGATGAATTCATCCTTTCGCATTGCATACACCGCGCTTTGCAATGTCAGCCGATCACTCACGTGTTTTAGACCGAACTCAAGGCTCTCGATCTGCTCGGAGTCGATGTCAGCGATACTCTGGCCATTCTGCAAACGATAGAGCTCGGTGGCTTGAGGCGCCCTAAAGCCGCTCGCAAGGCGAAGGAACCAGTGGGTAGCGCCTTGATCAAAACCCAGACTGAATTTCGGCGCGATGTTCGTGAAGCGATCAGAGCGATCGGCGGGGCGGTTGAATCGACAACCTCCGAAACCACAGGGTTCCCCATCGTCTTTGGTCCGGCCCGTCAGCATCTGGTTCTCGTAGTCGTACTGAATGTGCTCGGCGCGAACACCTAGGTTGGCGATGATTCGCTCGCTCAAGTTCAGTACGTAATCAGCGAAGACGGCAAACTGTTGTGCGTCAACGCGATAGTCATAATGCTGCCCCATAGGAATCGTACCCACGAGAAATGGGCTCCCAATCGTTGGGCTGGCCTGGAACTCGGCGAGCGAGCCGGAGGTGAACTCAATATCGGAACCGAGAAAGAGCCGATCGCTCGGTGACCATCCAGTTTGAAGGCCAAGACTCCGATGGTCATTTTCTTCTAGCGGTTTGCCCGGCAGGTAATGCTGCAAGAATCGCATCTCATTCCAACGGACGTAGGGTGTCACGTGCCAATCGCGGGATGGATCACTGGGCGTCAGTCTGCTGTAAGCAAGGACTGAGCGAACATCTCTGAAGGCCTCGGGGTTGGGATTGGTCCTCCGCAGGTTGTCATCTTTATAGGCGTCGTCGCCCTGAATAAAACCCGCGGTCTCTTGGTTGAGGTTGGTCAGCGCCAGACTGGTTTCCGCGGTCAGCCGATCGCCCGCATAACGATGCTTTAGAATCGCCTTTTGCTGGCCATAGCCGGCATCATCCAGATAGCCGCCGTCTCGACTCGCGCTCACGGCGGCAACGACTTGGTCGGTCCGCTTGACCGCTTTGATGCGTGCGTAGTCGTCTCGGCCCAATTCAAGTTGAACGGAACCATCACGCTTGGCTGCGAACGTTGGCGTGAGCATATTGATCATCCCATGTGAGGCATTGCTGCCATGGACGATCGAGCCGGGTCCTTTGAGCACTTCGACCCGAGACGCCAGTTCCAATTGCCCTTGGAACAACTCGTTGACGTTACAAAACCCTGAGGCTCTGAGAGGGATCCCGTCGAGTGTCATGAGAAACGCGCCGCAGCCACCGGCACCCGTTAGAACCGGGGAGCGAATTGCCGTTAGATGCTCTTGACCATTGCCTCGACTGACCCAGGCACCCGCCACGGACTCGAAAATCTCGTTCGGGTGGATGGCTTGCTCTTCAATCAGAGACGTTTCATCGATGATGGAAATCGATAACTCGGTCTGCCGCCAGGTTTCTTCAGACCGCTTGCCTGATACGACGACCTCCTCGAGCTCCGCCGCGTGAAGCGGCTTCAGCCCCTCAAAGGTCAGCGTGAGGGCGAGTAAGGCAGCAGTAACAACAGTTCGTACAGGAGGCATTGCACACATCGATTGAAACAGGAATGAGGGCGAGAGATTACCCCATTTGGCCTTTTCCTGCCGGCGATCGCACCTGAAATCGCGTTAAAATGCCCGGGTTCAGATTCCGCAAGTCAATTTATGGTGCACTCCCTTCTCGGTGGCGACACGACGTACGTCAATCAGTACGATCCCAGTCAACTCTTCCCAGTTTCGAGAGAGACAGGCCGGCAAACACTGGGCCTGTCGACCGCCGATTTGCCATTTGAAGGTGCGGATATTTGGAATGCCTACGAATTTACCTACCTGGCGCATGATGGAGTGCCAAGGCACTTGGCACTGCGCCTTTTGATCCCAATACAAAGTGCTTCCTTGATTGAATCAAAGTCTATGAAGCTCTACCTAGGGTCCTTCGCTGGCAGTCGATTCGAATCCGAATCAGAGGTGATCGAGACGATCGCCCGTGATCTAACCGAGGCACTCGGCTTTGATCAAACCAAGACCGAAACCGAGGACGGACAGTTGGCGCCCAAACTGGATGTTCTGGTGTTGTCTGATACAGATCTGGCGGTTCCATCGCGGCCTGAAGGGTGGATCTGTTTGGATGGCGAAATCCCGGAGCAGATTTCCTTTGATTACAATCCGTCGCTGTTGCGCGTCGCAAGCAATCGTGCAGTGTCCGAGGTTTTCTACTCAGATGGGTTTCGCTCGCTCTGTCCGGTCACGGGCCAACCTGATTTCGCACGGATTGTGCTTGGCTACGAGGGCGTCGAAGTCGACAGAGCGGCCCTTCTCGCGTACTTGTTGTCTTACCGTGAGCACGGCGACTTTGCTGAACAAGTTGCTGAACGGTTGTTTGTCGATTTGACGCGCGCGTTCTCACCCAACGCCTTGTGGGTCCGGGCTGAGTTCACGCGTCGCGGCGGTATAGATATCAATACCGAGCGGTTCGCCCATTGCGAACCCTCGCCCTACCAGCGCCATCCAAGGCAATAGCTAGGCCTCGCTCGCCGCTTCCATTGCATCGGCCCGGTCAAGTGAATCGGCGTACGGCTTGCGCGCGAACCAAAGTAGCACGATACCGAGGACACCGAAGAACGAGACCATAGTGATCATTGAGTATCGAACCCCTTCGATGCCGGGAAAGAGGTGCTCGCTCATGGCCCCTGCCAAGGGCGGGCCAAACATCATGCCAATTGCCCCGGTGAGCATGTAAACAGCTGCGACACGCGCCCTGAGATGCGTTGGCGTAATGACGGGTAGTGCTCCATTGGCGATGCCAAACGGTGAATTTACAGCGAGCAACGCGGGCGCATAGAGCACGAAGGCCCAGAAAGGATCCGGTGCGATCTGAATCAGCAAAGCTGTTGGGACCGTGATGACGCCGCCTGCCATGCCGGCAACGATATTGGCATCGCGCCAACCTTGATGGCTCAGGTATCGCGCGAGCCAGGCCGCGGCGAGCGGCCCCATGGGCCCGAAGATGACGAAGATCCAGCCAAAGGTTTGCGAGGCTTCTGCAGCATCCAGGCCGTGGATCCTGACAAAAAACGTAATGCTCCAGAAGACGAAGGCGTATCCCGTCAAGACGAGGGACACAAAGCCCAGATGATGGAACAAGATGGTTTTCCGGTGGTCACGATAAAACTGTCTCAGCGTGTAGTCAGAATCCTGAAGGACAGGGGCTGCGTTGGAAGCGCCTCGCTTGGGTTCACGAATGAGCAGGAAAAAGCCCGCGAGGAAGACTCCAGGAAGGCCCACCCAAACGAACGTTTGTTGCCACGGTTTGAGTTCGCCAACGACAGGCAGCACCATGGGTGGCGCGCCTTGAACCAGTTCCAAAACCATCCCCCCGATAATGAACGCAAGACCGGAGCCAATGATGGGTCCTGCCTGGAAGACGCTGAGCGCGAGCGGTACATCTTTGCGAGGGAAGTAGTCGCTGATCATTGATGTGGCCGCAGGTGTGAGCGTTGCCTCGCCAACCCCGACGCCAATCCTCGCCAGAAAAACCTGCCAGAAGTTTTTAGCGAGACCACACGAAATCGTCAGCAAGGACCAAAGAAAGATCCCAATTGCGATCAGGTGTTTTCGAGAATAGCGATCAGCCAGGACCGCAATGGGCACCGCTGCTGCGGCGTAGAAGAGGGCGAACACGCCATAAAGCCAGCCTACTTCCGTGTCGCCGATGCCAAGATCTTCCTGCATGGGGCCAACGACAATGGCGACCACTTGCCGATCGACCCATGCAATGAGCGACGCCAGAATCATCACGAAAACGATGAACCACGCGTAGCGAACCTGAGCTGGGGTTTGGGTCATCGCGTCCTCTCCATTTCAACGTCTCCTCAGCCCATGAGAGTGCGTTGATGCCGCGCGGTTGTAAAGAGCGACTTGCCGCTTCAAAGGTGGTCTGAGGCTCGCTACCGCTCAGTCGCCACGCTTGGGGGCGATCAGGGTTCTGAGCCAATGGAGAGTGGAATTATTGCTAAGAAAATATCGGTCGATGTCGGCATTTTTCTGGGCCAGCAAAGCCGGATCCTGAAATAGGGTGGCTCGTGTGATCAGCCGATCGGGTTCCGGTATGTCCCGAATCACGCGAGCTGGGTTGCCTGCGGCAATGACATTTGCTGGCAAGTCGCCGGTCACCACTGATCGTGCACCGACGATGGTGTTGTCGCCGATTTGAACACCCTTGCAGACGGTCACGCCATCGCCAAGCCAGACGTTCTGCCCGATGGTAACCGGCCGAGTGATGCCAATGGGCTGGGTTCGATCTATGAGGTCATGCCAGTCCGCATCACTCACATAGCAGCCAGCGGCGAGCATGGTATTGTCCCCAATGGAGACTTCGCTGGCGGAATCGATACGTACGCCTGGACAGATCAACACGTGATCGCCCAGGTTGATATGTCCCTGATGGTCACCAAATTGCCAAGTGCAAAACGATATTCTTCGGTCGCTGGCGGTCACGAGATGCAGATTAGCGCCCGCCTCGATGTGAGCCCCGTGGAGATCGACATACCAGGGCTTGAGCATCATGAAGTCGGGGCCGAGGGCAGCAAAGTGTGGAGCCACGAAATGATTGGCGTACCACACTTCGAAGAAATGAATCAGGCGCTTGATATAGTAGGGGCGGTGATCTCGTATCATGAAGCCACTATAGCCAGCAGGGGCGACACTGTCATGGATGCAATGGAATTACTGACCAAGCGGGTATCTTCCCCCAGGCTCTCTGGAGAGGTGCCAAGAGCGGTCATCGAGGCGATGATGCTGGCCGCGAGCCGAGCACCTGATCATGCGCAATTAGCGCCGTATCGCTTCATTCTCGTTGAGGGTCAGGCCCGAGCGCGCTTGGGTGAAGTCTTTGTCGAGGCGAAACACCGCGCCGGTGAAACGCTAGATGAAACGGCAGCCGAAAAACTTAAGCAAAAACCGCTACGAGCGCCACAAATCTTGATTGGGATCGCGTCTATCCACGAGCATCCGAAGGTTCCAGAACAAGAGCAAATCATCACGGCGGGAATCGCCTTACAGGGGTGTCTACAAGTGGCGTATGCACAAGGCTATGGTGGGATGTGGCGCACAGGGGCCTTGGCCTACGACCCGTATGTCGCTGAGCAACTGGGTCTTAAGGCGAGCGAACGTATCGTGGGGTTTTTATATTTGGGGGCGGTCGAAGGCTTGCTGAAAACGCCCCGAGCCGTCGATGTTGCAGGGATGATGACTCATTGGTAGGGCTCTGCTTGGCGAGCGACTTCGCTCAATTCCGGTATTTCCGCTATAATCCCAGTGCCACCTTGGTCCTCCCGCAATAAATAGTGGTGAACCCCGCCAGGCCCGGAAGGGAGCAACGGTAACTATGACTTTATGTGCCGGGATGCGGCTAAGGTGGTTTTTTATTGCCTGCGGTCAATAGGGTGGGCGACTTAACCCACTTTTTATATCCTCTGCTTTCTCCCCACTGCATGTTGCTCGCCTATTTTGGGCTATGTTGTTTTCTTGTTGCTCGTTCCGCTGAGTCAAAGATTGTCATCCAAATGGTCAGGGACTTGGAAACCAAGTCCTGCCTCCTTTTCTCACGATTGACGGGCGCCCCGTAGCGTGACTTTCTCTGAGGCGCGCGCGCACTGCTTCGTGGTGGCTGGTCAGCAGGGCGTCGGGAGCAGCTGCGTTTCGTCACGAGGCACGTTATGCTTCTGTCATCGACACTTGGCGAACAACGCGAAAAGCTTAAGAGGGAACACCATGTCTGAACATCTCATCGAGACCCACGAAGATGGCGTCTGCACCTTAACCATGAATCGTCCCGAGGCGCGAAACGCCATGAGCGGGCCTATGATGGCGGCCTTGAATGAAGCCGTCCCTCGCGTCGCCGCAGATCCTAACGTTCGCTGCGTCGTGCTCACTGGGGCCGGTGGTGCCTTTTGTGCGGGTGGTGACGTGAAAGGCTTTGCGGCAGATAACTCAGGTGGAGGGGGCGCGTCTCGACCGGTTTCATTGGAAGAGCGGGTTCACAATCTACGTGAAGGGATGGAGCTATCCAGACAGTTACACGAGATGCCTAAGCCCACGCTAGCGATCATCCCTGGTCCAGCAGCGGGTGCGGGGCTCTCACTTGCGCTGGCCTGCGATCTCCGATTTGCATTGGATACCGCCAAGTTGACCACGGCGTTTTCTAAAATCGGTGCGAGTGGGGATTACGGCGGATCTTACTTCCTACCTTATTTGGTGGGCGCAGCCAAAGCACGAGAATTGTACTTCACAGCGGACATTATCACGGGAGCTGAAGCATTGGCTTTGGGACTGGTTAACAAGACGGCATCCTCTGAGACATTCGCGGCGGAGTCCACAGCTTACGCGAAGTACCTCGCGGGGCTGCCCACCGTGGCGATTGGCTATATTAAGAAAAATCTGAATGCGGCTCAAAATGGGACACTAGCCGATGTGTTCGATCGGGAGGCCATGCACATGATGCGCTGCTTTATGACGGATGATCACAAGGCTGCGGTTCAGGCATTTGTTGAGAAGAGGCCACCGGAATTTCAGGGGCGCTAACCACAAAAAAAACGGGCCAATGGCCCGTTTTTTTTAGGCCACTAAAACGCTAGGCAGCCTCGCCTATGACCATGTTTGCCAGGTGCGCCCGTTGCAGTTTCGCATCGCCAAGATACACCTGATTATGCATTTGACGCTTGAAGAACATGTGCACGTAACACTCCCAGGTAAATCCGATGCCGCCATGGAATTGAACAGCACGGCTCGAGGAATACACAGCCATGTCGCTCGCTTCTGATTTCGCCATGCGAGCGTATTGCAGGGCTTTCTCGGGTTCGTGATCGATCGCGCAGGCCGCGTTGTAAGTCAGTGATTTGGCATTATCGATTTGAATCATGACGTTCACCAGCGGGTGTTTAACGGCCTGGAAGAATCCTAAGGGCCGGTCGAACTGAACCCGGGTCTTGGCGTACTCGGTTGTGGTTTGCAACAACCACTCGCCGGCACCGACCATATCGGCAGAAACAAGACAGAGTCTTGCAGGCAAGGCGGTTTCGAGCGCGCCTGTGCCTTTGCCTCTCTCTGCGACCAGGGTCCCCTGGACACCATCAAAGCTCAGTCTTGCCTGATCACGAGTGAGGTCAATGATGGCATCTGGCGTGAGGGTTAGGCCCTCGGCATCGGCTGCAACTAGCACCAGGGCAACCCCTTGATCTGATCGCGCAGAGACGACGAATTGCTCACACTTTCTGGCATCCTGAACGAAATAGGCTTCACCTGTTAAACGACCATCTGCTGAGAGGGTGACGTCAGTGTCCTCGGCATGCCATGACCCTTTTTGGTTGGTGACGGCGAGGGCAGTGGCTTTACCTTCGGCGATACCCGCGAGCGCATCTTGCGCTGCTTGGGTACCGCAAGCGTTTAGGACAAAGGTTGCCGCCATGGTGGTGATGAGCGGCGAAGGGCAAGCCGAACGGCCGACTTCTTCAGCGAGCGCGATGGCAGCGACCACCGGCATGCCAAGACCGCCGGCGGCTTCGGGCACGCAAGCCGCAGTCCAACCGAGTTCGACCATCTGTTGCCACAACTGAGGCTCCCAGACGCTCTCGTTGGGGCGATCGATGCGGAAGTCATGCGCCACAAGACGATGCAGCTTGTCCGCAGTGCTGTGGTCTGCGAAAAATTTACGTGCTGAATCTCTCAACATGGTTTCGTCTTCACCGAAACCGAAGTTTTTAGGTTGTTCTGCCATGGTGCCTCCTATTTCGACTTCGGCAGGCCGAGCACGCGCTCGCCTAGGATGTTGCGTTGGACCTCGTTTGCGCCTGCCGCAATGGTGACCCCGAAACTGTTCATGTACGCCAACTGCCACTGACCGCCGGCCGCCGCGTTCTCGTCGTTCACGTACAATGAGCTGGTTATCCCTTCAATGCGATAGGCGATTTCGGCAAGGTCTTGATTGATCTCCGTGCTGACTAATTTGCTCTGCAGCGGAATCCGCATGGGGTGATCGGTCAGTGCCGGCACACCGCTGCGTCGGTTGTTTTGCCGTTGGGCTTCCTGTCTGATCATCATCTTCATGATGTCATCTCGAATCACCGGGTCGTCGGCTGCGGTCTTGTCGCCTCGCGCGTGATGCTTGGCAAGGTCGACAATGGAGGAGATGCTGCCGACTGAAACCCCTGACTCCTTGCTTGTCGCCATGCCTCCAGAGGCTGGTGTGACAAGGGGGCCCGCGCCTCGTTCGTGGGCGAGCGTGGTCATGGCGACTTTCCAGCCAGCGCCCACGTCGTCGAGTCGATATCGGTCAGATATAACCAGATTGTCGAAAAGAACCTCGTTAAAACCGGTTTCGCCCGTCATTTTAATGAGTGGGCGGACCGTGACCCCTTTGCCAAGATTGGCTTTGATGGGAACGACGAAATAAGAAAGGCCATTGTATTTATCGCCCTTGTCCGTCCTGCAGAGGAGGATCATCCAGTCAGCGAAGTGAGCGAGCGATGTCCAAACTTTGTGGCCATTGATGACCCAGTTGTCGCCATCTTTTTCCGCGAAGGTCTGTTGGTTTGCAAGGTCTGAACCTGCGCCGGGTTCTGAGAATCCTTGGCACCAGATATCCTCGCCCGAGAGCAGTCTGGGGAGAAGCTCCGCCTTCACTTCATCCTGCGCGTGAAAGAAAATCGTGGGTGCTGCCATCCCCATGCCGATGATGTTGGGCAGATAAGGCGTCTTGGCGCGTTGCATCTCCTGATTCGCAATACTTTGGCAATTGTCCTTGCCACCGCCGCCATACGCTGCGGGATAGTCACAGCCGATGAGGCCGGCGTCATAGGCTGACTTTTGCCAGGCCTGCAGCCATTCCATGGCTGCAGGGTCGCTGAGTTCAAGCGCGCCTTGGGGGATATGCACCGGTGGGGTGCCTGGGTGATGGTCTGCGAGCCACGATTGGCAGTGCGCTCTAAACTCGGCCTGTTCTGGCGTGTCCTTACGTTCAGCTTCGGTCATTGAGTCTTCCTTCCTTCTCTTGAATTAAATGTGCGGTGTTGGGTTGTCCCTCGGCGCCGTTGTCGCCGCCTATCTTTGTCGCTTTTGGGCCTTTCGCCGGAAGCGGGCATCTTAGCCTGATTGAGCGTAGGCTGTCCCCGGCTGTTGCTGCGGCCTGGTGAACTTACGTGAATGAATGGTTACTGGCTTGGTGCGCGCCGTGTTTTCGCGATGCTTTTGTTGTGAGTCATCGAAGGTCAGCAGACGCGTCGCGCAAGGGCTTGAATTCAGGCGACTGAAGTGTCGGCGGAGAGTTTCAATTGCAATGCGGAAACAAACGCGCTGGCGAGCTTTTATAAAATGAGTTGGCGACGCGGGACTAAAAGTAGCATCAGGGCTCATCCAAGCCTTCGAGGAATCGACCAAAATGCTGAGCAAAGTGGGGCTCCGCGCCAAGCCTCAGAAGATGCGCCTTGGTCCTAGGGAATTGGTTGAGCAGCGGCACTGCGATCGGCGGGTGAATGGGACTTAACTCGTCGTTGATCATAAACCGTTCTCGTAGGAATTGGCCGAGATCGCAGGCGAACGCTATGTCACATAGGGTGAGTGCGTCCCCAGCCAGAAAGGGGGTGGTCTCGAGGGCACGCTCGATGCCTTGCAGATAAAAAGTTGCCGCCTCGGTCATCCTCTGATGAAGTTCTGCAGTCATTGCGTTGAGCCCCAGTAGGTAGACTTGCGCCTCCCGAGCGAAAACGAGTCCCTCGTCTAGGAAGCTGTCGATTCTTGAGGCGGTAGCCGAATCAGTTCCGTAAAGCCCTTTTGCGTCTTCAGCCATTCGAACTGTCGCTCTCAGTATGGAATTGGATTCGAAAATACCGATTCGGTCTTCGCCAATAAAGGCTGCGGGCACGGTGCCAAAGGGGTGGGCTTTTAGAAAGGCAGGCGTCTTAACGAGCGGGGTCGCAAAGCCGCGGCTGCCTTGAGTTACTTGCGCAGTGCGGGACTCACGTTCATCTGGCCGAAGGGGTCTCGCGTCGGCATCCCAAAGCCAACCGCTCAGTGCGGTAGGTCTATCGCCAATAATCTCCAGCGCTACGCCGCAGTAGGCAGCCGCGATCTGCGCTTTCCAGATTCTCGGGTTGGGCAAATAAGAGAATATTTTCATTCTGTTTACTTGCGGCATCACCAAGTTTCCCCGAAGGGCCGGATCACCATATCGAAGGTCCAGGCGCTCCTCGGTTGATGGGCCAAGGCGAAGCAATTCTCAGCGATGTCTTCCGGTTTGCAGAAAAAATCATCGGGTTGCCCAGCAAAGGCCTTTCTCGTCCATTCAAGGTCAATGACAGCATCGATCGCAAGAAAGGCAGCATGGATGCCCTTGGGGCCACTGGCCCTTGCGATGCTTTCCATCAAGATTCGTTGAGCAGCTTTGGTGGGCGCGAAGCCGGCGAAATGGGCCTTGCCGCGATAGGCGGCGGTATTCCCGGTACACACAATCGCGCCCTCACCGCGATCGATCATGGCAGGACTGCTCCAGCGGGCCAGGTGCATAAGCGCCATAACGTTGACACGCCAAGCAACATCCATCGCCTTTGGTTCGATATCGAGGTATTCACCACGAGCCGCGGCAACGGCATTGTGAATCAGAATATGAGGGAAGCCCCAAGCAGATTCGATCGCTTCGAGCGTGGCTTGAAGTTGCGCCTCGTTTGCGACATCGCAGGGGTAGGCGTGGGCGTCAGTTACGTCTTTTTCGATGGCCGCCAGGCGAGCCGCGTCTCTTGCAATCATGATGACGCGATAACCGCCGGCGGCAAAGCGACGGACCAAGGCGCTGCCGGTACCAGGCCCAACCCCAGTGATTAAACAAACTTTTTTCATAGCGTAGGCTCCTGCTTGTCTCTTTTTCTTTCTCTTTTCTATTTCTTTTCTATCTCTTTTCTATCTCTTTTCAATCGTTTTCTCTTTTGTTTCTCTTTCTATTCGCTGTCTTCGCCAGTTAGCGCGATGGGCTCAACAGGCTGGGTGCAAAGCATGTGCCCACACCGGCCCCGATCGAATGGCCTCGCTTGAGCAGCGTGAGTTTATTGAATCTTTTTTAAACCTACAGCAGGCGATACTTTGGATGGCCTGGTTGCCGGATAGTGTGATGATTCATACCCCGGTTGCCTGTGATGAAGCGCTCGAAGGGCAGAGAGGATTCGTGAACCCAATCCAGAACGTATTCCCGCCGCGATATGCGCCATTCACCCTCTCGCTGTTGATATTCATCAAGGTAGCGTCCCCCATAGTATCGGTCGACTGGATTGGCGCGCTCCGTGAAACCGTGAGAGATCCCGTAAGACTCAGCCTGCGCGCGTTCGCCTTTGATCGTAATCAATAGATTGTGACAGGTATGCCATCGGCGGGCCGCGCCTTGCTCCATCGCGATGACGGTTTTGACGAATTCGCTGGCATTGCCTACGAAAAAACCGTAGTCGATCCGCGCGTCTGGCCAGAACACCGCCTCAAGCGCGGCTTGATCGAGCCAATCGAGGGCGCGGCAGTAGCGTGCATTGAGTTCGGTGATGGCTTGCTTGGCGATGAGAGTAGTAAGCGCAGCTTCCATTGGGGGTTCCATCCTAGAAAAGTCACAGTTTAAGAAGAAGTAGAACGGGACCCAAACCTGTTATGGGCCGTTTTTCTTGATGAGGCAAGCGAATGGCACGCCTCAAGGATCTCAGTCAAGAATGAACCATTCGTCGACGTGAGCCGGCGAGACTCTGACTTGGAATCCAGCGTTCCGGTTAACCGCGAGCAAGCGCATCATTTGGCGCACACACTGAAATCACTGCTTGGCTCTATTGGGGCAGGTTCGATGAGTTTGCATGCGGAGCAAATTGAAAAAAGCGTCAGCCAAGGTGACCAAGACGGCGCAGAGGTTTTTATCGCGGAACTCGCACCACCCTTTAACGCCGTGATTTCGGATCTCAGCGCCTGCAAAGCGGCGATGGAGGAGGGATTGGACACCCAAGCCAACGCATGAGAACAGACAGATCTAGCGCAGATTGAAGCGATTCTTCATCAGTTGACAAGTGCCATAGAAGCATTTGATCCGAGTGCACGGGATTTGGCCGAACAGTTGGTTGGGCTGATGGGGCCTAGTCATCCACAAGCGGCTGAGTTGCTGAAATTAACCGAGCAATTTGAATTTGACGCTGCCCAGACCTTGGTTCATGCGCTCCTGGCCCGGAATGCATCGGGGTGAGGTTGCTCCTAGCGATGATCTAGATCGATACGCGGGGGCGAACCATTTGATCTTTAGCGCCCTGCGCCTATGATCTGCGCACGTTGTGAATGAGGCCATCCTCGTGTCAAAACATTCATCCTGGCAGGAGTTCAGTTTAGGTGTTCGAGCCCAGCTCCCATTGCAGTTGGGGGTGGTGCCTTTTGGCATGGTGTTCGGTGTGCTTGGGTTGGCTGCGGGTTTGACACCCCTTGAGACCGTTTTGATGTCTACTTTGGTGTTTGGGGGCGCGAGTCAGGTGGTCTTTGTACAACTTTGGTCGGCAGGCGCGCCGCCCCTTATCGTGGGTGGCTCTGTGGCTGTGGTCAATGCAAGGCACCTCCTTTACAGCGCTGCGATGGCCCCTTATCTGTTATCGCGTCCCCTGGCCTGGCGCATCGTGTTGGCTTATTTGCTGACCGACGAGGCATTTGCGGTTTCGAGCAAACGTTTTGAGGATGTCGGCAATCAAGTCGACGTTCATTACCATCTTTTGGGTTCTGGGCTCACGTTGTGGGTATGTTGGCAAGTCGCCACGCTGTTTGGTGTCTACGCGGGCACAACGATTCCCGAGTCTTGGCATCTTGAACTCGCGATCCCGCTCACGTTTATTGCGCTGATCGCGCCCTCGCTCAGACATCGTCCACATTTGGCTGCCGCCTGCTTGTCATCGCTCGTCGCGGTCTTGGGCCAGGGATTGCCTTACAACAGTTGGCTCATTCTGGCGGCGCTAGCCGGCATTGTGGTGGGTGGATGGGTTGGCCCGCACACAGGGAGCGGCAGTGTGTCGGGGGACGAATCATGATTTGGTGGATCATGCTCGGCGCTGGTTTAGCCAATTTCTTGTCGCGGTTTCTGATGTTTTCTGGCTTTCGCGGTACACGTTTGCCTAGTTGGGTTGAACCGTACCTTGCCTACGTACCCACCGCGGTCATGTCTGCAATAGTCGTGGCATCGATATCCAGTGACTGGCAGTCTGACGCATCCTTGTTCGCGATGAAGTTGGGCGCAGCGATTTTGGCCTTCGCCATTGCGATTCGGTTTCGCTCGATTTTAGCCACAATTATTGTTGGGCTTGCGGCCTTTCAACTTTTACTTAATGTGTTTTGAACTTGAGGCGGGGCTTGGGCCCTTTGGTTAGTGAGTTTGGTCGAGGTGGTCGGAACCTAGAAGGGCCATTGAGGCCAAAACACTCAAGCCAAAACATTCAAGCCAAAACATTCAAGCCAAAACATTCAAGCCAAAACATTCAAGCTATGCAGGGGTCGTAAGCCTTGCAAGGGTCAAAGCTTCACGCATCACGAGCGACCTGGCTGAGGTCTTTGGTGTGTCAAGATTGAGATTCCTTTGATAGGCGCCTCAGACCTTGGAGTTGACGATTGTTGGGATGGAGGCTGGACCCAAGCCTTGCGCAGGTTCGAGCTCAACGAGATGGGTGATTTGGGGCGAGCCAGGTCAGGTCAATCGTCGACCTGGTGCCCTTCCTTGGTTTAAGTTGCTTATTCGGCCGCGTTGGATTCAGCAGGTTCGTTGCTGACCACCTTGGGCTGGTCGACGACGTAGCCTTTAGCCTGCCCCTTTTCAATCGTCCTGCAGGTCGTTTTTTTTCGCTCGCCAGAGACATCCAACACCTTGATCCGGGCGCAGTATTTACCTTCCGCATTGAGCGTTGCGGTGTAGCGATAGGCGTCGTCATCGGCGTATGCGATGGGCAAGCCCAGAGCGCCAATCAAGACGCCGAAGGTGATGAGGGGTTTTACAGCTTTGTTCATTTTGTTGTATTCCTTTAAGTTTGTGGGAGGTCGTTCGCACCGTGGAGAGGGGGCTTCCGAGAAGCGAACGCTGCATGCAATGCAACAGCGGTGCCAACTTCAAGAATGTAAAAAAGAGCGGTTTTTACCGACGTAAACAGTGCCGGGCAGTCGAAAGAAGGGCTGGATTTTGGTGGGTTGCACTGTTTTTGTGAGCGCTGCTTAGTGCTTTGATCCCTTTTCGTGCAAGGTCTAGGCTCAGGCTCGAAGTCAAAAAAGGTTCAGCCCCCAGTTGGAGATAGTAAGTAATGAAACCTCTCAAAATGCCGAGGCCTCAAATCCAACGGAATCATTGGCTGAGCTTGGATGGCGTCTGGCAATTCAAGACGGATCCCCGTGAAATTGGGATGAACGAAGCCTGGTTTCAAGGGCTTCCGACCTCGCACACGATCGAAGTGCCCTTTGCCCCAGGCGCCGAGTTGAGTGGGCAAAGCGCGATACCGGATGTTGAAGTGGTCTGGTATGAGCGATGCTTCTCGCGACCCGACTGGGTTGGCGAGGAGGTTTTGTTGACCTTCGGCGCAGCGGATTACCGATCCGATGTCTGGGTCAATGGGCATCACGTCGGCCAACACGTGGGCGGCTACACACCATTTGCCATGTTGGTGGGTCAATACCTGAAGGCCGGCGAAAACCGGATCGTGGTTCGTTGCGAGGACCCAATCACATGGGAAGTACCCCGAGGAAAGCAAGCAGCTGAGACCCGTTGGCCTATTGATTACGATGGGGTGATTGGTCTTTGGCAATCCGTTTGGTTGGAAGCTGTGCCCAGCGTTTATGTCGAGCACTTGCATACGCGCTTTGATTTGGAAACCTCGGTTTTGCAGGTCAATGTGGGCCTTTCTAGGAATGCCGAGGGGCAGGTCACCCTTCGTCTCAATCAGTGCGAGTCTGCCGTGACTGTCGAGCTGAGCGGTCGTCGAGAGGCCAAGCTGAGCCTTGAGATCAGTGATCCCAGGCTGTGGTCACCGGAAGACCCCTATCTCTACGATGTGCAGTGCACGTTTCAGATGGGCTCGTCAGTCTCAGATGAGGTGCAAAGCTACTGCGCGCTTCGCAGCACCTCGTTCAAGGCCGATGGCTTCTACTTGAATGGTCAACGCCGCTTCCTGCGGGGCGTGCTTGATCAGGGTTACTTTGAAGATGGCTGGTACACGCCGCCTGATGAGACCGCGATCATTAAAGACATTGAGCAAACATTGGCACTAGGGTTCAACCTCACTCGAAAGCACCAGAAAATAGAGGACCCTCGTTTTTATTATTGGGCGGACCGGCTGGGGCTGATGGTGTGGGCGGAAATGCCCTCAGGGCGGATCTTCTCGAGCCAATTGAAAACTGATCTGACCCACCAGTGGATGGAAGTGCTCACCGCGCTGCAACATCACCCAAGCATTGTGGCGTGGGTGCCGTTCAATGAATCTTGGGGAGTGTGGAACCAAGCAACACGTACCGAGCAACAAGACTGGGTAACGGCGATGTTTTACCTGACGAAAGCCTTTGATCCATCGAGGCCTGTGATTGCCAATGATGGGTGGGAACATGTGGCCGGAGAAGCCTGGGCTCTACATCTCTATCAACAGAGCGGGAACGATTTGCTCAAACGACTTGAAGTATTAATTGATAACCCCGGGCTTGGCGTTGCTGATACCGAGGGAGCTAGAGCCGGCGCTCTGCATCCGGACCGAGTTCAAGGCTTACCGATATTAATCACAGAGTGTGGGGGTGTCGGCTATGATCCCGTTCGACGGCCCTCGTCAGAGGATTTTGCCTATGGAGAGTGGCCCCAAAACGAGGCTGAGTTTAGAGCGCGCTTGTCAGAGCTTCTCGAGGTGCTCAATCAGTCGGATCGAATCAGCGGATTCGTTTGGACGCAGCTGACCGATGTGGCGCAGGAAATCAATGGGCTTCTGTATTTCGACAGAACGCCAAAAGTCGACATTGGCTGGCTTTGTGCGCAGATGACTGGGCAAGCGTCAACGAAACATTGAATAGAGCGACCGAGGCGCCCGCGCGTTTCATCGCGCGTGCAGAAACGTTGGGATTCGGATTTCGCTCTGACCAAGGCTCGGGTGAAATCAATGTCCCGCTGACGATGGCATGCCGTGCGATCCCGTCTGCGAGTTGAAGCGGTTGAGCGAGTGATGACTCAAATCA
>Ga0255770_10001897_pt1 | contig 19244 bp, 20 predicted proteins | sample 071ome_22_FD_179968 | JGI IMG/M metagenome (GOLD analysis project Ga0255770, IMG submission 179968) | Coastal salt marsh microbial communities from the Groves Creek Marsh, Skidaway Island, Georgia - 071404AT metaG (version 2) | ecosystem: Environmental > Aquatic > Marine > Intertidal zone >...
ATCTTGCAACATCCCAAGAAAAATAAAACCAAAGTAACAAAATAGAGCAAGACCCTGCAATAATCCAATGGTAACCTCCCTTTGATCTTTCTGGGTTTCCAAAAACTGCATCTATTTTTTCTATTTTGATTAATCTTTTTCCATAAACAATAGTAGCGATTAAAATAATGATAAGTAAAATTATAAATAAACCTGTGAGCATAAAACTAAATATCTTTTCCCATAATTTCTTCTTCCATGTTCCAAATCATGGTCAAAATTTCTTCTCTTTTTTTAACAAATTCTTTTTCATTTTTAATTTGTCTTAAATCCGTACTTAAACCCATCTTTGCAAATGGAAGTTGATATTCCTTGTGCAATCTTCCTGGTCTTGGTGCCATCACATATAGTTTCTGACCAAGCAATAAAGCTTCTTCGACTGAGTGAGTAATGAGAACAATTGTTTTTCCAGTTTCTTTCCAAATTTTCAAAACTAAGGATTGCATTTTTTCACGTGTCAACGCATCTAGTGCACCTAAAGGCTCATCCATTAAAATTAAATCAGGATCATTGATTAAACATCGTGCAAGTGCAATTCGTTGCTGCATACCTCCTGACAGCTGATAAGTAGGTGTATTGCCAAAACCTTGCAGTCCAACGATCTCTAACCACTCTTCTACTTTTTCTGCAATTTTCTTAGGATCCTCTTTTTTCATCCTAAGACCAAAATTTACATTGTCAGCAACTGTCAACCATTCAAACAGAGCTCCTTGCTGAAATACCATCCCTCGCTCTAAACCAGGACCATTAATTTCTTTTCCACCTAGTGTAATTTTTCCTGATGTTGGTCGTAAAAAACCTGCAGTAATATTTAATAAAGTAGTTTTACCACAGCCCGAGGGGCCCAAAACCGTTAATAATTCACCTTTTTTTAAAACAAAATTTAGATTCTGGATGGCATGAACAGTTTCTCCTTTTGGAGAGGTAAAAACCATATTCAAATTTTCAGAAACCAAATCACTCATAGCTATAACGACAATATAAAAATAGGCACCAAATTAATTGGCGCCTATTTTATTTGTTACTTTTTTTTACTTAGGTAAAAAAGAAGTATTAATTGTTTTTGAATAATCTTTTAATGCTGGATTAGCTGCTGTTCCAAACATATTACCCATAAACGTTAAAACCTCTACAGCTTTTCCAGATTTTCCATTATTTTTGAAATATACTTTTCGCTGTTCAGCAGGAGTTGGAAATTTAAATCCAGCCATTTGGTTTTTTGTTTTAGCAAGATCCATACCAGCATCTTTTGCAATAACATTCATATCTGACTTACCGGATTTAAATTTTTTATTATATTCTGCTGTTACTTGTAAAAACGTTCTTAGCATTTCAGGATTTTCTTTGATAAATTTATCCGTAGCTGAAGTGATATCAAAACTAGTAATCCCAGCTTTGGTTGCTTCTTCAGTTGTCATGATCATCTTACCTTTAGTAAGCGCTTTATCAATTGAGTTTTTACCAAACATACATGCCATAGTTACGTTGCCATCAACTAAGGCAACAGCACCATCTGCAGGAGCCATATCTACTACTTTGATTTTTGACACATTTACTTTGTATTCTTTCATGATCATTTTGAAAGCGTAGTCAGCCATGGTATTTAATGGCACAGCAACTTTTTTACCTTCAAGCTCTCTTGCATTTTTTTTAGAAATTCCAGATGCATTACTTACAACACAACCTGTTCCGCTCATCCCATACTCAACTGCAATGTCTACCATTTTAATTGGTGCTTTTGCATTCACAGCATTTACAAATGGTGTCATTCCTTGACTATAAGAAATATCAATTGCTCCTGATAACATTGCTTCTGTCATTTCTACTCCAGTATTGAAGTTAGTCCACTTCACTGGAACGCCTAAAGCTTTGTCGTAAGCTTTTTTAACTTTAGCTTCTTGATTTGGTGTAGCCCACTCTAAAAAGAATGCAGCTCGAACTTCTTTAGCAGCTGAAAATGCTGAAGAAGAAAAAACTAATAGAGAAGATATCAACCCTAAAGTTTTAATAATTGTTTTTTTCATTATTTCCCCTTTTTAAATTTAAAAACATATTCAAATTGAATTTAAGCTCATTGTAAACAAATAAAATTTATAAGAGGGATATTAAAAAGTTATATAAGTCATTGAATATGCTAGGAATTATTTTATTGTTTAGTGAAATTAAAAATTCTACAAATCAATCCAATAAACCAACAACCTTAATAAAATGAGCACTGAAAATATTAGCAAAATCCCAAATTCATTGAATGAGCATTGGATGCCATTTACATCTAATAGAGAATTCAAACAAAACCCTAGACTGATCACTGATGCAAAAGGGGTTTATCTAAAAGATCATTTGGGAAGAACACAAATTGATGCAAGCTCTGGTTTATTTTGTAATCCACTAGGTCATGGCAGAAAAGAAATTATAGAAGCTATCACAAAACAACTAGAAAAACTTGATTACTGCCAACCATTCAATCAAGGCTTTGGTGGATCTTTTGAATTAGCAACAAAAATTTCCAAACATACTCCTGAAGATTTAAATAAAATTTTTTATACTATTTGTGGATCCACAGCAGTTGAAACTGCATTAAAAATTGCTATCGCATATCATAAAGCAAAAGGGCACGGTCACAAATATAGATTTGTTGGAAGAGAAAAAGGATACCATGGAATGAATCTTGGTGGCATGTCAGTTGGTGGCATGATTAATAATGTAAAAACATTTGCAAGCGTGTTGATGCCAGGTGTTTTACACATGAGACATACAATGTTGCCAGAACATAAATTTGTAAAAGGACAGCCTGATACTGGCGCTGAGCTTGCTGATGACCTTGAAAGATTTTGTGCAAATTTTGGTGGAGAAAATATTGCAGCATGTATCGTTGAACCAATTTCAGGTTCAGTTGGAACTATTATTCCTCCAAAAGGATATTTGCAAAGATTAAGAGAGATTTGTGACAATCATGGAATACTTTTGATATTTGATGAAGTGATCACTGGATGGGGCAGAACCGGTTCAGCATTTGCTGCTCAAGAGTTTGGAGTGACTCCAGATATTATGACTATGGCAAAAGCTACTACAAATGGAATTGTACCCATGGGTGTCGTTGCAGCTAAAGATGAAATTTATGACACGGTTATGAATGCAGCACCAGAGGGTGTAATTGAAATGTTTCATGGTTATACCTATTCTGGTATTCCGGTTGCAGTTGCAGCAGCTTTGGCAGTGCAAGATATTTTTGAAAAAGAAGATATTTTTACTAAAGCAAAAGAATTGTCTCCCTATTTTTTAGACGGTCTATTTTCTCTAAAAGATTTAGATGCTATTGCTAATATTAGAGGCTACGGAATGATGGGCGGTATCGACATTAAGCCAAAAGACAAACCTGGAAAAGCTGGATTTCAATGCTTTAAAGCTTGTTATGATGCAGGTGTAAATTTTAAAGCAACAGGGGATACTTTAATTATCGCTCCTCAATTTATTTGTGAAAAAAAACACATTGATGAAATTATTGAAAAGCTAAGAATTGGAATAACAAATTACATGAAAATGTAATTAAGATTAATTGGCTGCAACTCTAATAATAGGTTTCTCATCAATTGGTAAATGCACTAAACCTGCAAATATTGATAACAATATTGATAAATACCAAGCGTAATCATAACTTCCAAATTGATCATAAAAATATCCACCAAGATAAGCACCTAAAAAAGAACCAGCTTGATGACTGAAGAAAACAATTCCAAATAAAGTCGTAAGATATTTAGTTCCAAAAATTTGAGCAACTATTCCATTGGTAGGTGGGACAGTGGCAAGCCACAATATTCCAAACACCACACCAAAAGTTAAAGCCATATAAACTGATGGAGGGGTAAAAATAAATAAAATTAAAATAACTCCTCTCGAAAAATATAAAATACTTAATAAAATTTTCTTACTATATTTTGTTGATAAGTAGCCCATGCCTAAAGTGCCAACGATGTTAAACAATCCAATTAAAGATAAAATTGCTGCCGCTGTCCAATCTGGTAGTCCCTTCTGTTGTATGTATCCAGGCAAATGAGTAGCAACTAAAGTAATTTGAAAACCACAAACAAAAAAACCAGCAACTAGCAAAAGATAACCTTTATGCCTAAACGCTTCCTGCAAAGCATTGGATGCTGTTTGGTCGCGAGTAAATGAATTATTAGTTTCATCCACATATTCTTTTTTAAACAGAAAAAAAGAAGTAATCGCGCCAATAATTAAAAAAAAGATAAAAATAAGTAATGTATTTTTCCATCCGTAAGTTGGATTAGAATACTGCACAAATAACGGCGATAAAAAATAACCAAAAGAAGCTGTGGCGGTTACAATTCCAGTTGCTATTGTTCTATTTTTATTAGAAAAAAACTTTCCAACACACGATACTGGAACGGACATCGCAGTTCCACCTAGTGCAATTCCAATCATTAAACCAAGTCCTAACTGAAAAGAAAAAACTGACTTTGGTTCAATATAAACCAAATAAATTCCAATAATGTAAATGAGAAAAGCGATAAATACAGCTTTTGCTCCTCCATACTTATCAGCAAAAAAACCAAAGACTGGAGCAAACGCTCCCCAAAAAAGCATTTGAATTGCAATGGCTAAACCAAATTGTGTTCTTGAAAAACCTAAATCAGTTTCAAAATATTGATAAAAGAGACCCCAACACTGCCTTATCCCCATAGATATTAAAACAACTACGGAAGCTGCTATTAAAACTATTAAAGCTTTTTTATTTTCAATAAATTTTTCTTTGGTCATAAAGATTAATGGATGCAACTTAATGTTGTTAATTTCAACTAAATTCAACTCTAGTTTGAAAATAAATAGCAAATCCTAATTATTTTGAAACTGATTTTTATGAATCATTTTATAGTTACCTCAAAAAAGAATAAGGGAGAATTTATGCTTGAAAACTATTTTGAATATAAAAAAAATAAAACAGATTTTAAAACCGAAGTAACTGCAGGCTTTACAACTTTTTTAACCATGGCCTATATTATGTTTTTAAATCCAGCCATTTTATCTGATGGTGGTTTTGATTTCGGTGGAGTATTTACTGCAACAATTCTAGCGGCAGCTTTGGCTTGCTTTATCATGGGATTTTACGGAAAGACTTGGCCAATTGGTCTTGCTCCTGGAATGGGGTTAAATGCTTTTATTGCATTTGGTGTTTGTAAGGGCATGGGTTACACACCTGCTCAGGCACTCGGTGCAGTTTTTGTAGCTGGAGTAGTTTTTTTAGTTATTTCTCTAACGCCTCTTCGTGCCTGGATCATTAATTCGATACCTAAAAGTTTAAAATTAGGAATTGGAGCTGGAATAGGATTATTCTTAGCAATTATTGGTTTTCAAATTATGGGTGTAACTGCAAATCATCCCGTAACATTAGTTACAATTGGAAATTTAAAAAGTCCGATTGTTTTAATGGGATGCTTGGCTTTTATTTCCATGATTGTGTTAGAAAAATTACAAATTAAAGGTAATATAATTATTGGAATATTATTTTTTAGTGCGATTTGCTGGGTAACAGGAATTTCTAAATTTAATGGTGTGGTCGGATCTATTCCTCCCATGACTCATTTACTTACATTTGATCTAAGCGCTGCACTTTCAGCAAGCATGGTCACCGTAGTATTCACATTATTTTTTGTAGATTTCTTTGATACAGCTGGAACATTAACTTCGGTTGCTAATGTTGCTGGAAAAGTTGATGCGCAAGGAAATGTAAAAGATATTGATAAGGCAATGCTTTCAGATAGTGTTGCTACAGTTGCTGGGTCCATGCTGGGTACATCCAATGTAACAAGTTACATCGAATCTGGTTCTGGAGTTAAGGCTGGTGGAAAAACGGGAATGACTTCAATTGTGATTGGTGTTTGTTTTTTACTTTGTTTATTTTTTGCTCCACTTGCAACTTCGCTTCCAAAAGAAATTGATGGAGCTGCTTTAGTTTATGTATCATTTCTATTTGTTAGAAATATCGTAGATATTGAATGGGATGATATTTCTGAATCAGGTCCTGCTGTCCTTGCAATGATAGCGATGCCACTTACTTACAGTATAAGTAACGGAATGGCTTTAGCTTTTATTTCATATGCTTTAATCAAAATTTTTAGTGGAAAAATGAGTAATGTTTCTCCTGCAATTTGGTTAATAGCAATTCTTGGATTTATAAGTTTTGCAATTTAGTTTCTTAAAAAAAAAGCCACTTAAATAACTAAGTGGCTTTTTAAGATTTTGAGTGAATTTTTTTTATATCCTCGATAGATAAAAGTTCATAGTTTTCAAATGGTTGTACAATCCAAGGATTGTCATTCAAACGGTTTGCACAATAATCAGGCTCATAAGTTGAGTGAAGTTTTTTCCATAGTACTGCTGTCTTTATATGTTTAATATTATTTTTAATTGGTCCATAATTATTCAACCAATCAATACTTCGAGTAAGAGTTACTCCTGTATCAGATAAATCATCGCACAATAAAATATTTCCTCCCATTGAATGAACAGTAGAGCTCATCTCACGTGAAAAAATAATATTACCTTGTTGATCCTCTTGTTTTTCTCCTGAATAAGATTCAACGGCTAAGTAAGCACACTTTAGTTTAAATATTCGACTTAAAACGTCGATGATAGGAGCGCCTCCCCGCATAATTCCAATTAGTAAATCTGGTTTAAAACCGCTTTCATGAACTTGGATTGCAAGTTTTTCAACTGTATGATTATAATCTTCCCAACTTATTAATAACTTTTTAACCATAAGGAATTCTATAAATGAAAGGATATTGGATCGCAATTTATAAAAAAATTGAAAATCAAGAGAACCTTGGCGACTACGGAAAAAAAGCCACTCAAGCAATTTTAGACCATGGTGGCAAAGCATTAGTTCGAGGTGGTAAATACAAAACTCTTGAAGGAAAAGAAATACCACGAACAGTTATTTGGGAGTTTCCAAATTTTGAAGCTGCAATTAATTGTTATAATTCAAAAGAATATCAGGATGCTTGGGCGCTTGCAAAAAGCACAACAGATAGAGACTTGGAAATTGTTGAAGGGGTTTAATACTTAACGGGAGTTGGATCTATACTACGCCACATATACCAAGTTGCAACAGTAGCAAATGGAGACCAAGTATTTTTTAATTTATTCAGCTGTTTTGTAGACGGAGGATATTTTGTTTTATAATTTTTAGAGATAGCCTTTAATAAACCAATGTCTTGAACAGGAAAAATATCTGGCCTTAATTGATTAAAAAATAAGAACATTTCTGCAGTCCACCTACCTATTCCCTTCATTTGAGTTAGGTATTTAATTGCATCTTCATCATTCATTTTTTTTAATTTTTTCATATCAATTGTTTTGTCATAAAAATTTTTTGCAAGAATTTTTAGATATTCAATTTTTTGTCTAGATAAACCACAAGAAGCAAGCTGTCTTTTATTTAAATCTAAAATATTTTTTGGTTTAATTTTTTTTGCTTTCAAAGAAAATTTTTTCCATACAGCGTTTGCAGCTTGGACAGAAATTTGCTGACCAATAATAGACTTGCACAACGAATAAAAGGGATCTTTTCTAGACACTAAACTTCCTGAATAATTAAAAATAATTTTTTTTAAAACTTTATCTTTCTTGGATAAAGTTTTTTTTGCTAAACTCCAATAACTAGGTTTGGTCATAATTATATTTGCCTAGTAATAACTGGTTTAACATTTTTAATTTGTTCTCTTTTGAAAATAATTACTGAACTTAAAATAATTAAAAAAGCACCAAATAAAGTTGAGACATGTGGAATTTCATTAAAGAAAAAAATTCCGGATATGGTTGCAAATACTAAGCTTAGATATTTAATAGGCGTAACAGTAGACACTGAACCTTTTCGTAAGGACATGGTTAAAAATATATTTCCAGTCGATCCAGCAATACCAATGGCTATTAACGGCAACAAATCTTGTAAACTTGGAATTACAAATGTAAAAAATAAAGAACATACGCCAACAGCAATTAATGTTAATGTAAAGTAAATTGCTATTAAATAATCAGGTTCGGTTTCGGATAATTTTTTAATTAGAACTGCTATAATTCCAAATCCAACGCAAAATAAAATTGGAAATAAAGAATAAATTGTAAACATATCTGTTCCCGGTTTTAAAACTACAGCAACGCCTATTAAGCCAATAATAATTGCTGCCCAACGATACATTCTGACTTGCTCTTTCAAAATAATCATTGAAAAAATAGTTGCAAAAACAGGTGCCGCAAAAGTAATAGTGATTGCATCCGCTAATGGTAAAAATTTTACACCTAAATAAATTCCGATCATTGCGATAGCTCCGATGATGGCCCTGGTCAAATGCAGTGCTAATTTAGTAGTTTGAAAAAAATTTTTATATCTTTCTCGAGGAATAATAAAAATAATGGGAATAAGTCCAAAAAACCCTCTAAAAAAAATAATTTCTCCCGTAGGATAAGTTGCTGACATAAATTTAACCAAAACATCCATGATAGAAAAACTTAAGGCACTTATAGCCATATAAATGGCTCCTATTTGATTTGAAGATAACATTGGAATTATTTTACCATGGTTCAAGATCTTAGTATAAGTAATTTCAAATGAATAAAGCTATTTTCGCTGCTGGTTGTTTTTGGTGTATTCAAGAAATCTATGATGCGATGGATGGAGTAACCAAAACGACAGTCGGTTACATCGGTGGAAATACACAATCACCTACTTATGAAGACGTCTGCTCTGGCGATACCAATCACGCTGAAGCTATCGAAATAGAATATGATGAAACAATTATTAAGTTTGAAATACTATTAAATACATTTTGGGAAATACATGATCCTACAACTTTAAATAGACAAGGCCCAGATGTAGGAACACAATATAGATCTGCAATTTTTTATACCAATGAGGAACAAAGAATAAAATCTGAAGAATCAAAAAAAAATTTAAATATCAATAAGTTTAATGGGAAGATTGTTACAGAGATTACAAAAGCAACTACTTTTTATCCTGCCGAAGAATATCATCAACATTATAATCTCAAAATGAAAAAGAAATATGGCATTAGTTAGTACTGAGTGGTTGCGAAAAAATATTTTTAATAAAAATATAAAAATTTTAGATTGCTCTTGGCATATGCCAGATACGGGAAGGATTGGAAAGAATGAATTTGAGATAGCTCATATTCCTGGATCAATTTTTTTTGATCTAGATGAATTCTCTGTAAAGGGAGATGTGCTTCCTCATACATTATTATCAGATAAACTTTTTTCAGAAATGATTGGCGAAATTGGCATTTCTAATAACGATCATATTATAGTGTATGATAGCTTGGGAGCATTTAGTTCGCCAAGAGTATGGTGGATGTTTCTTTATTATGGTCATACAAATGTTTCTATTTTAGATGGTGGTTTGCCAAAATGGCTTAAAGAAAAAAAAGAAATTGAAACTGGTAAGGGGAAAAAATATCCTAGGGCTTTATTTCAATGTACAGAAAATAATTTTATGACAAAAAATTATGAAGAAATAAAAAATAATATTGCAAATAATCATTTTCAACTAATTGATGCACGTAGCTCTGGTAGATTTTTAGGAAAAGAGCTGGAACCAAGAAAAAACCTAAAAAGTGGTCATATACAAAATAGTATTAACTTGCCTTGGAATGAATGCATCGACAGTGAAACAAAATGTTTTTTAGAAAAAAAAGTTTTGGAAAAAAAATTTAAAACATTAAAAATTGACTTAACTAAACCAGTCGTTTTTTCATGTGGGTCAGGTGTAACGGCCTGTATTATCGGGAAAGCATTTAATATTGTGACTGATGGAACTGTGTGTGTTTATGATGGTTCATGGACAGAATGGGCTACAAAAGAACAGTTATTTACCTAGAAAAATTCAAAATACGCCAATTTATAACCATTTTAATTGCAACCAGTCGGTGATATTTAACCACCTCTACAATGAAAACAAAAACTAAAATAATTATTTTTCTATCAGTTATCACTATCATCCTGGCAGCGATAATCGGTGGGAGAGCGATTATTGCCCAAAAAATTTCTGTAAAAATTGCGGAAAGTAAAAAAGCGCCAGTTGGTGTTATAGCTACAAAAGTTAAATATTCTCAATTTTATAATCAGATTGAAAGTTTTGGAACTGCCATATCAAATCAATCTTACTCTATTAGAATCAAGAAAGACAATTTAGTTAGCTCAGTCAACTTTGATTCATATCCTTATGTTAAAAAAGGAACAGTAATTGCAACATTAGTCAATAATGAAAAAATTATTGCACCATTCGATGGTAGAATTGGTAAACGAGAAATTACTCCTGGAATTTTAGGCGGTGAAAATTCTATTATTGCAAATCTTGATGATATCAAATTTTTAAAACTTGATATTAAATTACCTGAAAATTATTTAGGTGTTATCAAACAAGGATTAAAAGTGGAAGTATCAACGGACGCTTTTCCTAAAATCTTCAAAGGTATTATAGAGACCATTAGCTCGCGCGTAGATCCAACTACTAGATCAATTCTAGTTCAGGCAAAAATTCAAAATGAAAATGAAGAATTAATTCCAGGTATGCTACTAAATGCAAAAGTAATTTTTAATGAAAAACAATCACTAGGTGTTCCAGAAGAAGCTTTGCTAATTCAAGGAGATGATAAATATATTTATAAAATTAATAATAATGAAATTGCGCAGGCAAAAGTAGCTATCGGCAGAAGAAATTTTGGCAAAGTAGAAATTTTATCTGGATTAAATGAAAATGATTTAATTTTAGCCGAGGGTACAAACAAAGTAAGGCCGAAGAGTAAAGTTAAAATTGTAAAAACGGTAGATTAAAATGTTTTTAACAGATCTGTCTATTAAAAGACCAGTAGTTGCCTCTGTAATGAGCATTGTTCTGGTTTTATTTGGAATTGTAACTTTTAATAAAATTCCTTTAAGAGAATTACCCGATGTTGAAACAGCAAAAGTATCTATTAGGACAGATTATAAAGGAGCATCAGCCGGAATTATTGATGCCCAGATTACCCAAAAAATAGAAGATCGAGTAGGTGGAACTCCAGGAGTAGTCTCTATTGATTCAACGAGTGAAGATGAGCGATCTACTATTAACTTAGAGTTTGATTTAAATGTTGATCTAGATATCGCAGCTAATGATGTTCGTGACAGAATTGCTCGTATTGTAGATGAACTACCGGAACAGGCAGAACCTCCTCAAATTACTAAAGCCTCTGCAGCTAGAACAACCACTATGTGGCTAGCATTTCAGAGCCCAAATATGTCTGATTTAGAGCTCACAGATTATGCAAATAGATATCTCAAAGACTATTTTTCTAACGTAGATGGAGTTGGATTAATTAGACTAGGTGGAGAAAGAGAGCTTTCTCTAAGAGTTTGGCTGGATCCCACAGCCATGGCTGCAAGGGATATAACTGTACAAGAACTAGAAAGCATTTTGCGTAAACAAAATGTCGAATTTCCTGCAGGAAAAATTGAATCTAAAAATATTGACTTAACAATTAAAGTAGAAAAAGCCTATCAACGACTAAAGGATTACAAGGAACTAGTCTTAAAAAGAAATAATGACGGCTCACTAACCAAGCTTGGCGATGTTGCAAGAATAGAGTTTGGTGCATTAAATTCTAGTACTTTATTTAAAGGAAACGGCAACAAAGTTGTTGGAATTGGAATCTATCAGCAATCCACTGCAAACACGATTGAGGTTGCAAACAGAATTAAACAAAAAGTAAAAGAAATTACTCCAACATTGCCTCAAGGATCTAGTCTGAATGTTTCTTTTGATCGATCTACATATATCGAAGGTGCGATTGAAGAAGTTTATAAAACAATTTTCATTGCTATTTTATTAGTTGTTATCATTATTTATTTATTTCTAGGAAACTTAACAGCTGTAATTATACCAGCTGTTGCAATTCCCGTTTGTTTAATTTCAACATTTCTTGCAATTTATTTAATTGGTTTCACATTAAATTTATTTACTTTGATGGCTCTCGTTATTGCAATTGGAATTGTCGTGGATGACGCAATCGTGATGGGAGAAAATATTTATAGAAGAATGGAAGAAGGAGAAAGTGCTTTAGTTGCTTCTTTCAAAGGATCTAAACAAGTTGCTTTCGCGATTATTGCAACAACCGTTGTACTTGTGTCAGTATTTTTACCGCTAGTTTTTATTAAAGGATTAATTGGTAGATTATTTATGGAGATGGCTGTGACGTTATCTTTTGCAGTTATTATTTCAAGCTTTGTTGCGCTTAGCTTGTCTCCGATGATTGGGTCGAAGTATTTAAAAATAAAAAAAAATAAACCGAAAATTGTACAAAAATTTAATTTTTATTTAGAAAAATTTGATAAGTTTTATTTAGAGACATTAAATTTTATTATTGAAAGAAAAAAGTCAGTTATTGCTTTTTTATTTTTTATCTTAATTGCAAATGGTTTCTTATTTGCTATCTCTAAAAAAGAGTTACTTCCAAGTGAAGATAGGGGTGTTTTCTTTATTATTGTCAAAGCTGCTGAAGGTTCTGGCTTTAATTATACCTCTGGCAAAGCAGAAGAAATTGAAAAATTATTTTTACCTGAGGTTGGCAAAGGAGAAATAAGAAGATTGCTTTTACGAGTCCCAGGATTTGGAAAAAGCAGCAAGCAGTTAAATTCAGCGTTTATTATTGTTTTACTGGAAGATTGGAGCAAAAGAAAAAGATCAGGACAGCTAATTTTAAGGGAAGCATTTGGAAAAATTAGTAAAGTTCCAGGAGTTGTATCATTTCCTGTAATGCCTCAATCTATTCGATCAGGTGGAGTTGAAAAACCAGTGCAGTTTGTCTTGCTTGGTAATTCTTATGAAAAATTACAAGAATGGAAAACAATCGTTAAGACTGAAGCTAGAAAAAATCCTGGTTTAGTTAGTATTGAAGATGACTATGAGCTTACAAAACCAGAATTAAAAGTAGAAATTAATAACCAAAAAGCAGCTGATTTAGGTGTTTCTATTGAAGCGATTGGTAGATCTATTGAAACCATGTTTGGATCAAGAAGTGTTACAAATTTTATTAATGACGGAAAGGAATACAATATTATTCTTCAAGGAGACATTCAAAATAGAAATGAACCCTCTAATTTAAATAAAATTTATGTTAGATCGGAAGCAACTGGTAAACTAATACCGCTTTCCTCAATTGTAACTATTTCTGAAAATGCAACTGCACCTTTCTTAAGCAGATACAATAGACAAAGAGCTGTGACGATATCAGCAAGAATTACAGAAAACTACTCGTTGGATGAAGCCCTTACTTATTTACAAAATGTTGTAAAAGAAAAATTACCTGCTGAAGTTAGAATTGCTTACAAAGGTGAGTCTGAAGAATATAAAAAAACAAACGTAGGTATTTATCTAATATTTATTCTTGCGTTATTCACTGCATATTTATCAATGGCTGCTCAATTTGAAAGTTGGAGGCACCCATTTACTATCATGCTTACAGTTCCACTTGCTATTTTTGGAGGAATTATAGGGTTATTAGTTGCCGGTAGTTCGTTAAATATCTACAGTCAAATAGGATTGATTATTCTAATAGGACTTTCTGCTAAAAATGGAATCTTAATTGTAGAATTTGCAAATCAATTACGAATTGAAGGTCAAAATATTGAAAAAGCAGTTATTAATGCATGCAAACTTCGCTTAAGACCAATCCTAATGACATCTTTATCTACTATTGTTGGTGTTGTTCCGTTAATCATTGGATCGGGTCCCGGTGAAGCAAGTCGATTAACCATCGGTGTAGTTATTTTTTCAGGAATGATCTTTTCTACTTTTTTTACTCTTTACATCATTCCCGTTATTTATTTAATGATAGGAAAAAATACCCAACGAATTGATGCAGTTGAAATTGAGCTTAATAAACAATTAAAAAATTATAATTAAAATAAAATATATTTATTTCGGCTTAATCCTTTTCTACAATTTTTTAATTGGCTTCTGTATTTTCGAGCTAAATTATCTACTTCTTTAGCATATGAGACAACATTTGGTTTTTTCTTATAATGCTTATAATTTCCCCAGCCCTCATGATAGGCTAGGTATTGTCTATAATAATTTGTTTTACTAATTTTTAATCGCTTATAAGTGTTATGAACATACCACCCAATAAAATCAGATGAATCAGCAAATCTTGCTCTTAACGCAAGTGAATTACCTGTATCTTTTTTATACATTTCCCAAGTGCCTTTTACTGCCTGAGAATAACCAAAAGAACTGGATGGCCTTTTCCAAGGGATAATCTTGAAAATTTTTGTTCTTTCAGGCTTTGCTAACCAATCAAAACCACTTTCTTTTTTAATAAATGCCATTTGAAGTTCAATGGGTGCACCCCATTTTTTTTCTGTAGCTTCAGCATTTTTAAACCAAAAATACTTATCAGAAAAAATAGAACAAACATTCGCAGTATTTCTTGGAATGGAGATGCATCCTACAAGCAAAATGCTTAGAGTAATAATAAAAAAAGAATTTTTTATTCGAATCACTAATATAACTATAAATGATTAAAATTTTTTTTGTAATTTATAAAATTATCTTTGCAAATATCTCTTTTGCAAAACTGTAAATATAAGAAAGGAGGATATTACTCCTGAAAAATTAGCTACTAAATCTAATAATTCAAAATATCGATTAGGTATCCACAATTGAAATAATTCTAAAAAAAAACCAAGACTTAATAAAAATAAGAATAGTTTTAAAAATTTTTTATCAGAATATGCTAGAAATCCAAAAGCACTTGTTAAAAAATATGATAGAAAATGATGTATTTTATCTGATCCAGGAACAGTAGAGTCATCCCCAAAAAAAATTAATCCAATTAAATTCCCCGGGTATAAAGAAAGCAATGTTAGTGTAAAAACACTTAAAAAAAAAATAAATTTATAAAAAACTATTTTAGACAACTATTTACCCAATTCATAAAAGTTTTGTTACCTTTTTGTAAATCTAAGAAAACAATACAGGGGTTTTCATAAGAATGAATTTTACAAACTACGCTAATTATTTTTTTAACTTTATTTACGTTGGTTTTTACTAAAAGAATATTTTCTGTAGTTTTGACAATTTTATTTTTCCATTTAAAAATAGAATGAATTTTTGGAATTATATTTCCACAAGCTATCAACTTTTTATCTAATAAAATACTTGCAATAGTATTTGCTTCTTTAGTGCTTTTGCAGGTAATATATCCTAGTTTTATGTTGCTCATTTTTTTAATATACAATAAATAAAATTTATAATGACGTCTCTCATACTTATAAGACATGGTCAAAGCCAATGGAACTTGGAAAATAGATTTACCGGTTGGTATGATGCTGAATTAACTGAGCTTGGTCAAAAGGAAGCTAAAAAAGCAGGAGAATTAATTCAAAAATTAAACTTAAATTTTGCTTACGCTTTTACTTCATTTCAAAAAAGAGCCATTAATACTCTAAATATTCTTCTAAAGGAGAGTAAAATTAATGTTCCAACAATTGTAAAAGCTTGGCAATTAAACGAAAGGCATTACGGAGGATTACAAGGGTTAAACAAATCAGAAACTGAACAAAAACACGGCAAGGAACAAGTAATGATTTGGAGGAGAAGTTACGATACTCGACCTCCATTACTAGATAGATCTGATCCAAATCATCCTGTTAATAACGATATTTATAAAAGTATAGATCCAAATTTTATCCCTGATGGTGAATCTTTAAAAGATACTTACAATAGGTCCGTACCGTACTTTGATAAAGAAATTGCACCTAAACTTCTAAAAGATAATATTCTGATATCTGCACATGGAAATAGCTTGAGAGCTTTATGTAAGAAATTATTTAATATATCTGATGCAATGATTATTAAATTAGAAATACCCACTGGAAATCCTATGCAAATTACATTGAATTCAAGCTTAGAGGTAATGAAGGCCGAATATTTAGATTCCACAAGAGCTAAAGAAATAATTCTTAATCAATAACTCTCGAGCTTTATAAGTTTATTATAAATATCTAAATTAGTTGCGTGAAAAAATTTACCATTAGTAACGTGACCTGTAATTAAGTTTTTTTCTATTAAAGAGTCCCATATTTCATTCATAGAAAAAATATCACCTTTGTTTTTGGTTAAAAAAATACTGGGATGCAATACTTGCAAACCGGTATAAATATATTTTTTTTTACTTTTATTAATGAAATTATTTTTTATTATATCAAAATCACCCAAAAGATTGGTATCAAAACTATTTTCTGGCTTGGCTAAAAGCAATCCTGCTTTGCTATTATTAGCAAAATAGACATCTAATAATTTAAAAACATCAGATTGATAAGATGATGTCCAAACAGTATCCGAGTTGATAACAATAAAATCCTTATTTTGAAAAAAATCTAAATTATTTAAAATACCTCCCCCAGTATCTAAAATTTTTTCCTCAAATGAAATTTGAATATTTAATTTTTTTTGATCAATAAAATCTTCAATTTGTTCATGTAAATAGTGCGTGTTGACAATAATTTCAGAAATTTTTAATTCATGCAAAAATTCAACTGAGTATTCTAAAAGAGTTTTATCATTTAGCTTAAATAAAGGTTTTGGCTTATTTAAGCTTTCTGGCAACATCCTCTTTCCAAAGCCTGCTGCTAAAATCATTGCTTTTGAAATATTCATATTATTGTTTTTTGGATTAATTTTTTGGGAAAATATTTTTTTATTACTTTTGCAAGTTCTACAAAGCACGGATTTTTTAATCGCAAGTGCAATAAAGACCACACATATGGTAACATTTTAATGTAATTCTTTTTTTTATCCCTAATACAAAGTCTAGAAAAAATACCAATAATTTTAAGACTTCTTTGAATGGATAAAATATCAAAATCTTTTTGAAATGATGAAACTTCTTTTGCATAAGAAATTTTTGTTTTGCTTAAATAATATTGAAATATTTGTTTTTTTAATTGTAATGAAGTTTTAATTCTTACATCATCAATTAAAGACATAAGATCATAACTAGGATTTCCTAATAAGGCATCCTGGGAATCAATAATTCCTACTTTGTCTCCATGACGGATTAAATTAGAGACGTGAAAATCTCTATGAACAAAATAATGATTAGGACAAGATAGCTGATCAAATAAAGGAAATAGTATTTTTTTTATTTGCCTAGTTACAACTAATGCTTTCTTCTTTTTAAACACTCTTGGTAAATACCATTCAAAAAATAAATTGCTTTCCTTGATGAGTTTTTGTTTTGAGTAGAATTGAGTTATTTTTTTTACTTGGATAAATGGAATAGATTGAATTTTAATTAATTGATCTACTAATTTTTTATAGATAGTAAATTTATTTTTTTGTTGCTGTAATAATGCATGATAAGATTGTTTTCCCAAATCCTCTATTACCATAAAATTTTTTTTAGAATTAAACTTAAATGTTTTAGGGCTTAGTAATTTATTATTTCTTAAAAATTTATTAATTTTATAATAGTTATCTAAATTATTTTTTTTATCTTTTTCACAATAAATAAAAATACAATTTTTGTTTTGATATTTGACTCGATAAAAATTCCTAAAAGATGCATCCCCTGCAATTTTATGGAAACTATTTATTTTTAAATCTTCCAAAATATTTAACATGAATTTTTCTTAAATTAATTTTCCTTGAATGCTTTAAATATATTTCAATTCTATGGCTTGATTTAGTTTTAATCAACTCTGGCCATTCCACTATATTGATAAAAGAATCTTGTTGCTCTGATAAACCTATATTATGTAAATCTTTGGTCTTTTTAATCCTATAAAGATCGTAATGGGCAATATTTATCTCTTTGGATATTTTATAATATTGAACAATGGTAAATGTGGGACTTACAATTTCTTCTAATTTTTTTTTATTTTTTTTTTGAAGATAATTAATTAAAAATCTTACAAACGTTGTTTTGCCAGCTCCTATTTCGCCATACAAATAAATAGCATCACCATTTTTTATTTTTTTCGCGATATTAGTTGAGTAAGTTTTTAACTTTTGGATGGAAATAAATTCCATTTATTTACTAGTATCTGTAGTTATCGTGCTTAAATGGACCTTGTGGAGCAACACTAATATAATCTGCTTGCTCTTTTGATAGTTTTGTAAGTTTAGCTCCCACTTTTTCCAAATGTAAATAAGCAACTTTTTCATCTAAGTGTTTTGGTAAAACATAAACTTTATTTTCATATTTGCTATGATTATTCCAAAGTTCAATTTGAGCAATAACTTGATTAGTAAATGAAGCGCTCATAACAAAGCTTGGATGTCCAGTAGCGCATCCCAAATTAACCAATCTTCCTTCAGCAAGTAGAATTATTCTTTTTTTGCTTGGTAATTCAATCTCATGAACTTGGGGTTTGATCTCCGTCCATTTATAATTTTTTAAAGCATCAACTTGAATTTCATTATCAAAATGACCAATGTTACATAAAATGGCTCTATCTTTCATCATTCGCATATGATCAGCTGTAACAATATCTTTGTTGCCAGTGGCAGTAACTACAATATCTGCATCCTTAATTGCCTCATCCATAAGCACTACTTCATAACCTTCCATAGCAGCTTGTAACGCACAGATTGGATCTGTTTCGGTCACCATAACTCTAGCACCACTTTGTCTTAGCGAAGCTGCACTTCCTTTTCCTACATCGCCAAATCCTGCAACAATTGCAACTTTACCTGACATCATCACATCTGTAGCTCTTTTAATTCCATCCACTAAACTTTCTCTACATCCATAAAGATTATCAAATTTTGATTTTGTAACCGAGTCGTTCACATTGATAGCTGGGATCATTAAGGTTTTTTGCTCTTGCATTTTTTTTAATGCCAATACCCCAGTTGTAGTTTCCTCTGAAACACCTTTGATAGATTTTAATAATTCTTTATATTCTTTATGCATTAAAGCAGTAAGATCACCGCCATCATCTAAAATCATATTTGGCTTCCAATCCGGGTTCCCTTCGATTGTTTGTTTAATGCACCACCAATATTCTTCTTCTGTTTCGCCTTTCCAAGCAAAAACTGGTATGCCTTTTTTTGCAATAGCTGCAGCAGCATGATCTTGCGTTGAAAAAATATTACATGAGGACCATCTTACACTTGCACCCAAATC
>Ga0255770_10001901_pt1 | contig 19206 bp, 16 predicted proteins | sample 071ome_22_FD_179968 | JGI IMG/M metagenome (GOLD analysis project Ga0255770, IMG submission 179968) | Coastal salt marsh microbial communities from the Groves Creek Marsh, Skidaway Island, Georgia - 071404AT metaG (version 2) | ecosystem: Environmental > Aquatic > Marine > Intertidal zone >...
GTTTATCCTACGATGACGAAGATAAGTTAGATTCAGAAGATGAAGAAGAAATGTTGGAAAGGAAAAAGAGAGGACGAACTTCAACGACGATGAAAGGGCGAAGAACAAAACAGAAGAAACCTTCCTCGAGAAGAAGAAGAGGCGCCTATTCAGACAACGAATCGAGCAGCAGCGATGAATTTGGATACGGCGATGAGATGGATACTTTCGAAGAAGCCACCGCAAAAGATGTGAGAGCGATCACGCTTCCAAGATCTAAGCTAGAGAAGTGGATCTCTGAGCCCTTTTATGAGAGTGCGGTGGAGGGTGCGTTTGTTCGAGTCAACATTGGCTTGGATAAAAACAAAGAAAGTCGTTATAGATTGTGTCAAATCGCCGGAATCGCGGACGGTTTATATCAAGGAACGACGCAAACGTACAACTTGAAAGCGTATGAATATAACGATGGCTCGAATACAAAAAAATCCACAAAAAAGTGGTTAATTTTACGTTGGGGTACTCACGAGAAGACGTTCCGAATTTCAGAAACATCAAATCGCATAGAGGATGCTTTTGCTAGGGGTAACGATGAGAGCAACGCAAGTGCAGGTGTGGGTAGTCTCATTCTTGATCATGACGATGAACGGTTCAAAGGTTCAGAGTTCGGAAAATGGTACGAGCACGTTAAGAAAACGGCGAAAAAATATCTTCCCTCAGTGGACGACTGCGATATCATCTCAAAGAAATTAACCAGCGCGGACGAATATCGATACACCGCCGAGGATGTCCAGAAAATGCTCGAGCTGAACAAGCAAAAACGAGGTGGAATCTCGACGAACTTTATCTTTGAAAAAGAGCAGATGAAGATACAATTGGCAAAAGCCCGCGAGGAAGGAGACGTCGAACAACAAGAAAAGTTGGAACTAGCCATCGAAGAATTGAAGGTGAAAATCGAAGATAAAATAAACAAACGAGGCGGTAATCAAAAGGTTATGGCGGATATTAACAAGAAAAATGAGTTTTCAAACGCAATTAAATTGTCTCAAGCGGCGGTAAAACACATCAAGAAAGTGAAGGAGGGTAAAGATATATCCGAAGATGATCCATTTTCGAGACGTCCGACGCGAGTGACGACGTATTGGTCCATGAAAACAGACGGCGAGAACAACGCAAAAGCTGTAGCAGAGAAAGCTGCGAGAGCCGCCGCAGTGAATGCAGCAGCGGCTACGGCAGGAAAAGAACACGGAAAAGAAGAGGAGGATGAAGAAGATGCGTTTGTTAACTACAAAACGATGAAGGAGAAACTTCGTGAGTCTTTGTATCACATTTCAAAATTGCACCAACTTGCGCAAAGTAAACTCCTCGACAATAATAGCAGTGAGATGAAACCATCTTTAACACACGCTAAAAGAGCAACGGAGCGCGATCCAGTTCTCGTCAGGCAGAGATTCGCTGCGGGAAGAATTACTTCAGCCTCCTCGAGCGGAGGATCAAAAAAAGCACCGGCTGGAAACTCGTTATCTGTGAAGGAATACCTCGCGAGACAAGAGGCAAAAGGTGAAGCGTAACAGTAGCAGGTACATTCAAACACTTAGACTTTTTAGTACTGTTTTCATGAAAATATCTTTTTTTATCTCTATGCATGTTACACGCTATGATAATGAATGCTGCTATGTATGGTACTGTAGTATGTGTGCTTCCACGAACACGCAACGCACACACACGTTTACTGCCCTTTTTCTTACGAGCGAATTTCGTGGGGCGATATCAGCGTCACCGCGTCACCTCTCACGAACAAATACGGGACGTTTCTCTTGTTGCTCTTGATAATCTCTTCGTACGTCTCCTCGTCCACCTCCCGAATCGTCGTGATTTCTTCAACTTCTCCCAACAACATGTTCAAGTGTTGATCGTACGAGTGCAATTTTCCTCTCAATTCTCGATCGTTTCTTAGTTTCACGTACACTCTTTCGTCTAAGGATAATCGAACTAAGTCTAAAGGTTCCTTCACCGTCGATTCGTCTATGTTCGTTTGCTGATAGGCTAATGCATTCGCTTGGTCTTCGTTGCTGTTATTATTATCATTAGCTCCACCGGAGGACGGCATTTTTTCTTCGCGGCGGCACTTTTCCACGCACGCACGCAGACGCACAGAGAAAAAGTAACGAGTCTTGGATGCTCGAGTGTAAATTTTTTTTACGCGTATGCGTGTGCGGAAGGGGTTCTGTGGCGTTCTCTTCAAATTTCTCTAACAATAATTTAATAATACCACCACGGTACTACTGGTAATAATAATAATAATAATAATAATAATATTACATCGAAGTTTGCACGACGCGCGAGGAACTCCTCTCTTTGCTCCTCTCGTCGTCGGCGCTCGGCAAAGAAAAAAGTTTCTCGCTTATGAAATTCTTTGAAAACCACTCTCTCGAGGTGAGGTCGTTGATATCAGACATGATTCGACATTTACCACCTCGTTCGGGAGTGTGACGCATACGATTTTCATCTTCATCTTGACCAACCTGCAATTCCCACCTCATCGAAGAGGACGAGAAGTTTTCCTTGGACAAGGCCTGAGGAAAGTATGGAGATAATCGAACGGCGTCTCCAATAAACAATAGCGTCGGCGACTGTAGCTGCGCATCAACGACAGCTTCATCGATATACTCTAACGTGGAGAATACGCGACGTTCCTTCAAAGTCGTTCCATTTTCGACGGCTAGACACGGCGTCCGTTTGTCTAGTGCACCCTCTTGTAATAGCTTCTTCTTCGTCTTTGGTAACGTACCTAAACCCATATAAATAATAAGCGTCGTGTCTGAATCTGCCGCCGTGACGGCAAAATCAACAGCGCCTTCTTCTTCTTTTTCTTCTTCTTTTTTCAAATCTGCCGGTGACTCCGACGACAACGCCACGTTCTCCCCCGCATCCATTTTTTTCTTCTCTTTCTTCATGAGATGACCAGTTAATAGTCTCGCCGAAGTTGCCACGCCTCTGTGCGTCAACGGTACGCCGGCACTCGATCCTACTCCACTCGCCGCTGTAATTCCTGGAATAACTTTAACGTCAAATCCTTTCTCTCTCAAGAATTCGCACTCTTCTCCGCCTCTACCAAACACCAAAGGATCTCCACCCTTCAATCTCACGACCGTCGCTCCAGCGTTGGCAAATTCCAATATCAAGTCGTGAATCTCGTCTTGAGTTCGGGTGTGAAAACCTGACCTTTTACCGACGAAAAGCATCAAACCTTTTCCTTCGCTGCTATTGTTTTTGTTGTCGTAGCTGTCGTTAATACTATCACTATTTGTGGTAGCACTAGCTGCGTACTCTAAAATCTCCGGAGAAACGAGTCTATCGTACAGAATAACATCCGCGGTGACTATCAAGTGGTACGCTTTCAGCGTGAGTAACCCGGGGTCTCCTGGACCACACCCGACTAAATACACTTTCGTTTCTTTACTCTTACGCGTTTCCTCTCGATCAATACCGTTGCTATTCATATTCTTGCTCTCTCTGCGACGGATTTTCTCTAGCATGATATCCACCAACGCATCGTTTCTTGCCATGACTTCGTCGTAAAAATCCATAGACGACGACGACGACGACGACGACGAAGAAGAAGAAGAAGAAGAAGAAGATTCACCACCACCGGCTGAAGAAGCTCCTACTGAGCGCAATCGCGTTGTTGTCGCTGTTGTTGTTCTTGTCGTTCTTCTTCTTATTCTCAGCGCCTGTTGTTGAGAATTCTTACTCACCAAACGATGATGATGACGGTACATGTGGTGGTTGTGCGCCTGCTCGACCTTCTCCTCTTCCTCTTCCTCCGAGTTGTTGCGACGGCTAAAAATCGTCGCGTGCCGGAAAGACCGCGAAACCGGCCGTCGTCGTCCAAAACATTGTCGCGCAAAAGAAGAAGAAGAAGAATTACTCGAGAAGACGCGGAGAAACGACGACGACGAGGACGGCGATGGTGTCGTCGTCATGATCTTCCTCTTTGAACGCCAAAAGCGCGCTTTTTCTTTTTTGAATGTCGTGTCGCGTCCGTCTTTTGGTCGCGCAAAAAAATTCTTTCTTTTCTCCTTATCTTTTATTACACACTAACACAATATACAAAAAATCAAACCTCTCTTTCCAGTCGATGAATCAATATCAATCAATCAATCAATCAATCGTCGTCCTCGTGTATGGAGACGGTCGGGACTAACCCGGCGTTACCGCTCGAGAAGACCGAGCAGAAAGCGCGCTCGGTGAGACCGGGCAACACCGGCGACGACGCGCCGGCGTCCATGCTATCGCTATTACTGTTATTCTTCTTTTTGTTGTTACTATCGCTAATACTACTGGTGTTTTTGTCGATGTCTAAGATTTCATTCATCGCTTTCTGTACCAGCGCGTCGATTTTTTCCTCGCTCAGAGTCGATCCGACCAACTGTCTCAGAATGATTTCCAAGTCGTTTCTGGATACGATCCCGTCGGCGTCGACGTCGTATACGCGAAACATGAATAAGATTTTAGCCTTCTCGTCGGCATTCTTTGAGAGCAGAGAGAGTAAGCGACAAAACTCTTTAAAGTTCACGTTCACGAACAGCTGGACTATTCTCGGCGCTAAAGGGTTAATCGCCAACTCTGGAATGTTCAACAGCTCGTCCTCGCTGATGTATCCTTTGTGCTTTTTATCGAGTTGTTGGAATCTTTTGTATAACGTTTGAATCTCGGCGGACGTGAAGACGTTGGAACAATACGAAGAAATCTCTGCGCGCGCGCACGTTTGTGTGTGTGTGTGTGTGTGTGTGTGTGTGTGTAAGAGAGAGAGAGAAAATGTTAGTTCTTCTTCTTCTACTACTACTTGTCGTCGTCGTCGCTTCGTTTGCTCTTCACGTTTACAAATTGAGAAAGAAACACAAAGAGAGAGAGAGAGAGAGGCGCGAAGGGACGCAGAAGCCCGCGCGGAGAGAAGTTTGAAGAACGCGAGAGGAGAGAAAAAGAAAACGACGGCTGCGCAAATACTCACGTTCGATGTCAAAATCGGTCAGATTTAGCGAAGACGCCGTGATTCCCATCGCTTTACTTTATACGCGAGCTTTTTTTATTACGAAAAGGGTGAAAACGTGTGACTTGTGGTGTACTGACGAGAGCTGAAAGAGCAAATCGGCAAAAGGCTGTGAAAACCGAAAAGTATACTTCGAACAAAAAATTGGATGATTTATTTGATTACGTGTGATTATTACGCGATGAAAAGGAGCAGCGACGCGATTGATTGCTACGTGAAATTATTCCTCGCTCGCTCCCGGCTTCGATTATTCTCTTCATCGTTTATTATCTTTTACTTACCGACGATGGACTCGATGAAAATCTGCAAAGAATCCACGTCGCGTCTTTCGCCGCCAAGTTTCACGTACCCTTCGCGTCCTTTCGGGAAAAACAAAATTGTCGGAAAAGATTTCAAGCTCAAGTTTTCTTTCGACCACTCTTTCTCGTCTTGGTCGGCGCGGAATTTCGAGTATCGCACGTTCTTAGCTTTGCCGTACGTTTGCGCCGACTCTGTGAAGCTACCCTCCATGGCTTGGCAAAACGGACACCACGGCGCGTACAGAACAATCATTTCGTTCTCTTCGTTTTTCCCGTCTCGAGAAATTCTTTTTTGCATCGAATCTCGCGTCTCAACCGAAATAGCCGCAGTATCGGTGAAGATATCCGCGGCGTCTTCTTCTCGCTTTTCCTGTTTTTCCTTTTCCTCTTTGCTCAAATTTCCCGAGTGCAAGCCGCACTCTTTATCGCTCGCATTCTCCCACCACCATCGACCTTCGCGCTCTTGTTGTCCCGGAGTTACCGGTCTAGTACACGGCGCGCAACCGATTGAAACGTAACCTTGGGAGTGTAACGCGTTCACTGGCGTTGACATGACTCTCAAAAAGTCCCAAACTTCTTGTGAGGTGGCGTTTGTCAATGGGTTGTATTTCACGAGTTCATTTCCGTTCAATATGCCTTGAAACGCCGGGTCTAACTGTATTGCCGGTACTTGCATTCTCGTCCCAGGCGATTGATCTTTTCTTTGACCAGTAATCCACGCTTTCAACGTAGACAACTTTTTCCTCAACGGTTGCACCTTACGAATGCCGCAGCACTCCTTGTGCCCGTCTTCGTAAAACGAAAACAACCCTTTCTCGTTGACAAACGCTTCCAATTGTTCTTCATTTGGGACGCAATATTCAATCTTAATGCCAAAATGCTTCTCAACCTGGTCGAATAATTCGTACGTTTCTGGGTTTAATCTCCCAGTATCTAAGGAAAACACTCTGTATGGTCTGTTCGTCAAGTGCGCGTACTGAATCAAAGCCACATCTTCGGCACCAGAAAACGCAATCGCGATATCGTCTCCGTACGTTTTCAAAGCGTCGTCCATAATCTCCAAAGGCGTCATCGTTTTTTCCAACACTTCGTTTTTGCTCTCCGTTTCCTGTTTCGTGTTGCTGCTGAACACTTTCAACGCGTTCCCTCTCCCTCCCCCATCTCGGTGAACCCCTCTTCGCTTGTCATCGTCAAAACTCATCGGTCTCAGCGCTATCTTCTTCCTCGATGCGAAAGAAGACGAAGACGAAGACGAAGAGGAGGAGGAGGAGGAGGAGGAGGAGAAAAAGGACGACGACGACGAAATAGTCGCAAAAGCGTGCGCGGCGTAACTTGCACCGGTCATTTTATTGGGGTTCGCGCGTTCGTTGCGGTTCTTGAAAGAGGCGTGTGCGGGTAAAAAAAATCATCAAACTCAAAACTACAAAACTAGAAACGCTCTCTCCTAAATACGAAAACATGTACACACTAACACACGCTACTATATGTGATTATTCTTTCCGCCGGAAGCGCGCGCCACCGTAGACTACATTCCCTCTCTGACTAATAAAAAAAAATCACCACACGTCTACTACCGCATAGATAACGATTTAACTTCGTTCAGCTGAAAATCGACGAGCGTCGTCACCTCTTTAAAATTGAAAGTGCCTTCGAAGTTCTGCCGTCGAAACACAAAAGGATACCAGTGTTCGTCGTCTGCCCACATCTGTCGAAAAGGTATGAGATCGACGGGAAACCACTGCGGACGCATTTCTTCCGTCTCCGACGGTTGGCCGCTGTAAGTATCAGCTCTGAAGATGTGAACCAGCCACGGTGGTTTTTCAGGTTCGTCTATCCAAGTGAAAGTTATGCGACCAACTTCTCTCGCGTCGAGAGCTTTTATGCACGCTTCCTCTTCCAGCTCTCTCAACGCCGCCGCGAGAACGGTCGGGTCGCTCTCTTCGACTTTACCACCAAATCCGTTCCAAAACCCCTTACCGAATCCAGTCTTCTTTTCTCCGAGCAGCACTCGATCGTTTTCATCGTCCACGACGAGCAGTAACGTGAACACTTTCTTCTTCGTCCTCTGCTTTTTTGTTTCTTCTTCGTCTCGCATATTTCTTCTTTTTTTGTTATTTTATTTCGCGTGGAAGCGCTGCGCGTGCTTTTTTTTTTTTGAAAAACTCCCCGTGTTGTTGTTGTTGTGAACGGGAATTGTGCGCGCGCGCGTGCTTTCTCTCTCTCTCTCTCGTTTCGAACCAACGTCCAGACAGACAGACGGATGATGACGATGAAGAACAGAAGGGGAAGAGAGAACGGCGGGAAAAAAGTGGATTGTGTGTTAGTGTGTACTTGTTTTTGTGGTACCTGTTGATTGTGGATTGTGGTGTACTTATGGAGTAAGTTGGAGAGTGAAAAAGCAACATGTGGAGGGCGCAAAAAAGAAAAAACTCCCTCCGCCAAACTTGAACAACGTCAAATTTTGGGCAGGTTACCTCGTAACGGGGAAAAAATTTGAACAAGGAGTCCAATGAGCGAGTTTAGTCCGCGAACTCCCGAGGAAGTCTTCCAAAACTTCAAAGGAAGACAAGCTGGCATCAATAAAGCGTTAAACGACGACGTGGTACGTGCGCGAGCATCAGAAGCGCGCGCTTTTCCCCCCCTCTCTTTTTCCAAATTTGCGCTTAGAATTTTTTGATTTAATACTGAAAATGCAACATACCGCGCGCGCTCTCTCACACACACGCGCGCGCACATCGCGATATCGGTTCGAAAAGTTTGGAAATATATTTGGACGTGTAATTGATGCGTGGGTTCAGAATGCGCGTTCGATACGGAGGAAGAAAAGGGTAACAGCGACATATTTCGAGAATACGCAAATATCAAATTTTGCGCGCATTTATTTTTTTATTCCGCTGTTAAAAAAACCAATAAAAAGAAGTTTTGCGACGAGGGATGATTGAGGAAAAGAAGGGAAAAGAAGAGCTTGAATTTATTTGAATTCGAATAGTGAGATTTAGATGTACTTTGATGCGGTTCCCGTGCTTGTCCAGGGTATCTCTAATCTCAAACAAACAGAGGGGGGAGCGAATTTGCCAATTTAAAAAAAAGGCCAAAAAGTCTCTTCCAGTTGTGGCATCAAAATATGGGAACAAACAAAAAGCGAGAGGAGCCAGCAGAGATGATCAACGCATACCTTTGATAGACACTAACAAGCGAACGTTTTCTTTTCCTTTTTCTCTTCGATAGGCCATGTTTTTCGCGAGTTGCGATCCGGACCGCGAGAATCTCTCGTTGTATTCAAACGCAGACGGTAGTTGGGTCGTTTCGTTACCGGCCGAGGAAGTTCCGCCTGAGTTACCGGAACCTGCTCTCGGGATCAACTTTGCTCGCGACGGTATGAAGCGTGGAGATTGGCTCGCGCTTGTGGCTGTCCATTCCGATGCTTGGTTGATGGCTGTTGCCTTTTATTACTCGGCTAAGTTTACTGCAGACCAGAGAAAAAAACTGTTCGATTTGATAAACACTTTACCGACGACGTACGAAGTGCTGTCCGGTAAAGGCGGCAAGAAAATGAAGGTGAGCGTTGTCGTCACGACGAGAAGATGATCCGTTGGAATTGGGTTGGTTTCTTACCGACTTGTATTCTGTTTGTTATTGTTTTTCCGCGCGAAACTCTCCCTTTCGTCTGTCGTTTCGATCTTTTTTTTTGTCGAGAGGGAACAACGACTTCTTGCTTTTTCAGCCTCGCACGTAAATAAACAGGGCACTCGCAATCGGATTTATTTTTTTCTTTCGTGTGCTCACCACGCGTTCTCTGTCTCTCTTTACTTCAAAGGTGGCTACCGCAGCGAACAATAATAAACGACCTGCAGCAGCAATGGTACGATTCGAATTCGCGCTTATATCCGCGCGCAAAACTTCGCGCGCTCTTGTTTCGCTTTAGTGCGCAAATTTAGCCCGCGGTTCGCGGTATTTTACTCGTCGTCGTGAAGTGATTTTTTGTTTTGTCTTTCGATTTTCAAACTACTCTCTGGCAGCCTTTTTGAAACGCTGGTAGAGACGGTAGAAAACAAAACTCTCTGGACGAGTGCTGACCCTCTCTGAAATGCTCTGACACAATAAATAATATAATATTCAGCAGAACAATACGATTAATAACGACGACGCGGCTGGTTTGAAAAAACCCTCTCCCGGGGTGATCATAAAACAAGATGCGCCCTTAGATTCTTTAGTGGACGCGAAAATAGAGCTCTACTGGCCAGACGACGGCTTGTGGTACAAAGCTGAAGTGTTATCACTCAACGCTCGAGCAAGAAACGCTAAAGTTTTATACGCGACTGGAGATGTAGAGACTCTCGAGTTGGACGAGATAATCAACGAGGGCCATTTGAACGTGTGCAGTAAATAATAATAATAATCACGTTGTGTTGTAATCATATTATAAAAAATCAAAAAGATTATATGATAAGCTTCTCTCACGAAAGCGGCGGGAAATCACTCTCTTGCCGAACAAACGCTGGCGCATTCCTCCGTTTATTATTTCCTCCTCCCTTATTGTTCTTGTTACTTTTACCATTGCTATTTTCTCTCGCGGCAGAGCTATTCTTGTTATTATTACTGCTATTAATATTGTTATTACTCGTCGTCGTCATCGTCGTCTTGAGTGGCTTTTGAATCGATGCGCCCGCTTCTTGTTTCTTCTCAGGAACTTGTGTCTTTTCTGTATTACTGGGATCTTCTTCTACTGTTGTTCTTTCTACCGGCACTATTTCTTGTTGTTGTTGTTGTTGTTGTTGTTGTTGCATTGGTGGTGGAGGCGATATTATCGTTTCCGGTACTGGTGAAACTGGCACGATATTCTGATAAAGAGGAACGTTTGAAGGTTGTTGCTGCTGAAACACGTATTGTTGCTGCAGCGCGTAGTACGGGAAGTGACCACCTCCACCGTGAAACATGAAGTTCGGCTGAACCGGTACGTACCCATACGGAACGTTTTGGTGATGCATTTGTGGAATTGGGTACGGATACTGAGGTGGCACGTAATGGAATCCGCCACCAGGATACATGCCGCCTCTTCCTCCACCTCTTCCCCCTCTCCCTCTTCCTCCTCCAATTCCTGCTCTTCGAGTAAAATCTGGATCGTTCTTGTCCGCGTGCACGTTTCTTGGGATGGCTTTTGTGTTGTTGTTGTTGTTGTTGTTGTTGTTGTTGTTGTTGTTACTATTATTTTTATTGGTATTAGTAGTAGTAGTATTACTACTACTACTACTACCACTACCACTACTACTACTTCTACTACTACTCTCATTCGCTTCTTTACTTGCGTCCACTTCGTCTCGCCTCTTTGCTCCTTCTTCTTCGACTCTTTTATTGAAACTATTATTTTGTTTATGCTCGGAGCCTTCCAGAGTTTGCGGAGCGCCACCACCAGAGGGGAGCACTTTTTCTTCTTCTTCTTCGTTTCCGAATATTTCCGCCCTCGCTCGCTTATACTCTTCCTCTCGCGCTAACTGTAAATTCTCGAGATTTATTTGCACCATCTTCTCCTCGTTTACCCTCGCGTGTTGTTCATTTTGTTTCTGTTTCTCTTCTTCTTCTTCTTCTACTTCTCCTTTCTCCGTCGTCGTCGTCGTTGTCTTCTTTCCATTTTTTTTTTCATCCTCGTCCTTCTTCTCGTCGCGTTCTTTTTCCTCCCTTTCGTTTTCGTTCCCTTTCGTCTTCTTCTTTGAACCGCCGCCTACGATTATGTTCTTCGCGGAGAGCTTCTTCGTCGAGGGAGGCAGAGAAGACGATGCAGACGAAGTCGTCATCTAGGGACCGCGCGTGTATAAAAAAAAGTGTGCAGGGAGGATGTGATTTGCGTGTAAGTGTGTTGTTTTGTGTTGAGTTTGGTTTTTGGTCGCCGCGACGCCGGGAAGAGAAAAAAAAGTTTGTGCGAGTGAACAAAAAAAAGAAAAAAAAAAGGCAAAATTGTACCTGAACCCCCCAACATAGTTTTCAACCCCCCTGAAACCCTTCGCCAGAAAAACAAAAAAATACAAAAAAACAACCACGTGAGCTTATGTTCAACACGTGATCCAACACATATCCATACTGTTATAAATCGATTTCGCGCGATAGCGTCGCCCCCGCGAGGCCACCGGAGGCAAGCTCAACGCAGTTGCCCTCCGCGGGAGCGGCCCCCGGAGGGAATACGTGACATTTTTTTTTGCGCGCTAGTTTTTTGTATTTTTTTGTTTTTCTGGCGAAGGGTTTCAGGGGGGTTGAAAACTATGTTGGGGGGTTGTGGTATTATTTTGCCAAAAAAAAAAGAAAAAACTCTCTCTTCCTCTTCGCACTCATCTCAGACTTTAAGACACCGGGGGAGGGTGTGGGGTCTGTTTTCTTCTCGTCTCGTCAAATAAGTACACCACAAGTCACGCTTGTGGCCACACACCCGAGCGCAAAGTGAGAGCACTCGTTATCCCTTTTTCTTCCCCTCGCTTGGATTACTACGCTTTGACAGCGCGCGCGCACGAGCACTAACATGAGAGCAGTAACTCTGGCATCCGCGAGAGCGGCAGCGAAACACGCGCCGACGTCTTTTTCTCCCTCGTCTGCTTCTTCGAGGTGCAGAGTTTTCTCCTCCTCGTCGACTTCGACGTCGTCATCGCGCCGTCGTTCGGCGTCCGTTCTTTTGCAAAAAAAACACCTCGACCGCGAGTCGCCGGCGTCGTTTAGATTTAGGAGCAACAACAACAACAACAACAACAACAACAACAACTTGACGAAGCGGTTATCGAGGAATCATTTGAACACGACTGCGGTCGTTCGTGCGGTCACAAAAGAGAAGGAAGAGGTGAATAATACCGCCGCGCCGGAAGAGGCGGCGTCGGCTTCGGCATCTAAAAAAAACGAGAAGAGTGAAACGAAGGAGTACGACATCTACAGAGACTCGCCTTTGAGATATATGGGGTACGCGAACGAGTGCGGCGAAGCGTTCGCGGCTTGGTTACCACCATTTGGTGTGCCAGCCACTTACGGCGTAGCCGCGGTGTACGTTCTCGCGGATACGTTCGATAAGGCAATCAAGGCGAACAAGGAAAAAGGCGTGAAAGAGGGCGTTATTGTCGGTTTAGACACCGTCACGTGGCAGATGCTCGCTTCGGTCTTTTGGCCGGGAAGTTTCATTCGCGTCACGGTGAACGCGACCAACTTGTTGGTTTCCAAATTACCAGCGGACTTGTCTTTAGATATTGGAGGTTTAGACGCAGCAACGATTGAAAAAGCGTTGCCGACTGCCATCGGTTTAATGACTATCCCCTTCATCGTCAAGCCAATCGATAAGACCATCGATTGGGCGATGGAAGAATCCGTGACAAAAGTATTGAGAGGCAAGTGCGAATCTCCGGCGGATTACGTCAAAGCCGCGGGCATCCTTGGCGCATGCTTAGCGGTGCCGCCGACGTTGTTCAGCTTCGCTGGAGTGATTGGCGATTTGGCCGCTTAATTATTAATCACTCAGCGTGTTCTTTTTGTCACTCAATCGTTTCGTATGTTTTTTAATCTAATACTGATACATCATATAATTTTTTAAACGCGCGCTTCGTTTCTCTTCAAATTGTTGATCGCATCTTCTAATCTTCTCGCTCGAGCTTTGGCGTCCTCGTTCACCTGTCGCATGCGAATGGCCTTATCTTCCACATCATCGGCGGTTTTCTTCGTGAGAATAGAGAACAAAGCTGCAACGGGTATTTTGAGACCCGCCGCTCTCGAGGTGTACACGTACAATACCAAAGCGATCGTCGTTACGAAAGCGATCAACGCTAACACTCCACGTTGCACTTCTAAGCTTTGTATGCGTTCATTTTGAAATTTCTCTTGCTGCGCGAACGCGTGGTATAAACTTCTATCTCTCGCGACGGATTCCATCGCCTCTTCGATGGGAATGGCTTCTTCCCCAAGAAACGTTCTGATCATAAACTGCGTGCACTCCTTCCCATTTTCCGTGTTTGCTTTCACCGCACACCGTCTGAGATTTTCGGACTCGATCCACTTCCGGAGTTGCAGATTGTTAAACTTAATCGCTACTTTCGGAATGCCATATTTTTCCCATTCGAAAGTGGCGTGCAGAATCCCTCCGCTCGCGCTCCCGACCGCGCTCTGAAATTTATCATCACTCATCCTTCCTCTAATCGCGCTAATCACATCAACCGCTCTTTCTTCTCGGTGCGCGTGAACGCGGGCGCACAGCGACGTCAAAAGCGTCGAACACATCAACGCAACAATTACGAGGAACAGTGGCGAGCTCGTGTTCGAACGATGCTGAAGATGGTGATGTCGCGGTGACTTCATCGTTGTATTTTCTTATTCCCTTTCCCTTCGAACAAATTCGAACACTTCGAACTGAGGAACTGTGAAAATCAGAAAACGAGAAGAGTGCGGAGTGGCATCGAAATACGAAATGCATAATTCACTGAGCTGGCATAATTCACGCGTATTTGAGTGCACGGTGTATTTATTCAGTAGGGTACTGGTAAATTTATCTATCTGTCTATGAATTTACAAGAGTCTTTTGCTTTTCTTTCTACTTCTTTCTTTTTTTCATCACGTCCATGGTCGCGACAACAAACGCAAACTCGAAGAACTTCACAAACTAATAGTAATAACATAAAGCGTGATTTTAAATCAAAGTACTGCGCCGTACGTTTCTACTCCTCTTCCCTCGATTCTTCTTTTATTACTCTCATCTTCATCAAGAAAGGAACGCTTCTCTGACTCCAAGTCGTTTTCACTTAACGACGCCGTGGCTTTCGACGCCGCTCTTCTTCGCAACGCGAGAGCAACAAATATCATCGCAAATGTGCTCATTACAACAACAAACTCACTGTCGAACTTCACTGGAAGCTCATTGAATTAGAAGAAAAAAAAGTTCGGGAGATCTTCGAGCCGCCGCTCCGAGAGATGATTCTCGATTCGCAATATGTGCAGCTGCTTCTCTCACTTTTTCCTTACCTTTCGCTTCTGATGCAGAAACGGACGACTAGTTTTGAGAATACGTGGGGTCTCCCAACTCTACCAAAGAATCTTTCTCAGAGTCGCAACCCACTGTGATTCCATATATTTGTTCTCCAAATGAACCTGGATTCAAAGCAAAGTCAGTGATCATGGGTCCTTGCTTGTCGGCGTTCACAGTCAACTTGTAAAATCCGCTTTTAGCATTATTTGAGAATCTGACTACCAGAGTACCTCGTTCTTCTGCTATGCACGAGAACTGATAGTGAGAGAAAACTGCACTCGATGGGACCAAACCCGATTGTACAGAATCACCTTCGCACGTCCTCATTCGTTCGATGGTGTAACTCATGTGATCTACATTCAGCTGCGGACATATCACTGGTTCTGAGTACTCAATAGTCACAATGCGATTAAACTCCGAAACAGAAATGATTTCTGGCGATGTAACATCGACAACCACATTCAAATTTTCTTCGGTTACAGATTCTTTTACTTCTGAAGTTGCAAAAGAATCATATCCAGAGCAGAACACTTTCGCGCGAACTTCCCACGTTCCATCTTTCAGTCCGCTCAAGAAATGTTGGCGTTCTGTGTTCCATTTGAACGCACACCCTTTACCACGCGCGGAATCACATTGCACGTCCGCGTCTTTCACGTCTCGCTTCCAAATGTCAGGGTCATCTCCAACCATATCCCACGAGTTCATCCATTCCCCTTGCCCGAGCTTTCTCCACTGTACCCGAACAAATTCGACGTTTGGATGAACTAAATGGTTTGTCTTCTTCAAATCACCCTTGACATGGTCTGCTGACCACAAGTTCAGTGGATCTGGGTTGAGTAGGGTCACGTTGATGAACGGAGAAGTATTCTTTGATATTATCGTGTTCAAATACGTGTTGTAGGTGGTTTCGTCCCACATGACTTTCGGACACTCGCGTTCCCATTTGAAATCCTCGAGATAAGCTGAAGAAGAAATCGGAGACCGGTACAGAATATCTCTGGATAATGCCCATTCACACTCAGAAACTAACTGAACACCGACAGAAGAATACGAGTGCGCGAATTTACCCTTTGCAATGTTCAAGGATAGTCGAGTGTGTTTCAGATTTCCATTCGCATCCACTGACGGGATATCGTGCAGTGGTACCAACGACTGGTAAGGTGCTATCGTGTTCACACCGTTGATGGTGAAGGACAGGTCCAACATATTCCCACCAAAATCACCGTTGAATTCAGATCCAGATATTAACTGCAAGCCGTATATGTGACCTTCTCTGAAAGGAGAGGCGTTGGTGATGATGATATCAAACAAGGCGTTTTGCCCGGGCGGGATGAACTTGTTATTAACACCAGCTCCCGACGCAGTTTCCACAATCAAACCGGCTTCTCTCCACATCGTGTTCGGTTCTCCCGGGCATTTCGAAGCGCCACCGATCGTTTTGAAAATTGGAGTTCCAAACCGCTTATCCTGAGAAACCGCCACCACAAACTTATCGTAGGGGTCAGGGTCGCCTAAGCTGTAGGAGACTTCAAGATTACCAAACTTTGCCCAAGCCATGGCATGCTCTAAAGCGATGGATTTTTCATCTTTTGTTTGCCAATCGACTTCGTATTCTTTAGCACTGAGTCCAATTTTAAGTAAAAGATCTTCATAAATGTCACCACCATATTCAAATGCCCAAGAATAACCCCAAGAGTCAATATTAGACGTTACGTCTGAGCTGAACTCGAGCGCGTGGCCACCTCCAGAGAAGGTCAGATAGATGCTCTGTTCTGAACCCGTGGAAATCGGGTCTAATTTTGGATCCTTCTCGTTCTTCCCCCCAAATCCAAATGAAGCTTTTGAGCCAAACACTGAGGCATCCACATATCTCGCAGCAGCATCCCCCTCGAAGAATTCGTCATCAAGCGACATTTTGCCACGTTCTCTCATGTCTTTTTCAGCAAGGTCTGACATGCCTCGAGAGAACAATGATTCTGGGACATTATCTTCATTATTTTCAACAGAGGTGAAAGCGTTTTTCCCAGTTTCATCACCCTTCATTTCCCACGATTCCAACCAATTTCCATGATCAGGGAACCAACGGCTTTTGTCCCCATCACCAATGAAACTTGTGGCCGACCCAATACCTGTGACAATGTTTTGCATTCTCTCATATCCAGCACCAAGCATCAAGGGTAATTCCAACTGATCCATCACCTGGTCAACTAGAAAATCTACTAAACCACCCGACATCACATAATTAGTATACGCACTACTAGCAGTACCAATGGAGTTCCAGACTCCAATCATATTCTTCCAATCTGCATCTGCGGTATAATCACTCTCATCGGAGTCTCCAGTGTAAGCACCGTGCGCTTCATTAATTTTCGGTACCATCAGTCTACCAAAGACTGAATCGTCTGAATTGAAAGGAACCGTGGTTGCATCGAACCTCTTTCCTATCTCAGTCAACTTTTTCTTCTGTTCTCCTTCACTGAGCTTGAAAAAACCTTCTGGATTAAAATCTGGCGACGACCATTCCAAGGTTCTTTGCCAGTCGTCAATCGACGTCTCAAGACGATGCTTCCAAATTGCTTTCACTTCAGCGTTTGATTTATCGCCCATTTCACCGTCAGTCATTATAGAATCTTTATCGTTGGCCGTGGCAACCAAACCTTGCAACTCCGGTAACAGCTTATATTCAATATGGTAAACCGATAATAAGTACGTAGTAGGTTTCCGGGGAAGCCACTGCACCTCTTCAATTACTTTCAAGCAGTTGTCTCTGATATCAACAGTGTCAACTCGGAGATAGACAATCTCGAAACCACCTCCAAGAATTGTATCTCCGGGACGACCTGGTAGTGCAGGATCCTCCGATGACGAAATGGTGCGATCTAGAGTAAAGTGAAAATCCCAACCGTTGTCAGTAGTGGCGCTCATTGATAAGGGAGCATCTTCGTCTTCATCATCTTCTTTTTCCGCCTCAGCAGACACAGGTCCCTCTGAATCCTCTGATTCAAACTCAGGAAAAATCTCTACGTTGATGTAACTAGAGCCTCCATCCGTACCAGGATCAAGATTCACACCTATGTCTGTTGTGTCCTCCACATCAAGATTATAATCAAATCCAACTGCCCTTGTAGTTTCGAGACCGAGTTCAAGGTCAATATTCGTTCCCTGCCTGATAGATGCAAACGAATTACCACCAGGAGGATCATGCACGACGGTGTAAACCAAGCCACGAATTGGTGCAGTTGCGTAAAATTCAGTGGCAGATTGGTATCTCGCCTCGGGATCGTCGCCTCCTCCTCTCACCTTACTTGCAACCGTAATCAGTTCACGCTCAATGGCTACGTTTGTGACAGCCCAACCGTCGTTACGCTCCGCCCGAGCTAAAAATTTTCGGCGGTGTGGAGGAACCAGATTCGGGACTGCGCCTTTAGAAGTAACAACGTATGAATTACCATCTTTATCCTCTCCTGGATAGAATTGAAGTAATCGTGATGTTGCGTTAACATATGTGAACACGCAATCTTTGGAAAGTTCGTTCGACGAATGGCACGGGTTCGACCCTTGTGCGCCAATGTCTTGTTGAATCCGAACTTGTAAGTTCAATTTTGTAGGGGCATCATTCACGATTCGCTCAAACATTGAGCAGTACGAAATTGTATCTGGTGCCGTGTAGTGTGCCTCGACAACCTTCAGAGACACGAATTTATCCGGGGCTAGTTGAGATCCAAGTTTCGAATATTCCATGTTTGAAGTTCCGATCAAATGATTTTTTGTCAAATCATGCTTCGTAGCATCTGATCCGATGCAAATCTCGTCACTACGAATCGACGTAAACGGAGTATTCAAAGATGTCTCAGGCAAATTCCCGAATGTAGGCTCGACACAGAACCAGTCATGGTACTCATATCTTACCTCGCCAAACGATTTCTCTAATAACGGCATAGTCTGAACGAGGAGATCTCTCTCGCGAAAATAATTCATGATGTTCTGGGAACCTTTTTTGCAAGTTGCCCCCTTGTACTCGTGTAGAATTTTATCCTCCGTCAAAGCTGTCACATCTGGAGCTTGTAACAATTGAATGTTATAATCCATTGCTGCATACGGCCACAGGCGGACGTTTGACAATGCGTTGTCTGGATCAGCCAAATGCCAGGATCCCACTATCTCAGCATCAGAAAGCTCAATAGGAGCACCACAGCCATTGGCCGGTGTGATCAACAATGAGTACTTCGTGTAAGGAGTATCGCACGCACCAGCGTACAATCCAAGATCTACTTGTCGTTCGGTAACATCGAAGTAAGTCAGAAATTCACCACCAATTATATTCTCCAACTCAAAATATACATTTTGATGGAATTCATCATTTTTCAACTCGATCGAGATCGTATGGTGTACAGAGCATGGGGGAGCATCCTCCGCATCCCCTCCGAAGCATAAGTCGTGTCCTTCGGAAGATGCTACAAAGGCCCATGTTTCACCAGGCGTGACAGAAATATCAAACTTACCCGTTGCATCTGCCGTGTAGTTCATCGGCTCGAATTCATATTTGTAACCCTTAGGGGAGCATTTTCCTCCAGCAAGCTCTTTAGGATCACATTTCGTGCCTTCATACGCACGGATCGTAGCGGACGGCAAACCGCACAAGATGTCTTGCGTGCGGGAGGAGGGGAATCTCACCATACCTGTGACCGTTACGGCAGTGACATCGAGTAATTCGATACCAGCTGCACCCAAATGCGTGATTGGTAAAACTTTTTCTGTTCCGTCGTCAAAGAGATGTTCGACATCCGGAAATCTTTCCATTGCGTGAACTTCAATAGGAGATTCAAACATTTCTTTCAGAATTCCATGCTCCTCGTGCGCGAAGTCATATTTTTCGTCAGCGTGCACCAGATGCCTCA
>Ga0255770_10001908_pt1 | contig 19167 bp, 44 predicted proteins | sample 071ome_22_FD_179968 | JGI IMG/M metagenome (GOLD analysis project Ga0255770, IMG submission 179968) | Coastal salt marsh microbial communities from the Groves Creek Marsh, Skidaway Island, Georgia - 071404AT metaG (version 2) | ecosystem: Environmental > Aquatic > Marine > Intertidal zone >...
TCGCTTTGTTTATTTTTTATAGTATAGCGTCGACTGCGTTAACAGTCAACGCCTAATTTGTCCAAATTAAACTTCGTAACCCATTGCCTTAAGACGTTTGATTTCTGCGTCGACTTTGTTCTTGTTAATATCGAACACAGGAAAGTCCATGCCGTCTTTGTTTGCGTAATGATGCACAAGCCATTCCTTGCCATTCCATAGGTAGAAGTATTCACAGCCTGCGCCGTCGTAGTGTTCTACCCACTCCTTAATGTCTGCAAACTCTTTGCACTCTGTGTTCTTCTCGCCACGGTCGCGTCCGTAGTATACGCACACATTGTCTAGGCTGTTTTCAAAGTCATGTGATGCGCCTGCAGGTGGAAAGATGTTTTCACGTAAACTGCTTAGGTCGCCCATGTTAACTAGTTTGCCGATTAGGTGTGCGGCTTGATAGTTTTCTTCTAGGATCTTGCCGTTGTGTGCAGGATACCCGTCCCAGTGACAGTAGATTGCTGTAACACCGCGGTCTGTTTTGTATGCAATTGAACTTCTAGTTGCCATTTTGCTCGCTCCTTATTGTTAAATTATATAATAATTATACACGGAAAAACCGGTACTGTCAACCATTATTTTGTATTTTCTACAACAAATTGGCCTGCTTGATGGGCCGCATCTTTGAACGCATCCTGCAACCCTGCAACATCTCCGGGGTTCAAGAATAGATACATACCCGCCGCGCCAATTGCTAGAAAGATAACTGCTTTAATCATTTCATCATTCCTGTTAGTCGGTTAGGGGTTATTTCATAATCGTCATCGTAGCCTACATCCATCAACTCAAACTCAACACGGTCTTGGTTGATCTCATGTACCTTGATGCCGTACTTGGTGACCTTGCGGATCGCGTATTTGATAATCTTGATATCGTCCTCGTCCACATACTCAGCAACCAGTCTAGTTTGCGGCTCATATATCCAATGAGTCATAGGCTGTGCTTTAAGATGTCTGCGGAACCAGATCTCAATCTGCTTATCAATTACATTTTCTTCCATTAAGGTCTCTCACTTGTTGCAATAATTATAGCACCAGTGGCGAACAATGTCAAGCCAATAAGTGCGATCATCAACATCTCACCTAGTGTGTTAGCCTGTTCCATACAAGCACCATCACAGTCACCTGCGGAACCTGCCATTGCGATCACACCTGCTGTTAGAAGTAGTGCTCCAATTGCCTGCTTAAACATAATCAAATGCCTCCTCGTCAAGTCCACGCTTTTCCATCTCTGCCATAATAGCAACCTCATCACCCGGATAAGCATTTGCCATCACTGCGTTATATGTCTGCACAAGTTCCTGATCAGACATTTTGCTGTATTCTTCCCAATACTTAAAGTTCATGTTTCCTCGCTTTCTTTATTGTTTATACTTACAGTATACACGATAAAACCGGTATTGTCAACCATTATTTTAGGTCCAAACTATAATAATATGCTTGATCCAATCTATGATCTTATCCACGAGCGACTTCTCCATTTTCATCTAGTTCGAGTGCTACGATAGGATCCTCTTCAAAAACAGGCCATGGTAGGCTATTGCTTTCATACAGTTCATACCAGTCATCTTCAATCTCTTTGTATTCTGTGATCAGATCACTGGGCTCTAACTCGTGGAATCCTTTGAAGCCACCCTCGAGGATATAGACAAGACTGTCATCTGTCATATCACGGAGTATGCTGTCGCGGATCTTCCAATACTCCATCTGGATACAACGCTCAGCCATATGGTAGTGGCTGAGTGTCATAGCACGATCGTCTTCGTATAAAGGCTGTTCTCTCTTGTCTACGATAAAGTCTGTTAGGCGTTTACCCATTAACAGGTTCTCCTTCTACAATGAACTTCTCAGTGTCGGTCATCTCTTCTTCGATCCACTCTCTACGATTCTCAGTAATCTCAAAGTATTCATCAAGATGATCATATAGGTCTGAACCCGAATCACCTGTCTTGATTACCTTACGAGCATAGTCTGAGATACCATCACAGAAGTCATCAACACCATCATACCAATGTCCAGCGAAGTCCATACCGCCTTCTTCGTAATAAGCATCGATAGAGCAGTCTTCGTTCTCATTGAGAAATGTGCTATAGGCTTCAATTGGTGGAGACCATGCTGAGTCAAACCAACCTGAAATAGTAGTGCCATCTTCGGATAGTTCTAGTCCTTCGACGTCGACATCCCACTTGGTGCCCCAGTTGGCCACACGCCAATCATACCAGTTGTCGAAGCCATCTACCAATGGTTGTGGCTCTCCTTCTTGTGGCGCTGGTGATGTGGTGCCTTCTAGTTCTTTTGGCATCGGAACCATCGCTTGAATCAGACCGTTTTCTTTCTTAGCCTCTTCAAATAGATTTGTAATTTTGTCCTTAGGACCTGTGATTGAAATTGTATTATTACACCAATTTGGCATATTGCCCTCCTTTTGTTTCTAACTATGTTTATAGTATATGATCATTGATACTAAAAGTCAACCTCTTATACACCAATTTCCTCTAATCTTTTGTGGATCTTTGGTTTCTCATCATCAGGAAGACTGTCCCAGTATTCCATAAAAACATGGTAGGCCGCTTCATATGGGTTTTCTGATTTGAACCCTGTTTCCGGATCCACATTCCATGCTCTTGCTCTTTTGGTAATGGTCATGCAATCTGGGTTCTGCATATCTGTTCCTTCAAACTCTACCTCGTCCTGCCATTCATTCATTATGACGTATAGGTATTCGTTGATGTGATCGTAATCGTCACCTATCCAATCAAATTCGTTCTTGTGAACATAATCGCTCAGTTCATCATAACTCATTCTCATCAGCAAGGATAACTTCTGCTCATCATTGATTTGGTATTCACCCTTGTCATCAAACTCTATGCAATTATAATATCTGTTTGACTCTTGACCAAGTTCCAGTTGAACCTTTTTGCCAGCATTGTATGAATGAGCACCTACACCTGGATCCATTTCAATGGTTGCCAAGATGTATCTCAATCTCTGTGCATCCTGCTGATACCAATCTTGATTGTTATATGCTTCTTCGTCAATGTTCTTGATGTCGCTGACGAATGCCTTTTTGATTTGTTCTTTTGTTATATTCATATGCCCTCTCTTTGTTATATGTTTAATATATACTCTGCCCCGAGTAAAGTCAACTAAAATTATGCTCGTTTTTCTTTAGGGTTAGTAAAACGAGCCAAAAACATTAACCGGCATCAATTTGTAGGTTCCGTTTATTAAGCGATGGTCTATGACCAGTCCTACTGGAGGGCACCCCCCTGATCGCTATTCTACCATTTCTGGTGAATAATGTTGGAAGTATCGAATAGGTGAACGATCTCGATATGCACCTTGTTTAATCTCTACTTCTAAACCTTTTGCCTTTGCCGCCTCAATGAACCGAGGAGCATCACAATCTTCTTCCAAATAGGCAGTCTTACCTTTTACATATGAAAAGTTTGAAATCGTCGATTCAATGCCTAACATCTTAAGTTCTCCCAACTTCACAGCCAACCAACCGTGACCTGGGTCTGAATGAAATACCTTTACCATTTTTGCCATTATGCGGCCTCCTTGTTTTTGATCATTTCTAAATGACGCTTCAACATTGCGATGTGATCGTTGATAGCGACTTCTTCCAATGGCTTGAACTTCTTATTTTCAAAAGAAGCATAATACCAAGTCACTTCTTCGTTGCCACTGTAATCTTTCTTACCTTCTCTCTTTGCTAGGTAAACATATTCTTCACCAGCATTGAATCCTCTATTGAGGTAATCTTCTTCGTTGTCGTAAACCTTGAACGGAGCATTCTCGCCTCTGTCACGACTGTAATAAACATTCTGGACATCGTGCATAGGATCATTCCTATCATCAAAGTCTACCTTGTTGCCTACGATATAACCCCACTTGGAACTATCACCAAGTTTAATACCTTCGACAATCTTGTCTGCACGATACCAATGATCAATTAGATTGTATCCTAAGCCGCCTGGGTATCCGTCCCAATGCTGATATGCTCCTACAATCTTGCCGTCTAATTCAATACCAATTCTTGCTCTTGTTGCCATGTTTGCCTCTCTTTCCTAATTGTTATATACAGTATAGCCTCAAACCTTGTAAGAGTCAACCTCTTTTTTGCCAAAATAGGTTGTGTTCTTTTTAATGTGCCATTTCTCTACCACAGGCAAGCCATACTCATCTTCGTCTACAACGATAACCGCCACAGTCTTACGGACATTGGCATATCGCCATCCAGTCATACCACAGACGCCACCACCGCCTACCCAAACCTTGTGTGGGTAGTCCATATGAAAGTATAAAGGATCATCGTCATTAAGACTGTATTCAAAATGATTGCCGGTATCCTTTTCAACGAAACAACCAATTGGATCTTTGGTGTAGGTATAATAAGCCATCTGCTTCTCCTCTTAGGAACCTGTGTGAATTTGAAGAATGTTTGAACGCTTTGGATCACGAGTGATCGCTTCAATGTAGATGTGATGATGATCACCACTTCCCATGATCATTTCATCAATCTGTGCCCAAAGGTCACCCCAGGTCTTTGCCTTCAAAACATCTTTCATTGAGTAGTCAAAGTCACCTTCGTCGTTGAACCATGAGCCATTGTATTCCAAGAAGCCAATGCCGTCTACAAGTTCTTTGGGAAGTTCGTTGCCAAACTTGATTTCACCATAACCATCTTCGTCATAGATTGACCAAACAGTATTGGCGCCCCAAGTCTTGCCATAGGTGTTATGGTAGTCCATCTGCTCTTCGAATGAAAGCATGGTGCCTGCGGTTGTAAATTTAAGATCTGTGTTTAACATAGTGCCCTCCTAATTTCTAACTGTTATATACAGTATAGCCTCAACGGTAGGCAAAGTCAACCTCTTTTTTACCATTTTGTGTAAAAAATATCCCTTTAATTCCAAAGGTTTTTATGACAGCAGAACACCCTGGACAAGGTTTGGCTAGTCCGTGAATCCAGTTTCTGCTTTTTTCGTTAGGTCGTTTGACCCTAACCACATAGATATCACATTTGGTCAATTGGTCTTGTGTAATCAGTTTCAGAGCATTTCGAATGGCATCTATTTCTGCATGGAGATAGACTTGATCCGGTTTGTATCCTCGTTCTTCTGACATCCAAGGGTGGGTTTTATATGAATTGATGCCGGTGGCTATAAGATGTTTCTTGTAAACGACACCAGCGGCCATTTTGAAACGACCTTGAACACCCGGGTTCTCGATAGCCAGACGAGTGAGCATCTCTGTGATTCTTGGGTTCAAGGAACCCTCCTATTTAGTGGATAGTATCTAAAAAGGGATTTGGATTTTGATGTTCTTCAATTGAAAGAATATCGTGGGGAGATACCTGCTCGTTTTCTTCTAGTGTCAAGCAGGCATCTTTGAAGTCCATAGCATAAACTTCATATTCGTGGGTTTCTGTTATGAATAGAAACAGTTTAGGCAGAGGATTTCTTTCTGCCTTTTTTGAGTTTTGGTTTTTTCTTGTAATATTCTTCACCTGTCATGCCCTCCGGAATGATTTCAATCTTGCCACCTTTAGCAAGAAATTCTTTCATCTTTTTGTTTAGGTATTCTTGTTTATCGATTTGCTCTTGTGTTGGACTTGGTCCTAATGACATAAATGCCTTTCTGTTGTTTTTATTTGTTTATACAATATATTCTAAACAACAGAAAGTCAACTCTTTATTCTTCCAAAACCGCTTCATCAATATCCCAGCAATCTGTCCAAGGAACTGTATAGGTTTTACCTTTGGCTTCGCCTTTTAGATCTTGGATACGAAACAATTTGGTATCGCTGTCACGAACTACGATCAGTCCGAAACTTTCATACATACCTGGACCTTTCAACGGAGTGTCAGATAGTCCTGGTGGACGACCAAAAGTGTCCAACATCATTTCTGTCTTAAATTTACAGGCATATGACTTGCCCGGTTCAATATCTTCTGGTTTCAGATAGGTCTTTTTGTCTTCCATGTTTTCCTCCTAGTGGAATAGATCAATCACTTTAGGATCGTCAACAACGACCTTAGGGAGTGAGTCAATTTCGTTTATTATGGCTTCAAGGTCTGCGGCTGTTAGATAGCCTTTGACACCGTCGTCACCTATGTCAGGCAGTGGCTTTCTAACTTCGTCATTGGTATCCGATACCATAATTTCATACAAGCCTTTCTCTCCACCATAACTCATGGTGTGCATGATTATTGAAATTCTGTATCCGTTCTCCAAGTCCATCAATGCAGAGATACCACTCATATAATAGGGTGGCGGCCCACTTGATACCGGCTTGAAAGGTATGTCTGTAAATTTTATCATTTCAAAAGTCTCCTGGTGCAACCTGAACGGCTCTAAGGCCTCTATCTCTCCACATATCAACAACAGAGGTTCTGTCGTCAAAAACCAAAACGGGATCAAACCCGTCCTTTCTCATCTTGTCTAACATTTGAGATTTGACTTCGGTGTCTGGTCTAAAATCAGAATCGCTTCTCATGTATAATGCTCTAAAGACAAGACCACCTTCAAATAATTGTTTTAAGGTAATCGCTCTTTGGCTTTTATTCCTACCACTTGCGATAATGATGTTATGACCGGCGCCGTGAAGTGCTTTCGCGATAGCAAAGACATCGTCAAAAGGCGTGTCTGTATCGGTTGCATCTCTAAATGCCTTCCAGTCTTTTGGCCTTTGCTCTACGAACTTTCTCCTTTTGGAGATGTTCATCAAAGTTCCATCTACATCAAATATCACATCCATTTGTCTTACTACCTTATTTGAGTCTTGAAGTCAACTCGTCTAATGCTGATTCAGGTTCTGTCTTTTCTTTAATCCAAGAAGCACCATTGTTGATACCTTGCTTCATTCTTGCTCCGGCATCTTCTAGTGTTTCTGGAGTAAGAACGCCATAACCAACAAGAGCAACCACTATTGCCGCTCCTAATAACATTCTAAACATTCTCGGCCTCCTTTCTAGTCTTTGAAATTAAAATCTGGAGGTCAATCATGTTCTTAATGCTCTCCGCCATATGTGGCCATTTGTAAACCAAAGTTTCTACGAACTCTTGTCGTTGCTCTAAATTCATACGAGCGAAAGTTTCGACCACTGTATCAATATCAATTTTGCTCATTGCCTTTACCTCATTGCCTTATTGTTCTTACAGTATAAGGTCAGACTTATTGAAAGTCAACCTTTATTTTACCGTTTTTTATGCCGCTTCTGCTGTCGCTTCTGTGATGTGCCTGCAATGGCTACGAAATTGATAGCCTGGACAAGAGCATCTAGGTCGCTCTTTCCCTCCGACTTCAACTTGGTATAGTGTTCCTTTCGAACCCTTAACAGTGATTGTTCGTCTTTCACTATCTTGCTCGGCTTGAAGCGATTGCGAATCGAATTTGGATTCTTTGCCATCGATCTCAACAATCCTTTCTTTTTGTATCACTCTCATAGGAAAGTGTTTTTGGTTTGTGGTCAACCCTATTTCGTTTGGTTGGAACCATTTTTCTAATACAATTTTACCTTCAAAATAGTTGAACTCTGGAATATGGACTGAACTGGCATACCGATCACGATATTTCCACATAATGTTTTCTACTTTAATTTTAACGAACTGTCCAGGTATAAGTTCCATATCAGTCTCCAAGGTAATTAAAATAACCGTTTGGTTTGAAATTAGGAAAAGAGTAAATTTCTTTCACCCTTTTGTTATATTCGTCCTCGTTCAAACAAAGATTCCTCTGATGCTTCAACCAAATGCCTTTCATATGGTCATCCAACTGAGGGTTCGAATCGAGCAGACGCTGAATGCTATCTGCTCGTTCGATTTGTTTCTGTTCTGAGAACGGTCCCATTATACTTCTTCGCCAATCCCAAGTTTGGTTAATTGATTGGCAGGCACTCGCCATTGACCATCAATGCCACAATCAACTGTGACATATTTCTGGGCGATCTTTTTGACCTTGCCTGAAACTGATTTGCCATACTTACCTGTGAAGCCTACGATATCACCGACCATCATTGATCGTGCCGCCTGCTTGGTAAGATGTGTTCGTTTGAGTTTGATCGCCTCAATGATTTGATTGAGTTGATCGTTATCCATTTGATAGATAAGTTCACTTGCCTTTGTTACCAAATTATTCATATGTTTTGCCTCTCTATTTGCCTTCATTGTTTATACAGTATAGCCTCAGTTGACTTTATTGTCAACCTCTTTCTGCTCAATTTCTTTTAATTTTTGAACAAGATCAAAAAAGTTTATGAAGAATTGATCTTCGTTAGTTTCGCCAGCCGGGATACAGATCGCCGACTCGTCTTGTTTTGAAACTTCCGTCAATGCCTGTCTACATATATCTTCCGAATTATATGTGACTGGATTAGCCAAAATGGCTGTTATCAACATCCACTTCATTATGCCTCACTTTCATTTAATTTTAGAATTTCAATATCACCGTTTGCCTTTTTGACAAATCTTAGATAGCCATTATCACATAAGGTATCAATAGTTTTGCCGGCGCCAATCTTTACACCTTTATCTCTACCTAAAATATAACCACAGCCTACCAATGCTAGGCCATAACATAAGACTTCAAAAGCCAATCCCCAATCAGTCATTTACCTTCTCCTTGTTCATTAAAAATAGTAAAAAGACAGGGATAGCATAGCAACCTAAAATATATAAACCTGCCAATAAAATGTCTACACTCATATTACCAATTTAGGCTCCCACCCTTCGAACCTATAGTCGGGATCTGGAACGACATCCATCGCCCATTGATCCCATGGCTCTGTTTCTGTTGCCTTGAGACAATTGAATGATGTCTTAAAACCTTTTGATAATACTTCTGACTCCATGACATCTTTTATTTCGTTGATGTCATCTTCGTTCGGATTGTCAATCCAAAGAGTTCCGTATTCCCACCACATGGTAGGGGCGTCTTTTCCTATCTTGTGAAATCTTTCTTTAATTTCAACAATTGAATGAGTTTCTAATCCCATAATGTGCCTCTCCTTTGCCTAATTTTTTAGTTTATATATATAGTATAGCCTCAAAGGCATCAAAGGTCAACCTTTTATTTGCCAAAATAAATGAAAGATTTAATAAGAAAGGCCACCCTCTCTATCTCTAGTCCTCTGGGCATTGAAAGGTTCGTTTGGAATGAATGTAAAGTTCTCCCCACAAGAGATACAGACATCACCAGGTCTATCACCATAGGCAACATCACCGCCAGTGAGCCATTCAAGCCGTGGGTTATTAGAAGACAGTGACGAACAACCAGTAGTGACCGCCAGTGACGCTATAAGTAGTGAGGTTTTTATCAGTGACCGTAGTGACCGGTTGTTCATCATTTACTCCTGCCTTAGTTTTGTTTCAACTTGTTCCAAAGTCCAATAATTTGCTCTTTGTTTCTAGCCAATTGAGCCTTGCTATCTTCCCAAGATTGAGCCTGATATTCTTTTATATCATTCCATTCTTGTTCTACCCAGCCTTGAACTTTAATATGTAATGGCTTAGGTTCTGGCATAATTGGTTCCTCTGCTTTCGCAGTCATACCAAAAAGCACACCAATCGTAAGAATAGCGATTATAATTATTGCCTTTGTATATTGTTTCTTAAGCATAAATGCCTTTCTGTTATTGTTTATATAATACTTTCTCTACCCTAAAAAGTCAACCAGAAAAATGAAAGATAACATAAGATGGATAAGATTGTCTGTGGATAACCAAATAAGTTGTTGATTTTATTAGAAAACCAAGGGGCCTTACAGCGGGGCCTCGCCCTCTTCGCCCGGATAAAAGTTTTTAATTGTTTTCCATTTTGTTGAATCCGGTTTGCAAGAGTCTGTGTAGAACAGTTCGACCGCTGACCAATCAACTTCCTTAGACTCTAAGGCTTCAACAGTCATGTCGCTGTAGACATACAGACTATCCAGTGACCCGTTTTGGCACATAGTGACGATTGCATCCAGTGACGAATCTATCAGTGACGTTTCATAGGTTTGTATAGCAGTGATCCCAGTGAACTTTCCAAAGTCTTTTGTAAAACGATCACCATGCAACCAGGTAGCAGGAGCAATCGGTTTTTGATTTACTCTGATATCATCAGCATGAAGACCGTGCATTGACACATTAGTAAACCCAAAATCTTTTAATCTGCTATAGGTATTAGAACCAATACAGTGAACCTGCTCATTTATAAGTTCAACTATATCAAATTCGTAGTTTTCGATTGCGGCAATGTGAGTTATAATTAATGGTTGTTTCCATGCTTTGATATGCTTAACCGTACTAGTTGTTAAACATGGTAACCATATCTCGTCATCGTCTAAACCCTTTAAAGGCTTATTAATTTGAGTGAATACTTTCATATTTCTTACTTAATAGTATTTACCATGCCGTAAACATAGTATATAATATGTGAAATTAGATAGATTTGAAGATGCTACAGCGGGGCCTTACATAAATATTATTATGCTGTATTCACAGTTAGCAAATAGGAGTACCAGTTATGGCAAACCTAAAGAACCTTCAATTAAATCTAGAAGTAGGACAACAAATTTGCATAGGCAAAGAAAGTCGCCGTGCAACAATAACAAAGATAGAATATTTTCGTAATTCAGGAGACATTGTAATAGGAACAGACTACGGATCAAGAAAGGCTTTAACGTTTAGATTACTAGAAGCCGAGACACCTCAAGGTGGAACTGTAGCAGATAAATATAGATAGCATGAAGATATCAGATATAGACATAACAGCATTAGACGAAGCAAAGGCAAGTGCAAAACTTTGTAAGTCAAGTAGACCAGATAGTTCATTAGGGGCTAGCCAACTTGCGTCTTGTAAGTCACAAGGCTATAGATCACGTTCAGGTGATAAGTCACATAAGGTTGGTAAGAAAAGAATTAAGGTTGGCGGCAAGAAATTAAAAGGTAAAAAATATGGCGGACCACTACCCGATTGGAGTTAGGATGGAATCGATATACCGAGATAAGATACTCGTAGCAAAACCCGTTCTTGATAGTAACCCTGTTTTTCATCATAGTGTAGTTTACATCTATGAACATAGAAACACAGGCGAAGTTGTTGGCGTTATTTTAAACAAGCCAAGTCAGTTTAGAGTAAGCAGTTTAGGTGCGTTAAAGAGTGTACCTTTTGAAGCACACCTTGCTGAGAATTATGTACATAAAGGCGGCCCTGTATCAGACACTAGCATTTTATTATTACACACAAGCGAGTGGACAAGCACTAACACACTTACTTCTGCTAAAGACTTTTCAATGACATCAGACTTGTTAATGATTGAAAAACTAGCAACAGGTAATGAGCCTAAGGGTTGGAGAATGTTTGCTGGTATGAGTGTATGGAATGAAAAGCAGTTAGATGATGAAATAGCCAATGGTGCTTGGTTAGTTATGGAATCAGATGGCAACGATCATTTGATATTTGATTTCAACAACGAAGAACAATACCTCAAAGCAATCGAGCAGGCTAGTAGCCAAACTTTCGAAAAATACCTATAAATTACCTATAAATACTTTATAGAGAGGAAAATACAATGAGAACATTGATCGTTTCTCTTGTATTGTTTGTAACACTTAGTTTTGGGCCAATACTTGCCGAGGATTCGAAAGATAACAACACAATCCAAGAGCCTGAAAGTCAACAACAAACTCTAGTTAAGTTACCTAACCTAATTGACTGTGATGACACAGCCAAGATACTTGAAATGTTAACAAAGTATGGTGAAGTTCCTGTAGCGGAGATGTTAACACTTTTACAGCCGCCAGGCGCCCCAGTTATAGAAAAATACGCAGTATTTTATGCTAATCCAGAATCTTTAACCTACACCATTGTAGCACACTTTAATGATGCAGGAAAAAGTTGTATAGTTAGCATGGGTCGTAATTTTATGCCTATAGGTGGAGAACCGGGAAAGAAAACAAAAATCTAATAAATACTCATATAATCAACTAGGGGTAGTGATAATGTATGAGTATAAAGTTAGAATATTAAAGGTTGTTGACGGCGATACTGTCGACGTTGACATCGACTTAGGATTTGGTGTGGTATTATCAGATGAACGTGTCCGCATTATGGGCATTGATACACCAGAATCAAGAACACGAGATAAAGTAGAAAAGAAGTTCGGTTTAGCAAGTAAGGCTAGATTAAAAGAATTGCTAGGTAAAACTGGTATCCTTAAAACACAAATCAATAAAAACGGCGAAGATATGAAAGGCAAGTTCGGACGTATCCTTGGCGACTTTGTTGCACCAGATGGACGTATGGTAACTGATATTCTTGTTGAGGAAGGACACGCAGTTGCATACTTCGGCGGATCAAAAGAAGAAATACAAGCAAAGCATCTAGTGAACAGAGATAAACTTATTAGAGAAGGTAAAGTTAAACTATAAGTTTATAAATACTATTATAGGGCAGGAGGGCAACAATGGATTTTTTAGCATTTGTAGGTGATGTCGGTTTTCCTATTGCAGGAGCGATTGCCGCAGGCGTCTTTGTTTTCACAACACTTAAATTTATTCTAGCCAGTGTCACAGGTAGTGTCAATGGGTTAAAGAATATTATCAATGCACTTGATAACAGGGTGCAAACAATGAATAACGATCTAATCAAAGTTGATGCACTCCTATCACACGTAGTCGGAGTTAAGCCAAACATTGAACGTTTGGCCGCTAACGAAGGTAAAGAAGACGCTAGGAGAGATTAATGATTTGGATGGATTTTCTAATTGAAAGCGGAAATAACAAGTTTACCGTCAAAGGTGATTGGCCAGGCGAAGTAATGGGCAGGAACAAAGATGGAACATGGGGTGGTAAAACACAACCCCTTTATCAACCAGGTGATGTGTTTGTAGTTGACAAGGATGGTTGGTTATGCAAAGTAGAGGACCCACAATGAAAACAGGACACGCAACAACAGATGCTTGGTTAGCCAAACAAGCAATTTGGCACGATAGAGATATGTTCAAAGCAGTTGCAGTTGGAATTGTTCTTGGATTGTTTTTAGGTTTCATATGGGGGTACGGAGTAGGTTCACCCGACCTAGGTGGAATAGTTAGTACAGGACTAAAAGGATGACAGCAGAATTAGCAAACGCGATTAGCCAATACGGATTCCCTATCATAGCGGCAATGGGTCTTGGCTATTTTGTTTACTATGTATGGCAGTGGGTAACCAAAGAAGTTAAACCTGTGCTCGGTGAAGCAAACACTACCCTTATAAAACTTGTTGATCGTATTCGTATGTTAGACAACGATATGATTCGTTTAAACACTAAACTATCAATGGTGCTTGAATACTATCAGCAAAAGGGTATGCAACCTGACAAAGACTTAGAAGAGATCATTAAGAAGTATCAATCTAAATCAGAAACATTTAACAGCACAGGTAAAAAATAATTACTTGGTTGTAGCAATAAACACACCGTTCCAATCCTTTGGAAGGTCTTGTGTTAGCATATACTCACAACGCTCAATCCACATATCATAATACTTGTCCATCTGCCCGTCAAACTCGCCTTTAAGAGTTTTACATTTAGCAATGGCTTTCTTAAACTGTTGATTGCGATAGTCTTCGTGCATTTTATTATGCGTATCTCTAGCATCGTCATAACTTAAAGCACTACTACAAGGCGTAGGTAATACTGTGTAAATTCTAATGCCTACTGTCTTACCTTTAACAGCAAGTTCGTCTACCTTCAAATAGAAGAATTCTTCTGCTGTTGCATCATATGTTGATTCTCCAACAAGTAATAGGCATCCGTATTCTTTACACTTACTTTCGATACGTGCGGCAGTACTAACTGCGTCTCCGAGGACATCGTATGAGTGACGGCTTGATGAACCCATCTCACCCAAGTATCCAAGACCGGTATTAATACCAGCCCCCATACCAATAGGCGGCCTGCCTTCACTAGTAATCTTTTCATTAAACTTCTCCACTGCCTTAAGCATATTCAATCCTGTTTGTACTGCACTTCTAGGATGATCAGGATCATCATTTGGAGCATTGTGTACGTGCATACTGGCGTCACCAATATACTTGATAATCATTCCGTCGGCATCCAATACCGGTTGTGTAATAGCATCCATATATCCGTTCATTAATTTTGTAAGACCTTTTACATCATCACCAAAACTTTCTCCTAGTGGAGTAAAACCACGCAGATCACTAAAGCATATAGATATTTCACGTTTCATTCCCTCTTTGATTAATGCTGGATTCTCCTGCAACATTCTAACAACAGTTGGGGAACAGTATCCTGCGAACTGTTTTTTGATTGCTTGTTTCTCAAAGAACTCTCTAGTAAATCTATTGAACACACTATGAAAGCCAACTAATACTGTAACTAATACAGGCCAACTCCAGTCCCATAATTGCAAGTGATTAATAAATGAATAGTATGAGCCGTACACTAACCCTGTTGGAATAGCAATAATAACTATACCTGCTAACCAGTATGGTGCTCTTGTAGCAATTAATATTAACAATAATCCTGCAACGACACTTGCAACAAATTCTAAGAATGTAGCAGTATCATAACGTGTAATTGTATCACCGTTGATAATAGTTTGTAAACTTGTTCCTATTAACATATGGCTATACTTCTCGCCATTTGGTGTTGCTATAATACCTCCAATGCCTTCTGCTGTTATACCAATAATAACTGTTTTACCTTCTACTGCTCTGTATAAATCTTCGTCTGCTAAACTAATTGCTGGAAACTTTTTATTCCAACGTAACCATATCTGTGCATTAGGATCGGTTTGTATTGTAGCATAACTAGGCACACGCATTTTAGTAATGCCGCCTTCTTCTGTTTTAACTTGATAACTCGGATCACCTGTTGCTACCCTAATAATTTCTATAGCCATTGCAGGATAAACTTCGTCACCCACACGCATCAATAAAGGTAGTCTTCTTACAACACCATCGATCTCAGGCGCAGTATTAAGAACACCTACACCGTCTGCCGCTTGACCTATGTCTTCAATCGGACCAAGCATACCCGGCCATTCAAACAACCAAGGCATAGGATCGCCTATTTTAGCAACGCCCCTTGGTACAGCATTTTTATTTGTTTGTGTTGTACCTACTTGTGCTATAACAACACCATTGTTCATTAGTTGTGAGATAAGTGCTTCATCTCCGCCTAGTCTATCTTCTTCTGAAAACAGTATAGGCAACACAATAATCCCAGCACCGTTTTCACGTAACTTTCCTATAGTGTCTGCTAATACTTTTCTGTTCCAAGGCCATTGTCCGTTTTCCTCAATAGACTTTTCATCAATCTCAACAAAAATAATATCTTCACTTATAACTGGAGTATCATATTGCTGGATTACATCAAAACTTTTAAATCTTAATAGTTGTTTTACATAAGGGTCCTGCCATCCATAAAAAGATAGAACCGTAAGAGTAAGTAGGGCGGTTGCCCAATGTGTTATCCATTTCATGCGTCTATTCCCGGTACCTTCAATACGTCCTTAATGCGATCTTCTCTTACACAGTATACCATTTCAATTGACTTACCTTGAAATTCAATCATCATCTGATTCCGTATTTCAGAAGAATAATGGTAAACATAGTCTTTGCATTCATCAACAGTTTCGAACTCTGGTTGAAAATACAAAAATGTATCTTTACTACCATCTGGAAAGGTGCCTAACATAAGAACAATAATAAACCATTTCATAATTGTATTTATATACTAGTATTGCTACTAAGAAACGGCTAAATACTTATGAAGGGCAAAAGACAATGAGGGTACTAATATACACAATAGCAATTTTTCTGACTTTAACAGGTCTAGCAAAAGCAGATACGCTTACACATTCTTTTAAGAATCCTAGTTTTTCAGGGCAAGGGTACAGTAATCATGTTCTAGCAATAGAGCAATTACAATTCCAAAGAAAACAAGAACTAAAAGAAAAAGCAGAAGCCGATGCAAGAACAGCAGAAAGAGAAGCGGCTAACACCACACTAGCAAAGTTCTTGAACAATGTTGAGTCAAGGATTTATGCTAATCTATCAAAACAGTTAGTTGATAATATGTTTACTGATGATGGTGCAACTTCGGGTACAGCAGATATCGAAGGTGCAACAATCTATTGGCTTAAAGATACTACAACAGATACAATCACTGTACAAATAACAGAACAAGACGGAACCTTCACGGAGATTATAGTACCACTTACTGGCTTTGGTTTTTAGGAGGAACAGTTGAAGAAACTATTTGGACTGTTAATATTAACACTCGTACTCAACGGTTGTACTTCTATGAACTATCCTAAAGAGAGTTGGAGTAAACCCGAGTTAGCACGTTCACCTATTCAGAACGTTCTAGATACAATCCCTCATCTTGATGGTCCTAAAATAACAATAGCAGTTTACAAGTTTGACGATAAGACAGGACAACGTAAACCTAATGACAAGTTTTCACAACTCAGTTCTGCAATCACACAAGGTTCGGAAGTATGGGTTATCAATGCTCTTAAAAACGTAGGTAAAGAAAGTTGGTTTACTGTAGTTGAAAGAGCAGGGTTAGACAATTTAGTAAAAGAAAGGCAATTAATAAAAAGCACAAGAGAAGTATATGAAGGCAAAGAAGCGATTAAATTAAAACCAATGTTGTTCGCTGGACTGTTATTAGAAGGCGGAGTAGTTGGTTATGAATCTAACGTAGAGAGTGGCGGTATTGGAGCAAGATACTTTGGTATCGGCGGCAACACTGAATATAGGGTAGATCAAGTAACAATTTCAATGCGTATCGTAAGTGTACAAACCGGAGAAGTTTTGCTTACAACAGCAACAGAAAAACGCATTGCAAGTTACAAGTCTGGAGCAGACGTATTTAGGTTCCTGGATCTTGGCACAAAGGCTTTAGAGTTAGAAGCAGGGAGTGCGATTAATGAACCTGTTAACTATGCTGTAAGAACTGCAATTGAAGCAGGTGTAGTTGACTTAATACAACAGGGAGAGAAGAAAGGCCTTTGGAAGTATTCTGATAGCCTTTTCAAAGAGAATGTAAAAACTATAGAGGAGAAAACCGATGAATAAAACATTTTCATTCGTTCAAATCTTGTTTGTGGCTATATTGTTCTTTGGATCACCTGCATTATCAAATGACATCTATATTCAGCAGTCAGGAGATGGGTTAGACTTAGACATTACACAAGACGGACAAGATAACGTAATTGGAACTAGTGGAACAAACATGGGCCTTACAGGCGATGACATTACGTTTGCAATTACACAAACAGGTAGTAGTAACACTATTGCCGCAACAATAAAAGGTTCCACTTATACCGGTACCTGGTCGTTTACTGGTGATTCAAACACCGTAGACTTATTATGTTCCAGTACAACAGCAGGAAACTGTGAAACTGTAACATTGAATATTACTACTACAGGCGACAGTAACCAATACGATTTTGCTATTGGTGAAACTGCTGATGCGGATAGTAGTACAGTTAGTTTTACCGTTACAGGTGACAACTCAATTGTTGACACAGACATTAACGGACAAAGCACAGCATTAACAGTTGATATTGACAATAGTGCTTCGCTTTCAACTAACTCAGCAAACTCTGACGAAGGTGTTGCATTAACAACAAATCAAACTGGTGATGGAGATATCAACGGTCATGGCATTACACTTGATGTAGACGGTGGTGGCGGAACAATAGATATTACACAAAGTGGTATCTATGATAACACAGTTGATCTTACCATAAACGGTGACAACTTTGATGTTGATATTACACAAAGTGATTAAGAATGTTAAAATATTTGGTAATGCTAATTTGTTTGATTGCGTTCCCGACACAAGCAAAGATCGGGGATGTGATCAAGCAGGTTGGAGTTACTGATGTTGACAGACAAGGCGGAGTCAAGTTTGAAAAAATTGATAAGGATTTTGATGTCGAAAGCATGGATACTATTAAAACAAAAAATGGTAGAACTGCAATTCAGTTCGTTGACGAAACTCGTGTTGACGTAACTGAAAACTCTAAACTAGTCATTGACGAGTTTGTATACGATCCCAATACCAGCACAGGTAAACTAGCACTGAAAGCATCATTCGGAACAGTACGATATGCTTCAGGACAAATAGCAAAGAATTCAAGACAGAACATTAAGATTAGAACGCCCACCGCAGTGGTCGGTGTGCGTGGAACAGATTTCTCACTAACGGTTGACGAAACAGGAAACAGTACTATTATTTTATTGCCCAGTTGTACTGAAGTTCCGCGTCCTGGTGGTGGCGTTGATAGACTCTGCGTTACAGGTGAGATAGAAGTATCCAGTGATATAGGTTCAGTTATTCTTAACCAACCCTTCCAAGCAACTGTCGTAGAGACAGACAAGAGTAACCCTCTTAAACCTATATCGCTGGACCTTACTGAGGATATGATCAACAACCTATTGATTATACGCAAACCCAAAGAGTTAGATTACGAAACTGAAAAGAGTCGTGTACAGGTTTTAGCAAATATCCTTGACTTAGACTTTTTAGAATATACCGAACTAAGCAAGGATTATCTTGCTGAGGATAAAGACACTTGGACTTCAGAACTAGACTACGATCCATTAGCACAAAACTTTTTGTTTGATGCTCTAGATGCTTCAATGGCACAAATTCTAAAGCAGATGCAAGACGAACTTGAGCAAAAAGAAAGATTAAGTTTTCTTGGTAAAGACGAAACAACAGGTATTACAGTAATTGACCAAGACCCTAACTACATCTACATACGTGAGGATGCCGCAGGCAACTATGTAAGAATTGAATTATCAAAAGATACAACATACAATATTAACCACAACCAAGGTGGCAATGAAGTTATAGACTTTGAAATCAACCCAGACGGAGGAGCGATCTCAAATGAGATTTATATTAATCAGCGTAATTAGTTTGTTGTTCTATATGGGGCCAGCCAATGCCTTGGATGTCTTAATCTATCACAACAACTATTCAGATACTTATACCAATGTCAAAGCACAGATGGAGGCGGATGGTCATACGGTGACAGGTTCAACATCAACCACGGTGGCAAGTAACCTAATTGATTCCTATGACGTGGTGATTGATTTATTATACAACAACAACTGCG
>Ga0255770_10001910_pt1 | contig 19164 bp, 13 predicted proteins | sample 071ome_22_FD_179968 | JGI IMG/M metagenome (GOLD analysis project Ga0255770, IMG submission 179968) | Coastal salt marsh microbial communities from the Groves Creek Marsh, Skidaway Island, Georgia - 071404AT metaG (version 2) | ecosystem: Environmental > Aquatic > Marine > Intertidal zone >...
GAGTAGGCTGGATCGCAGCCCCCGCCGACATCACCGAACAAATCGCAATCCACCGAGATTACGACACCATTTCCGTGGGCATGATCAACGACCACTTTGCCTCCATCGCCCTTGAAAACGCGGACAAACTGCTCACCCGTAGCCAAACAATCACGCGGGAGAATCTCGCCACACTCGAAGCTTGGATCGAAGGCGAACCAAGCATCAGCTGGGTGAAACCTCGCGCGGGCACCACAGCCATGATCAAGCTGGATGTTCCCATGACATCACGCGAGTTTTGCGTCGACCTATTGCAAGCGACCGGCGTCATGCTGACACCCGGAGACGCTTTCGATATGGAGGGGTATGCCCGCCTCAGCTTTGCCAATGAACCTTCTGTCCTGGCGGCCGGCCTCAACTTACTATCGGATTATCTTCGGACTAGGTTTTAGCTGCTTTTAGGGATCCCCCCATAACACTTAGGTACATTCAGCACTTCCTTCTTTGCCCTTCTGACACTTGTGATTTGCGCGCCGATGCGCCCGGGCAGCTGCATCTGAGAGCCCCCTCGAGCAATCTCCCAGAACGCTTGTCCCGGCCCGTCGAATCAGTCTCTGCCGAGCGGCTTAGACCAAGAGAAGAGTTGATCGAAGCGAATTCAATAACCGCTAGCAACTGGCAACTGGCAACTGGCAACTGGCAACTGATCGATACGCTACTACCCAAACTTTCGCTGGCAAGCGTGGACTCCCTCTATCTATGATCCGGGAAAGACGGGATTGAGGCTGGCGCAATCAAGGATATTAAAGCGCGTTTAGAAAGACGGCCTCGTGCTATAGGGCGTCAGTTGAAGCTCGTGAGTCCAGCATGACGGATGCTGGGTATGCAGATAATAGAACGCATCAGCTATCGCCTCTGGACTCATGATGCGCTCCGGGTGGCGCCCTGCGATAGGCAATGCCCGTGTTCCTGGTGAGTCAATCAGGCCATCGACAATGACATTAGCCACATGGATACCGTGCTCCGAATACTCCTCGGTCAGCACCTGCGCAAGGGTTCGCATCATGACCCGTGGGTAGTAGAGGCTCTGTCCGGTGCGGCGCTTACGACCGCGAAGGGATGAAGCGTTATTGGTAATCAAAAACGAGCCTCGACCTTGCTTTCGCATGGCGGGCAGTGACGCTTTGGCAACAAGGAAAGGACCCCGGCTCGCGATGTGCTGGGCCGTATCGAAGAGCTCCGTAGGAATGTACTCGAGCAGCTCTTGATCAGGCGGGAGATCTCGACCTTCCAAATAGCCGGCGTTAATGACGACGGACTCAGGTACCCCCCGCTCTCGAAGAATCCATTCAAATGCCGAGTTGATGGACGTTTCGCTGGTCAAATCCAGCTCTACGACGTCAGCGGTTCCGCCCTCTGATCGAATAGCGTCGAGAAGCGCAATCGCGTTCGCGCTCGATCTCGTGGTCAAGACGACGTGAAACCCCGCCCGAGCAAATCGTAGCGAGATCGCACCGCCAACTCCCCACCGAACGTCAAGGGGCAGACCTGCATCCGAGACATCGCCGCCGTGAGCAAGTCGGGTATTGCGGCCATCGGACTGCCACTTCGAGGTTGCGCCGATGACCACTGCTATCGGTTTGTTGTCGTTATTTGAAGCGGCTTCGCTCATGTTCAATTCCCGTTTTTTTGGTTGGGCAATCCATTCAACTTACCCAAGGAGGATTACATGATCAGCACAGCTGCTTGAAGACCAAGGACATAACCAGGAGGCGCCAAACGATCGCCTTAAGCGCTGTACTGCTTTTATTAGGGCTCCTTTTAAGGGCTCTATTTAAGCGCGCAATTTAAGCGCTCTGTTTGAGCACGATCTTTGATTCGCGCTTCAGTTATCGCTTGGCCAAGCTAGTTACTGGTCCCAGAGATTCAATCGCGCTTTAGAACCCAGACAGCCCTTGGTCGACTTGCACTCCAAACGATTTGAGTCCCCCAGCCAACATTCGGTACTGACCGCAGGTGAAAATAAGATCCATCATCTGCTCAGTGGAATAGGACTCTGCTAACGCTCCCCAAGTTTCATCACTCAAGCAACAATCCTCGTGTAACTCATCGGCGGCAGTCACGAGATACCGGTCATGCCGGCTCCAGATCTCTGCTTGCGGCCCTGTTGCTATGGCATCAATTTCCTCGTCGCTCAAACCAGCGTCGCGACCGATGACTTTGTGCTGCGCCCACTCGTATTCAGACCCTGCCAACCAACCGGCCCTGAGAATCGCGATTTCTCTGTCCCGCGGTGATAGCGAACTCTTCGCAAGGATGTGATTAGCAAACACAAGCCATCTTTTTGCTAGCTTAGGGTGATGGGCGAGCGTCTTAAAAATGTTGAGCACATTGGAGCGATTGCCCATACCTTGCAGCGCCTCTTTTTGCTCGTCATTCCAATCTCTCGGATCAATAGGCGGTAGCCTTGGCGTTGTTGGTGTCATTGCTTGCTCTCCTTGATTGCCAACTTCGAGAGTAAAAGAAACCCTATTTGCGGGAAAGCTTTTCTCATCGAGGGCGGTAACCGCGGCCAACCCTATTCAGTGGGGGAGGGCTGGCAATCAGACAACCGTATAACGCTTGCCAGTGGCTGGACGGCAATCGTATGGTGACTTATCTCTTTTTATCGGGTGCCCTATGTCAGATCTAGTGCCGATACACGCTATGCGGGAAGACACCAAGCAAGCACTCGCTCAGCATCTCGACGACTCCGCCTTTAAAGAATCGCTCACCCAACTCAAAGCAGAAGGTTATGTTGTATTTGAGTCCATTCTTTCAACCCGCCAAATCGATACAGTGAGGGATGCATTGGCGCCATATTTCGAGAAAGGAAGACGGGGACGGAATAATTTTGAGGGCTTCGCCACCCACCGGGAATACGGGTTGATGGGCAAAGGGGCCATTTTTGACGAGTTGGCAACCCACCCTATGGCGCTAGCGTTTGCCGAAAGCATCGTAGGACCGAGCTGCTTGCTGTCGGCTTTCTTGGCCATCCAGCTGTACCAAGGCGAGACGGTTCAGCCCTGGCACTCAGATGACGGCCACTGCCAAAGCCCTCGACCCAGAGCCCCCCTGCAACTCAGTGCATTTTGGACCATTGACGAAACCACTGCGCAGAACGGCGCAACCGAGGTCATCCCTCGCAGCCATCTTTGGGCGAATAACGACCCTCATGCGAACACGCCCACTGGGGAGATTCACGCAAGACAGATCCCCTTACCGCCAGGCTCACTCATGATTGGTTTGGGTACCCTGGTCCACCGGGGCGGCGCTAATGAGACGGATTCACCGAGGCTGATTCTCACGCCGCAATATTGTCCCGGTTGGGTGCGGCCACTGGAATCCATGCTCCTTTCCGTGCCGCAATCTGCGATCAAATCCATGAGCGAGCGCAGCCAGGAACTGTGCGGCTACTCCATCCACCCACCGTTTATGGGCTATGTCGATGGTGTTCATCCCCGGAAAACGCTTGCCTAGCCTCTCCGAAATTAAAATGAGTCATCGTGTTCGCAACCTTCTGGCTCTCAACCATTTGGGTCGCGGATGGTTGGACTAAATCCCTTGAGCCTCAAGATTGGGGCTTGAACGCGTGGCCCGCTTCGCTCGCGCTTGATGCACTTGGCCCACACCTCCCATATTTTTGACCAGGACTAGCTTATGGGTGATGGGTGATGGGTGATGGGTAATTAAAACGCTATGCGCTAGTTGCTCCACCAAAGCATCCTCCAATCATTCGATCGAAGCGGTAGCAGCTGCACCTATCGCCCGCGCGCGACGAGCGCGCTTATTGGAGTGGACGGCTGATCTAGCTAATCGCGTTACATCATCCGCTACGGGGCGAATAGACCAGGAAGTTCGTCATCTGATGCATCAATGAGGCGATCAACCCAGGCGTGGAATTGCTGGCCACCTAATTCGTTTTTCCCGAACAATACGTGACTCTTTGCGCCGGATCGCAAATTTCGTTGCTGAGCAATTCCCGTGGCGTAGTCTTCTTCAGCCACAACATACTCAAGAAAACGAAACTGATCTTTTGCTTCCTGACGAGCCTGATCTGTCGCTGGTTCTTTTTCCATTAGGAATATCTGATTGGTATACGACTGATCGGGCGTTGGCCCGGGGAATAACTGCGAGATCATGACCGAACGGCCGCCGCCATCAAAACTAGCAATCGAAATATGAGGAAAGATCGTCCATACGCCCGTTAGCAATCGCTCAATGGGCCAGTCTTCTTCGGGCGCATCTTCGAACTCCGCCCAAGTCTCATCGGGGCGACCCATGTGTGTGTGGGGACCCCAACTGTAGTAATTCGCTTTGTTACCGATCTCGGTGCCGAACGTTTCACGATGCAAGATGGGCAAGTGGTAGTAATCGAGATACCCGTCATAGGCCACCTTCCAGTTCGGCCCAGCCACACGTTGAGTTGAGTGGTAGTGCCATGTCTCAAACCCGAATTCAGCCAATAACGCATCGTAGCCTGACAAGAAGTCTTCAATCGGCAACTCAGAATTTGGGTCAACCGTGACCCAAATCAATCCTGCTCGCTCAAGGCAAGGGAGTTCGGTCAGCCCGTGCTCGGACTTATCAAGGTCACCAAACTGATCATTCGAGTAAATCGCGACCAGATCGCCTTCGGTTGAGAAGGTCCAGGCATGGTAGGGGCAGGTGAATTTGTTGGCGTGCCCGCAACCTTCTGCCATCAACTTCGCGCCGCGGTGACTGCACATATTGACGAAGGCCTTCACCTGACCCGATTGGGTTCGCGTGATCAAGATCTGGACACCGGCAGCATCCATGGCTTTGTAGGAGCCAGCGTCTCGCAATTCCGCGGTTGTCGCAGCCATCAGCGGCACGCGCTTAAAAATACGGTCCATCTCGAGCTGCCAACGATCCTCGTCGGTGTAGGAAATAGCGGGGATGCGAAGGATATCGTCTGCCTGACTCTGGGTCCCGGCACGCCCATGGGCTAGGTCTTGCTTCGCCATATCGATTAGTTGCGCTCGCGACATTTTTCTCTCCTTCATCAGCAATTCAGGAATCGGCCACTATGGCCTTAACCCTTCCACAACCGCCCTTCCACAACTGCCCTTCCCTCTCGATATTAAGGCAACGTCTGTCACGCTGACTCATCGTCGCCTTCAGGTTTTGTGCAGAAACGGAAGTGAGGCCGGTGCAGCAGTCAACTTCCTCGATCACTTAATCACTCCGCCTTCGATCAAGCAAGCATCGAAAATTCCTCTGACATATCGAGCGCATCACCAACCTCGGCAAGCCTGCTTCGCGACCAGGCGAGTACAGACGCTACTCAGGCGCTTTCATCAAGGCGAGATACTTACCCACGCCGGCGCCAAAGAGCGGCGGTAGCGGCCAGTGACTTCGAAACACGCCATCCATGGGGTTGAGCGTAAGCTCTAAACGATGCGGCGTTTCCCGCAAGACAAGGTCAATATGAATCTGACCCAAATGATCGGTCCCAGCACTAACCGCTACATGGTCGATCACTTGCCAATCAGCACTGAGCGGCAATCGAAGCGTGTAATCGCCTTCATCTAACACGAGCAATTGCCCTTCGAGGGTGATGCGCTTCAAGGTACGATGCGAGGTGATCGGGTTCGCTGCGTCACCTGAACCGCTAGCCGAAAGAAACTCGATGGGGCGAGCTTCAGGCTGAAAGGGATCGAGACCAAGCCGCTCGCTGACTGTGGGTTGGCTGAGCGCCTTGAGGCGCTGCGTCAGCACCTCATCACTATCGCCATCAGGTAAGGCCGAGGATCCAAGCGCAGGCAGCAAGTGTTCCCATAGTAGATCCAGCACGCGCTGCATCGAATCGGTCAGTGAGAAAAAGGCCACCACAGCGTTCTGGTCGGGCAGAACCACCATGTATTGCCCCATGGCACCGTCGCCACGATAACCATGCTGGGATTGCCAAAGCTGGAGGCCATATCCTTGGCGCCAATCTGCTTCAATGTTCATCCGATTCGGTGTTTGCAAAGCCGTGGCCGCATCCACATAGCCGCTCGGCAAGAGTGCCTTGCCTTGGTATTCACCGCGGTCAAGGTAGAGCTGACCAAGCTTCGCAACATCATCCAGTCGCGCGAACAGGCCGCTGTAGCCCATGCAGAGACCCGGTTCGATATCAGCCCACTGCACATGACTCATGCCGAGTGGTTCCATCAATCGCGGCCTTAAGTAGTCAAGCAGGGGCTCGCCCGCCAGCCGTTGCAGGACCGTCGCTAACGCGACCACCGGCGGTTGGTTATAGGCAAAGAGTTTTCCTGGCGCACGGCGCGGCGGGATTTGCAGGAACCCCTTGACGATATTCTCAGGGCACGCCTTTCTTGCAAGTCCCAAAGTCTCAGCCATATGACCCGTCGCCATGGAGGCAATGTGACGAATCGTCAAAGTGTCAAACGCAGGATCAGCATCAGCAAAATATTCGGGCAGGTGATCGATCACCAAATCATCCAACGACAACTTACCCTCACCAATCATTAACCCGAGAGCAGTGCCAGTGAATGATTTGCTCACCGAGTAAAGCAAACGCTGATCAATGGATTGACGGGGCGACCAATAGCCTTCGGCAATGCGCGCGCCGCTTCGCTGAATAATGATGCCGTGGGGCTCAATCGCAGGATCTGCTTCTAAGGCATCGAGCAGCGCTAGGATGCCCCGGCTGTCAACGCCCATCTCCAGAGGCATTCTGACGTCTGGCAGAGTCGCGGGATTACTCACACCAACCTGCCGACGCAGTATCGATAGGGACTAGACTTGTTCATAGCAAACCTTTCACCGTACAAAGATTAGGTTCCAGTGAACTTCGCCTCGCGCTTCTCTAAGAACGCGGCCACACCTTCTTTGTTGTCGTTACTTTGGTGCGCGATATTTTGTAATGCGACTTCTAATTTGAATTGCTCATCGTAGCCGTTATTTAGACTCTCCCAATACGCTTTACGGATTAGCGTCAGCGACCTGGGACCGCTCGCAAACCGCTCGGCCACTGCCATTGCCTCATCCATCAGGGAATCAGCACCAACCACTTTGTTGATTAATCCCCACTCTAGGGCCTGATCGGCAGGGAACCGCTCTGCCATCATGGAGAGCTCCATCGCTCGCCGCCAACCAACAATCCGGGGGAGCACATAGGTCACCCCACCATCAGGGACGAGCCCAATATTGGCGAATGCTTGCAAGAAATACGCGTTGTCTGATGCCACGGCATAGTCCGACATAATGGCAAGGCTCATGCCGACACCCACAGCTGGCCCGTTGATCGCCGTGACAAATGTCATATCCATCTGGCGAAGTCGAGTCATCAGCGGATGGTAGTGGGTCTCAAGTACTGAACCCGTGGGCGGTAGCGCGTCAGCCTGCTGCCGCACTTGCAGATTGGCACCTGCGCTGAACGCCCGGCCCTCTCCTGTCATTAGCAGGCATCGTGCGTCGCTTTTCTCGGCCTCCATGACCGCGGCATTCACTTCCTGCACCATAGTTGCCGATAAAGCATTCAAATATTGGGGCGCATTCAGCGTGAGCACCGCCACCTGGTTGCGAAATTCCAGCCGTACGTGTTCATAACTCATGTTGCAAAACCTCCTCTCTATTCCGTTCCTCAAGATGTTTTAGCGACTAGGCCACGTGCCCGCCTCAGCGTACGCCACGCTAACGCTTTTCTTAATGCGATGTATATAAAGCCCTCTCAACTCTCAATCGGCGCGAGGCGTGCCCGCAACTCGGCTTTAGCAACTTTCTCCAGCGTCGACCTTGGTAACTCATCAACAAACAAGACGTCACGCGGCACCTTAAAGTCAGCAAGATCCGATCGACAGCGGCCCAATATCGCGTCCCGGTCCTGCTCAGTTCCCGCTCCCGATGGAATCACAAAAGCGACGGGTACCTCGTCCAGCATATAGTGCTTTTGCGCAACGACCGCACATTCACTGGCAAGGCCGGTTTGCATAATCACGACCTCTATTTCAGAGGCTGCCACGTTTTCAGCACCCACTTTGAGCATGTCTTTATCACGGTCACTGAAGTACAAGTACCCCGCCTCATCAATGCGGACGATGTCGCCGGTGTTGAACCAACCGTTGTCATCAAACGCCTGCTCGTTTGCTTCGAAATTTCGGTAGTACTCTTTGAACAGCGTCACCCCCCGAACGCCGCGGATGTGGAGTACGCCGCGCTCGCCAGGCTGTGCCAGCCGTCCTTCTTCGTGACGAATTTCAATATCGTATTCGGGTGCCACTCGCCCCATGCTGCCGTTCGGGCCAGGATGATCACAGTCGGAAATAATTCCCTGGGTCAAGGTCTCTGTCATACCCCACCAGCCCAATACCGTTACCTTGAAATGCTTCGCCAGCGATTCAGCCTGTGCACCCGAACCCCAGACCCGATAAGAATGATCCGGCACGGGTTGATTCAAAATAGCCTTGGACGCAAAGGGGATGATGGATAACCACGTGAGCGCGTATTTCAGCGACAGATCCCAAAACCTCGAGGCCGAAAATTTGGGCTGCAGAACGAACGTGCCACCACTCCATACCGTAGGCAACATCGACCATCCTTGAGCGTTCGTGTGAAAGAGCGGCATGAAGATCAGCGTCCGGTCATCGGCTCGAAGTCGCAAGTGCGCAGCACCAATCTTCGCCGCCCACAGCCCGTTAGCATGGGTCCAAAGCACCGCTTTAGGTCGAGAAGTAGTACCGCTCGTGAATTGAACAGACAGATTGGCTGTGTGATCGGGTGAGCGAAGGGCAATCGGTTCATCCGCATACAGGTCATCGAAAGGCACCGCCTCTGCCGACGGGTTCCCCGCTGGCTTCCCGACGTCATTATCAGTAACCGCAAGCCAACCAAGCTCCGGACAAGCCGATGCGATTAATTCAGCGAACTGGGGCTGCGTGATCGCACAAACGGCCTCCGTATGCTCGGCGAAGTAACTGAGATCCCGCGCAACCGACCGAGTGTTCGTTGACACGGCAACCGCGCCCAAATACGCACACGCAAACCAAGCGAGCACGAACTCCGGGCTATTTTCCAGGTGCAGGATCACGAAATCGCCGGGTTTCACCCCGCGACCTGAGAGGCCCCGGGCAATCCGTCTCGCGTCCTCTGAGACGCGCTTATAGGACCATTGCCTAGGCGCACCCTCGAAGGGCTCCCAGACCATCAACGTCTTATCAGGTTCGAGACTTGCCCACCGCTCAAGCATATGCGCCACGTCGAGCCCTTCTAAGCTTCGCCACTTACTGCTGTCGATCTGCTCCTGCAAGGCCACGAGTCACTCCTTTTATTGACGTCTAGTCATTGTCGTTTTGACCAAGTAACCCATACCTTGACGCTCCCTGTCGAGTCCAACCACCGATCCAGCCAGAGTCGCGTCGGCGCTACATGCAGATAGCCACACTGTGATACCTTCGAATCATCAAGAGGGGGCAAAAATGACAGATGATTCGCTTTTATTTGAGGGCTTAAAGGTACTGGACGTAGGGAGCTGGATCGCCGGGCCTGTTGCCGGGACCATGCTTGCCGACCGCGGCGCTGAAGTGATCAAAGTTGAGGTGCCCGAGATGGGCGATGGCTATCGCCAGTATGCCCACTTTCCCTTCACGCCAAATGCCGATGTGAATTACACCTGGGCGATGGACGCGCGCAACAAGCGGTCACTGTCACTGAATCTAAAAACCGATGAAGGCATTAGCATTTTGCATCGGCTTATCGCGACCTGCGATGTTTACATCACCAACATGCCGCTGCCGCTGCGCCGTCAGTTGCAACTCTGCTATGACGACATCGCGCACCTGAACGAATCCATGGTCTACGCATCCTTAACGCCCTACGGCGAGGAGGGATCTGACCGGGATAACGAAGCCTTCGACTTGGTGGCGTATTGGAATCGGTCAGGGCTAATGGACAAGATGCGCTCGCCGGGACACGAACCCGTGCAAGCGATTGCTGGCATGGGTGACCATCCGACCGCCGTTTCCATGTATGCGTCAATTGTGACCGCTCTGCTACGCCGTGAACGAACCGGTAAGGGCGGGTTTGCGCATACATCATTACTGGCCAATGGCGTTTGGTCTGCGTCTTGCCTGGCTCAGGCAGAGTTCGCCGGTGCGGACTTTTCGAGCATGCCCCCCCAGCGATCCATGGCTGCACTGTACGAGACCGCAGATGGCCGGTGGATGCAGCTCAATATGATCCGAACCGAGGAGCTATTCGACCAGATGGTGGTCGCGCTAGAAGCCATTGACATGCTGACCGATGAACGCTTCGCCACACCAGAATCTCGCATGGAGCATGCTGACGCACTCACAATACTGCTCCGTGAGATTTTCAAACGAAAGCACAGCGATGAATGGCTACAGCTGCTCAAGCACGACCATGGACTGCCCATTGAGCGAGTAGCCACTTTCTCTGATCTCCTACACGACGAGCACCTTGCGATGAATGGCGTTATTGCGCCTCCCGTTGACGACATTGGCATTGACCGGGTCATCAATGATCCAGTGAACGTTCGAGGCGTGAAGAAGGTGGGCGCCAAGCATGCTCCTGACTTAGGTCAGCACAATGAAGACATCTTAGGTGAGCTAGGGTTTGGTGCTGACGATATTGAGGCGCTTAAAAGTAAGGGCGTCATTTAGCGCTGAAGCCATGTCAGCGCGTCCCTTGATAGCGAGCGCTTAAAGATCAGGTTGCCTGCCTTGAACCCTTTGGTGTAGCCAAAGCGCGAGCCCTGAACCGAGCAGCGCAACCATGGCCGCCCACCGATAATACGATTGATAACCGCCTGCGCTTGGCGAGTCGCCAAGGAGGCTCGCCTCGATCAAGGGCTGAATCACATCCGGCGCGTAGCAAATCAGACTAAGGCTTCCGATGGCGAGTCCTTTGACGCGGTCAGGTACATCGCAATCTGCCAACGTCGCCCAGAACACCCCGCGCGCGCCATACGTAATTAAGCCGATCACGAGGACCAACCCGACGACCGGCGCCCCAGACCAAGAGATGCCTAACCCACCGAACAAAAGTAGCAGCGTCGCGCCCAAGATAAGGAGCGCCGCCAGGACCAATTGGCGGCTCGTCCAATCACTTAGATAACCCGCGACAATGGCACCGATAGGCCGCATCCAAAGTCTACCAACGGTGATCGCGCCGGCGCTGAGCGCCGATAGACCCAGCGCAATTTGGATGAACGCGGAAAAACTATAGGTCGTCCAAAACAATTGATAACCCGACAACATCACCAGGCCGGCTAACCACAGACTAGGGTTGCGGGCTAGCAGGCCAAGGTCAGCCATCAGCGCACGCGGCGCCTTCTCTTTAGCCGACTGGGTGGAAGGCGCTTCGTCATCATTCAGCCAGTTGAAGACTGGCCAGGCGACGGCTATAGAAAACCCAGCGTAAAGCCAAATCACGACCTGGAGTGCCGAGCCAACGAGCATCTCCGGTCCCGCCAGGAGCAGCGCAAACAGTGCGACTGCCAGCGACGCCAAAAGTGCTTCAACCGCGCCTCTGCCGCCCTCAAGCCACCCGAAGAATCTTCCCTGAGCCGATAGCGGCGCAATCAGCGACACGGCTTTAATCATGGCTGCCCAAAAGGTGAGCCCAGATGAGAGGCCCCAACCGATAAAAATCAATCGAACCTGACCGAGCGTCGGGAAGGTCGCAAACCAGATTCCGATCAGCCCAGTCGCTATTAATGAACCGGCAATGAGATAGCGAAGCCGAAAGCGGTCCGCTAACCAACCACTCGGCAAGTAGGTCAGTACAAACAGCACACCAAGTAATGCATAGCAGGACTGCAACTCAGCAGCGCTGATGCCGAATGCCTCGAGCATGCTTAGCTCAAAATTCTGCCGCATATACACCAGTGGGTAGATCGCGCCACCGGCAACGCTGATTAACGCAAGTTGTAAGTACCGCTGTCGAAGGGACATGGGGCTAGCCATCATTTAGCTGCTGTTCGAGCACTTGAGTGTAGCCTAGCCACAAGAACGAGGGGTAAATCGTTCCTCCCGATGACAGGATGAGGACGTTCGCTGCCGGAAACAATCGATGGTCCTGAAAGAATTTAGCTCGATACTTCGGAAGAAACGCCCCATAAAGAGCGCTTCTCAAAGTGCGCTAAAAAAAGCTGCAGGGAAAACCCCAGGTGGAATTCTGCTTAAGAACCGTTGGTACCAAACTTTGTCTAAGACCGAGCCGCGTGCCCCGATCCAGGATTTCCGATTTGACACGAGAACGCTACCGCCGCCGCACTGGGCTCGCGGCCCACTGCGCCCCGTATTGGCACGCTGGCGACAACCAAGTACTCTCCATTGACCAGGATTAGACCGCCCACGGAGCACCCTATGTTCGATTACCTCATCAAAAATGCCACGCTGATCGATGGATTAGGCGGCCCGCCCAAGGCCGGCGACCTTGCCATCAAAGATGGCGTGATCGCAGAGATCGGCGCCATCTCCGGTCAAGCCAAGGAGACCATTAACGCTGAAGGGGCTTACGCTGCACCTGGATGGGTCGATGTGCACACCCATTATGACGGCCAGGTCAGTTGGGATGATGTCATGGACCCATCATTCAGTCATGGTGTAACCAGTGTCGTCATGGGAAATTGTGGAGTTGGTTTCGCCCCCTGCCCGCCAGGAGGCGAGCAACGCATGATCGAGCTCATGGAGGGCGTTGAAGACATTCCCGGAACAGCCCTCTACGAAGGGATTGAGTGGGGCCGTTGGGAGACATTCCCTGAGTACATTGATTATCTCGGTACTCGAGCATACACCCTTGATATCGGCACCCAAGTCCCGCACAGCGCCGTTCGGAACTACGTCATGGGCGAACGAGCGCTTCGGCATGAAGATGCAACTGCCGAGGACCTATCCGCCATGGCAGCCATTGTGCAAGGTGCGCTAGAGGCAGGGGCACTCGGTTTCTCCACCAGCCGCACCATTGGGCATCGATCCGTTTTGGGCGAACCCATTCCTGGGACCTTCGCTGAGAAAGAAGAGCTACTGACCATCGGGCATGCCATCAAAGCAGCCGGCCGCGGTTTATTTCAGGCCGTACCCGCAGGCGTGGTCGGGGATATCGCAGGTCCCGAACATTGGACAACTGAGCAAGAGGTTGAGCTATTTACAGACATTGCCCGAACCTGTGGCGTCAAATGCACGTTCACCCTTGCGCAAAATGGCAGTCGACCCGATCAATGGCGCAACTGCCTTGATCTTGTCGAGCAGGCACAGAACCAAGGCCTTAACATCGTTCCGCAAATCGCAACGAGACCCATCGGTTTTGTTACAAGCCTTCAGTCTTACCACATGTTTATGCGACGCAAGACCTACTTAAGCCTTGAGCACCTCCCCTTTGCAGAGAAGTTAAATGCCATGCGTCAAAGCGACGTTCGTGCGGCGATCTTGAGCGATGAAGACGTGCCACCCGATCAACCCGGCGTCATGGCTAATGTATATGGCCTCCTGGCAGCAGCCGCACCAGCGATGTTCCCCATCACGATGCCCATCAATTATGAGCCAGACCCGAGTGAGTCTCTCGGTGCCCGCGCGGCAGCAGAGGGCGTCGACATTGCCGAAGTGATGTATGACTACCTAGTCGGTGTAGAGGGTGATCAGTTTGCGATTTTGTTGGGCGCTAATTTTGTTGATGGCACCTTCAGTGTCATGGAAACCATGATTGAGCATCCACATACCACCATCGGATTATCGGACGCAGGCGCGCATGTGAATCTCATTTTCGACGCTGTGGGCCCGACCTATCAGCTGACTCATTGGGCGAGGGACCGAGCAAAAGGCCGCCGGTTCCCCATTGAACTACTCGTTCAAAAGCAAACCCACACCAACGCCGAGCTCTTTGGCCTGACTGACCGAGGGAGTTTGGAAGTGGGGAAACGCGCCGACATCAATCTGTTTGACCTCAGCCGCCTGAAGCTCGGACCCTTGTCGGTCAATCACGACTTGCCCGCCGGTGGCTCGCGAATTTTGCAGTCCGCGGAGGGTTACTTAAATACCTTTGTTAACGGCGTGAAGACTCGAGAAAACGATCAAGACACGGGCGCCCGGCCGGGGCGCGTCATCCGTTAATTCGCGCTATGGGCCTCGCACTCGTCATCCATTCGGTCTAACCACCACTGGTTGACGAGCCAGATCAAAAGAAGGAACTCGCTCCTACCTGGCCGAGTGATGACCACTTGGCAAGACCTTGAAGGGCGAGGTCTATTTCTCTCGACTTGGTTTAACATCAGCTTAAACAACAACTCTGAGGAACATGAGCCAAGCATCCAACCCATTGTTATCAACAGAAGAACTCACTTTTTTCAAACAGTATGGCTATTTGATTAAACGGAGTGTTCTATCCGCTGATCATTGTGAGGCGCTGCTAGATCTCATGTGGACATCGGCACCGGAGGGTATCGAGCGAGATCGCCCTGACACTTGGGGGCCTATTCCTGAGACCGTCCATTCGAGCGACGCGACTTACGTTGTGTCACGGAACAAATGGCAATACCGCTCGATCAGCACCCATCCGAGTGTTTTACGGACAATGACCACCGCGCCCATGTGGAACTGGGCAGAGCAACTCCTAGGGCAGTCCAATGTGCGCCCACCCACCGAGCATGGCCTGCCGATGGGCCATGCAGGGCCAGCATGGCCCGGGGGACCGGTTGACCCTCAACTCACTGAGGGCGCTCGCGGGATCTATGCCACGCTTCCAGACACTGAAACAGCATCCCTGCCTGATCAGTTACACACAGATGGCCACCCCTTTCATTTCGGCGCCGTCTGTCTGCTAGAGGACTGCCCCCCTGATAGTGGCGCCTTCAAAGTTTGGCCTGGCAGTCATCGTCAGTTTTATCCCCTTTTCCCAATGCAATACGATCAAGCGCGTATTCCATTCTATGAACACTTGCCCAGCCACAAAGGCATCATTCATCCAGAGGCTTACTTGGATGCCGTGAAAGCTGTTGAGTCTTCGATCCAGCCTGTCGATTGCTGGGGATCCCAGGGGGACGTCGTGCTCTGGCATCACCGGCTAGGTCATATGGCGGGCCATCACCGAGGCACCGAGGCCTCCATCCGACAAGCGCTCTTGTTTGACTACAACCATGTGGATCTCGACAAGCAAAGACTCGACCCACCCCAGGAGAATATGTGGCGGGATTGGAGCGATGCGATTAACGCCGCCGACGCCAGCCTGTCCTCAGAATTTCTGGCGAGCCAAGGGGTTCATTAGGCGAGCGCTTGGTGGTCAGCATTCATCATGCATTCAATGCACTACAAGGGACTGCACCACGAGCGCGCACCGGGTTTACCTGTTCATGAGGGGCTCTTGGTCTGGCACCCTCAGCAAAAGATGCAGAGCGGCGGGCAATTGGTCTACTCTAAGCGCTTAGCGCTAACGGCTAAGCGCGGCCATCCTAATTGAGCGCAAAGCCTTAAGGCGACAAGTAACCGTGATCACTAGGCACGAGAAAAAAAGGGGACCCTATGCATCCATCGAGCACAAGAATTCAGAGGGCCTGGGAAGGCCGTATCTCCGGATGCATGCTTGGCAAGCCAGTTGAGGGCCTCTCTATGCGCAAAGGCCCAGAAGTCTTACTCGAACAACTGAAACTCGCCGATGCGCTCCCGCTAAGGAATTACGTCCCCGATGCGGGCACGGACCCAATGATTTCCTCTCAATCGGCGTGCTGTTTGGGTCATATCACTCGCAGCGAGCCAGATGACGATATCAATTATGCTGTGCTGGCACTCATGATGCTGGAGCAGCACGGAAAAGCATTGACGACCACCCAAGTGGCGCAGTACTGGTTGAAACACCTCCCGCTGGCATCGACTTATACCGCCGAGAGAGCGGCCTATCGGACCTTGCTCGTTCATGGCGAGGAGTGGTTCCCTGAGCGCGGCGAGGCAGGCTTTGATATCGCTGAATGCGCGAACAATCCCTATAACGACTGGATTGGCGCGCAAATCAGAGCCGATGTTTATGGCTGGGTCTGTCCGGGTAATCCTCGTCTCGCTGTGCAACTGGTGACTGAGGACGCCAAGCTTTCTCACCGAGGCGCGGGCATCGCGGGCGCTCAAGTCGTCGCTGCCTGGGGTTCACTGATTCCTTCCCACACGGACGTCGCTGAGGCGCTCACCGCCGCCAAACCGTTTCTGGATGATTGCCCCGTTGCGATGGAGGCGATCGAGTTGGGCGAGTCGCTCGCAGGCGACACCGGTGGCGGCGAGGCCATCGTTAAGCACTATGGCGACATGAGCGCTGTTCACACACTAAACAACCTTGCACTTGTCGTCTGGGCGATGCTGACCTATCCCGATGATTTTGACGCAGCCATTGGCGAAGTAGTTACGGCTGGACTCGACACCGATTGCAACGGCGCGACGGTTGGCGGGCTATGGGGGCTGCAAGATAAGCCCATCCCCAGTCACTGGACCGATCCATGGCAGGGACAAGTCGGCGTCAGCCTTGCCGGCCAGGCTAATCTTGAGCTTGGTGATCTTGTAGACCGCACCGTAGCGGTATTAGACACCCTGTCGTCGACCTAGTCGATCTGATCCGAGCAACATCGTTTGTGGGGTAGGCACTTTAGCCAGCACCTCTCGCACCTCTCGCACCTCTCGCACCTCTCGCGACTGGGGGAAGACGGCTAGGGCTCCTCTAGAACAGTAAAACGCCCGGATTACTTCAGAATAATCTTGCGCCCGTGTAACATTTCATTTTGACAATCTTGGCTTACGGCGCTGCTATGTTTGACCCTGTCATCACATCCAAAAAGGTTCCCCACGTTGGTCACTCCCTTGTTCGGGGCCTTTTCTTACTGGTTCCCCTGGTCTTCCTATTATCTGGCTGCGGCGGGGGCGGCGGTAGCGCACCTTCTAGTCCAACACCCCCCTCAGGTGGCGGTCCATCGACCCCTCCTGCTGAGGAGGCTCAAGGCCTTTTGATCCAGATCGCTGACCGAACTGAGCTGGCAGAGCGGGCGAAACAGGGCTTTGAGTCCTTTCTTACCAATGCGTATGAGGACCCTGCACTACGCTCTGGTGCTGATGACCTTGCCGGCGGTCCGGTTGCCGCTGAGTCCCAGGATTCAGCGTCCGACTTTGAGACAGGAGCAACCGATAGCGGAGATGGCGGCGAATCAGATGGCGGCTCAGGCTTGCCAACTGAAACTGTCTCCTTTACCGGCACCTATACGCTCGAGGCGAAGGTCGATGAGTACGATGTTGTGAAATACAACGGCGAGCGACTATTTATCGCGCCGACTCGCGGCATGGATTGCTGCTTTGTCTTCGAGGATACCGTTGTAATCGATGATGACGGGGGCGAGGGCCTCGAGACAGAAGGCGATGAAGACGGTGCCTCAAGCGAGGGGGCCAGCACCGATGAAAATCCTGACGAGCCTCCTGTTAGGGGCATTCGAGTGCTGGTAACAGATCCTAATACCGCGAGTGTCAGTGACGAGGCGCTCATTCCCGTGGCAGACGACCAAAGTGTGGAGGGGCTTTACATCACCTCGTCGTCGCTCATCGCACTGACCAGCACCGCCTGGTGGGGCCGCCACGGCAGCAACTTCTCTCTTCCAGAACGCTGGACTGGTCAGTCCGTTGGTGTCGAGATTTATGACCTAGAGGACAACTACTCCACACAAACCCAATTTCGGATTGAGGGCAGTCTCGTCAACAGCCGTCGGACTGAGGCCGGCGTCACCCTAATCACTCGGCACACCCCGGATATTGAAGGGTTCAACTTTTACCCAACCACGCCCGAGGAAGAAAGCAGCAACGCGAACTTGCTGGCCGACCTTGACGCAGATGAAGTACTACCCCGCATTGAATTAAACGATACGGTCATTACTCCGCTCACGCCTGACGACTGCTACGTCATTAACCCCGACGACGAATCAGCGCCAGAAGCCTATGGGCACCCCACCTTAACCACCATGGTGCGCCTCAATGCCGACACGGGCGAAGTGGAAGACGCGCTCTGCCTGATGGAGCCAGTTGATGGCATCTACATGACCCCCGAGGCCCTTTATCTCACTCAAACCCTTTACGAGACTGGCACAGAGGAAACATTGATTCACCAATTCAATATCAGTGGTAGTGCCGAGTATGCCGGTTCAGCCAGAGTCGAGGGCGGGTTGTTCCTGTATGGCAATCGTGACTATCGCATTAACGCCCGCGATGGCTACCTACGTGCCGTCACCACCAGTTGGCGCGATGATGCCGACGATTGGCTAGACCACACGCTCTATGTACTGAGCCCTGCAGAGGACGAACCGGTTCTCGAGCTAGTTGCCCAACTCCCAAACGAAGCGCGGCCCGATGAGCTGGGCAAGCCTAACGAAGACTTGTACGGGGTGCGGTTCATTGGCAATCGTGCCTACCTGGTTACGTTTGAAAGAATCGACCCCCTTTACGTGCTCGATCTGACCGACCCCGCCGATCCGCTCATTGCCGGCAGCGTCGAAGTCCCTGGATTTTCCAATTTCCTGCACCCGGTGAGTGATGCGATCCTGATGGGCCTCGGGCAAACCGATACCGGGCTCGCCAAGATTGAGTTCTTTGATGTGTCAGAGATCACGCTGCCCGTGTCTCTTGGCGCGCTCGCGCTAGACAATTCCTTGGCCTATAGCTACTCACCTGCGGAATGGGATCGAAGGGCTTTCACCTACTGGCGCCGGCAAGCCGATCAGCACCGAATGACTGTTCCCGTTGAGGGCTATCTCGGTGATGGATCGTGGGAGTATCTAACACGACTCTATCTGTTTGAGTTGAATAACCCTGCCGACCCAAGCACTTTCACATTGACATCACCGGGGTTCTTAACGCTCAACCAACGCGACTCAATTGAAGGCATCTGGGGCGAAAAACGGGCAATTCTCCACGAGGAGGCAGTGTTCTGGACCATTGGTCAAACGGTCTTGTCCTCCCTATGGGATAACCCTCAGAACACGACCGTGACACCGCCCCCCTGATCACTTCTTAAGATTGCGCGCTACTAACCCAGCCGGTGGAGTGCGCACACCTTATTTCCAGCAGGATCTTTCAGATACGCCAAGTACAACCCGGAGCCTGGTCGCTCACCGGGCGGGTCCTCAAGCGTTGTACCACCATTTTCAATGCC
>Ga0255770_10001915_pt1 | contig 19135 bp, 19 predicted proteins | sample 071ome_22_FD_179968 | JGI IMG/M metagenome (GOLD analysis project Ga0255770, IMG submission 179968) | Coastal salt marsh microbial communities from the Groves Creek Marsh, Skidaway Island, Georgia - 071404AT metaG (version 2) | ecosystem: Environmental > Aquatic > Marine > Intertidal zone >...
GGAGTAAAGTCATCATTTGTGTAATAATGTCTACATGAGTCCAAAAAACCTGGCTAAGCCTAAAAACTCAGATCTCGACAAACATCGCCACGCTCTACTCGAGGCATTGCTCGCTGGAGATTCTCTACGTGCCACCGAATTGGTCGACGAAGCGATTTCGAACAAATGGGAGCCGTCATCAATCTATGTAAATATCGTGGGTCATTCGATGGCGGAAATCGGTGCTATGTGGCATCGGGGACGTTTGACTATTGCTGAGGAACATCGGGCGACTCAAATAGCCTTCAGGCTTCTGGCACACGCTCAAGCCTCTTACATCACCGAACATCGGGTCGGGCTCAAGGCCATCGTCACAGCGGTAGAGGGCGACCAACATATGGTCGGTGGTCTCACTTTCGCTGACTTACTTCGATTCGAAGGATGGGACGTAGACTACCTTGGCGCAGACATGCCGATTGAGGACTTGTACGCTTTGGTCGAGAGTACTCGTCCAGATCTACTAGGGCTCTCCGTAACGCTTCCCGAAAGTCTCGATGCGGCAATGCGCACCGTCGAGAGGGTGAAGTCCAATGGGTTTTCTCCTACTGTAGTTGTCGGAGGCGGTGCGCTCACGGAGAACATTTCTCGAAAGCGCATGTCAGAAGTTGGGGCAGACTTTGTTTCTTCGAATTCCCTTGAAGCAGTTGAGTGGATTCTAGAGAAATTCGACCTGGGGTTCTCGGCCCGAACTTTGGATGCAATGCTCGCCGATATCGGGCAACGTATCCAATCTCTGCGAAAAGAACGCGGGATCAGCCAGGGCGATTTAGCGAAGTCGGCGTCATTGGATCGGTCATACATTTCGGCTGTTGAGCATGGCAAGCAAAACGTGAGCTTTGCGACTTTGAAGGCTATTGCTGATTCACTGAAGGTGCCAATCACTGAGTTGATCGACGAGGATTAGATGGGGAAGTTTGAGTCTACTTATACGGAAAATACTCGTGAGACTTTGCCTACTATTCAGCGCCTGAGCGACGGATCTTATGAGCTGCAATCTCGCATCCTACTGGAAGCTAGAATAGACGAAGTATTTTCATTTTTCGCTGATCCAACAAATCTCAACCAGATAACACCAGAGTGGCTTCATTTCGGGATTGTCACGCCGATGCCAATTTCAATGTCTGCGGATGTCACTATCGAGTACAAACTGAAGCTGAGGTCAATTCCAGTCTCCTGGAAATCGATCATTCCGGTGTGGGAACCGCCGTTCAAATTTACAGACCGGCAACTTCGGGGCCCTTACACAAGCTGGGTTCACGACCACCTGTTCTCAGAAATTAGCCCAGACCTCACCTCCGTCGAAGACAGAGTCCGTTATCGGGTTCCGACTGGGCGCCTCGCCCACTTCCTATTCGTGAAACGAGATTTGCTCAAGATTTTCAACTACCGAGCCCAAACGCTGAAAGACATATTTAATTGAGCGCAAGGCGATCTTGCGTGAGTGTGTACCCCGAAAAATCGCAGTACTTGCTGGATGGTGGGACATAGCAGTCACAGGCCTTCGGTCAGAATTCTGAGGACATATCTATGGTCCGCTGGTCGCTGCGCCAAAAAGTGGACAAGATTTTCAGTTGTGATCAGAGAGAATCACGATGAAGCATTCAAGCAACGTTATGGCAAACAAGTTGATAATCAAGCAGGAACGACAGAGATGCATGCTAACGAAATCCGCGAACATATATTGATGCACGCTATGCAGATTGATAACGGATTCGGCTAGGTCTAAGATTCGGCGCTCGAACGCTGCAACAGTGATGCTTGATTGATGATCATTGATGAGGGTACTGACAAAACCCGAAATTCCATCGTTGCTAGAAAAACTACTCAAAGAGTACGAGATTTAGTCACGTAAACTGTTCATGAGCGTACTTTTTTATTCGTATTTCACGCTTTTTAAAGGAAGCAACGAAGAATGAAAATAACGTCATTAAATCCCTGGCTTGTGAAGGTCGATGGTACGTTTTGGGGCGAATATTTTTTCGTTGAAGTGCATACCGATGAGGGCATTACTGGCTGGGGTGAAATCACAACCACCACGTTGATTGCCAACCGTGCAGTAGCGGGGATCATTGATCAGCTAAACGATCTCCTCGTCGGAGAAGACCCCACACATATCGAGCGAATCTGGAACAAGGTTTTCCGCTCGTTCACCTACATGGGTTCACGTGGCGCAACAACTCACGTCGTAAGTGGAATCGACATTGCTTTATGGGATATCCGCGGCAAACAACTTGGGCTGCCAATCTATGAGCTACTGGGTGGAAAAGTTCGGGAAGACGTGTTGCTCTATACCCACCCTGACCAGAGCAAGTGGGACACAGACGAAGGAATCGAACAAGAGGTTAGAAAGATCGTCGAAAGCGGTCACACTTCAATGAAGTTTGATCCTTTCCCGCACACGGGCGAACAGGAGACACAAAACGCTGGTTACATGAGTGGGACGCTCGATAGAACTGGAGAACGGCTAGCGGCTAACGTTACTGCAAAAGTACGTGATTACGCCGGTGACGACATGGAAATCCTTATTGACGCCCATGGGCGGTTTAACGTGCCCACGGCAATCCGTCTGTGTAACTCGCTTGAGGATGCTGCCGGTATCGACTGGTTCGAAGAACCCGTACCTGTAGAGAGTTATCATGCGCTGAGCCAGGTGCGCGAGAAGGTAAACGTTCCAATATCGGTCGGAGAACGACTCCATACCCGTTGGGAGTTCGTGCCAATTTTTGAAAACGAACTTGCTGACTTCGTCATGCCTGATGTCACATGGACAGGTGGTATTACTGAGCTTAAGAAGATTTCAACACAGGCTGAGTCGTACTACATCCCTGTCTCACCACACGATGCGAGTGGTCCAATCAATGTGCTTGCAGGAGCGCACGTCATGCTCACGGTTCCGAACTTTTATAGGATTGAAACTTCGAACGCTGACCTCAGCACCTATAACCAGTTCATCGAAACGCCTCTCGACAATTCTGGTGGCTCTCTGAAGGTACCTAACAAGCCCGGACTCGGCATCGAAATGAACATGGACTACATGCGCTCCAACAAGCTGAATTAGTTTTGATCGCCCGAAAATAGTAGTCTGGTTATGTTGGCGGCACGCGCTTCCGACAAACTTTATTTCATTACCGTAGAATTCAGCCCAAAGTAGTTGATCTGAAATCGATCCGTCTGAAAATAAAATGGTGCAATGACCCTCACCGTAGCCGCCCTTTATCACTTCACTCATATCGATGACTTAGAAGGCAAAAGAGATGAGCTTCTGGGGTTGTGTCGTGCAGAAGATGTGTACGGCACTTTGATTCTCGCAGAAGAAGGAATTAACGGGACGATTGCCGGACCTGCTTCTGGCATCGAGAACGTGATCGGCTGTCTCAGCAGCTGGCCTGAAATTAATGGCCTTGAAGTGAAATACTCGGCAAGCAGCAGTCGCGCGTTCAAGCGATTAAAGGTGAAGGTCAAAAAAGAGATTGTCACCATGGGCGTACCTGATGTAGATGTTGCGAAAGACGTCGGTACGTATGTTGAGCCCAAAGACTGGAATGAGTTGATTGAACGGGATGATGTACTCGTTGTGGATACACGCAATTCTTACGAGTTTGGTGTTGGTAGATTCGCAGGCGCGTTAGATCCCGAGACTGAAACTTTCCGAGAATTTCCTGCATGGGCTCAGGATCTTGCGAGCGGTGAAGAAGGATCAAAACCAACCGCCGTGGCTATGTATTGCACTGGTGGAATCAGGTGTGAGAAGGCGACTGCATACATGCGGAAACTCGGCTTCGTTGAGGTGTACCACTTGAAGGGTGGCATCCTCAAATACCTGGAACAGGTCCCTGAAAAAAATAGCTTGTGGGAGGGCGAGTGTTTCGTATTCGACGAGCGTGTTACTGTCACGCACGGACTCGCCGAGGGCAATTATCGCCTTTGCTACGGTTGTATGAACCCAATTTCACCGGATGAGCGTCAGTCACCTAATTTCGAAGAAGGTGTTAGCTGTTCGAACTGTTACGATTCGCTTTCGAACTATGACCGAGACCGCTTCAGGGAACGTCAGAAGCAGATCAATCTGGCCAAGGACCGTGGAGAATCCCACTTCGAAGACCGAGCTCGACTGCGGTAGCTGGTCAGAAAAATAGTGAGTGCATTGTTACGGGGCGTTAAACCGGCTTTACCTGCCGAACAAAAAACTGACCGTCACCATTACCAACGTCGACGGTTTCTCACACAACAGCATCTCGATGCCGCACTGTCCAGCCCCACAAAAGTGCCTGAATAAGATGGCAGAAGGGTTCTCTAGCTGAGACTTGGAAACGAACAGTACGAAGTTGACATTGCGTTATGCTCAAACAGAGGTGCCATAGCTTTCTATGAGCACCGACCGGACACCGTTTTGCTGGACGTGGGAATCACCGGGGAGGGCGGCGACAAGTTGATGTGTTGAGATTTTTCATCGCGCCACCTATCAACATCGCACGAAGCAGCCAGAATCACGAGATTTTTTGTTGGCTCGAAGCAAAACAAAAGCCACCTGAACCTAATCCCTGTGCTTCCTTATGGCAATGTCATGAGCCTAACCTGAATGTCTATTATATTCACTTATCCATTTATTTTTGGTATTATATCCCACAGCACTGATTCTCTAGTCTTTAATCAACAGGAAACTAACCTCAATGCAAAATTTTTCAGCCTTCACATGGCTTTACATGGCGGCAGCTTTTTTATCATTCCTAATATCCGTGGCCCTCTGGTTTTTTGGTGACGGAGATTCGGAACACGAGGCGATATTCGTGGGTATCTGGGTTCCTTCCATACTGACCCTAGGAGTTGCTCTAGAAGGGAAACTTAGATGAACGCCAGTTACGTCGTCACCGGAACGTTCATAGTTGTACTGGTCGTGATGATCGGTGCAGCTATCAGTTTTGTCGAACTTTCAAAATCCGATCGCCAGTAAACAATCCGTAAAGGAATTCGTTGCCATGAACTCTACTTTGGCAAAAGTAAACAGAGAACAAATCCTACACGAATCAGTGCGAAACATTCTTGAGGGCGTTGGAGAAGACCCCTTCCGTGAGGGGTTACTGGACACCCCAAAGCGGGTGACAAAAATGTTCTCTGAACTTCTAGTGGGTTACGAGCAGGATGCTACCGAACTTTTGAATGGCGCCCTGTTCGATATAGAGCACAGCGAGATGGTGGTCGTTTCCGATATCGAGTTCCAAAGTCTATGCGAGCATCACATGTTGCCATTTCTCGGTGTCGCACATGTCGCATATGTTCCACACCGAAAAATCGTTGGTTTATCAAAGATTCCTCGGATCGTCGAAATGTATTCCAGAAGACTTCAAGTACAAGAACGAATGACCAGACAAATCGCTGAAGCTATTTCGACGCTGATAGAGCCCTTAGGAGTCGGGGTGATCACTAGTGCGTCTCACATGTGTTCAGCGATTCGGGGTGTCAAAAAACCGGCATCGAAAATGACTACAAGTTCGATGCTCGGAGTTTTCAAATCAGATCCGGCGGTAAAGGCCGATTTCATCAACCAAATTTCAATCAGCAAAATGATTGCATGAATTAGTCTCGGAATCGCTGCACTAGAAAAGCTTCGCTAAGCGAAGCTTTTTTTAGTTTTAATACTTTTGATTAGGCATAGTTAACGTACTAATTTGAGTAGCACGCACACGCTAGATATAGATCACAGCAATGCAAAATATGCTCGGAACTCGATCCGCAATAACCCGAATGAATCGTCCAAAATCTCGCAAATTACATGCATCAGTATCGATCTCAAACCAATGGTTGAAGCGGTAGTCGATCAACATCGATTGCTAATGCATCAGAAACAGCGTTGGCAATTGCGGCTGAGATCGGCACAATACCAGGCTCCCCAGCACCGCTCGGTGTATTAGATGGATCGTCAATGATACTGATGTGCATATTCGGAACATCGGAAATCCTAGGGACGCGATAGCTGTCGAAACCTGTCGACAGAACACCCCGACCGTCGAACTCGACCTCTTCCCAAAGTGCTGAGCCAATCCCCATGACTACGGCTCCTTCAACCTGATTGATGATGCCCTCAGGATTGAAAATTTGTCCGCAATCGAACGCCGTCCACACATCTGTCACGCGGATTACGTTACCTGAGGTGTCCACTCGTGCTACTTGGGCGACATAGCTGCCAGCATCAAATCCAACAGCCAATCCAAATCCAATTCCATCTTTTTTCTCACGCTGTGTCCACTTCGAGTCTTCAACCACTTTCTCCAAAACTCTAAAGTGGCGGGGAGAATCTAAATTTGCAGATCGGAAATCCGCAGGATCGATACCAGAGTCCCTTGCCATTCGATCAATGTGAACCTCCCTGGCAAAGTGATTAACCGCGCCGCCAAGGGACCTGTAGCTACCATGAGCCAGAGGTGAGTCAGAGACAGCCACCCTTACCCTCGCAGCAGCAGCTTTGTAGGGGGTTTCTGCTCCACGCCGTCCTCGGAAAGCGTTCTCACCCGCGTGGTACGCGATGTAATCCCAGGTGTTGATTCGGCCATTGGAATCGACACTAGATTCGATCTCAATTAGTGCAGCAGGCCTCACCGTGCTGGTCCGAAATTCTTCTTCTCTTGTGTAGCTAATCTTTACCGGCTTGCCGACCGCTCTTGCCAATTGCGCTGCTTCCACACTAACCGAGGCAGATTTCGTGCCAAATGATCCTCCAACATCAAGGCTGATGACACGGATTTGTGATGTGGGAATAGCTAGTTCCTGGGCAAGTGTCTCCCGCTCGGTAAATGGAGCTCGATGCGCGCACCAAACAGTAAGAGAATCACCATCCCATTTTGCGGTTGCAGAACTTGGTTCCATTTGAGCGTTTGCGATGTATGGAGCGTAGTAGACGTTAGACCATTCACGGGAACTAGCTGGTTTTGCAGAATCTATATTTCCGTCGCTCGCTAGGTCTACAACTTCGCCTGCGTGTTCCTTTAGACGAAGTGGCAAATTGAAATCAGACGCATCTGAATACGTTTCAACCCACTGAACTCGAACGGAGTCAGCGACTTTCTTAACGGCGATAGGCGAATCCGCAACAACACCAACGAGGTCTCCATGTGTGACAACGGAGATAAACCCGGCTACTTGCTCTGCCCTAGCAGAATCAACTCGCACGGGACGAGATCCGGCAACTGGAGGGCGAATGATTTTTCCGTAGGTAGTTCCTTCGACTTCGAAATCACTTGCGAAGGTCGTCCTGCCGGTAACCCTATCCGGACCATCTATCCGAGCGGCACCTTCGATCAGGTCAGGTTCAGGACCCTCAATAGTTGGGTCGACCTCCACGATCATTGGCTCATCTCTACCCGAGATGTCCTCATCCGCAATAGCAGGTAACAACTTCGCCGCAGTCCTCGCAGCCCTAACAAGCTGCATCCCAACCGTACGAGTTGATGCGCTAGCTACCGTTCCCCTATCCCATGGCACTAGGCTCGTATCACCTAGGACCACCTCGACCGAATCCACAGGTACGTTCATTATGGCTGCCACGGTTCGAGCAAAGGAGTTACGGATTCCCTGCCCGTATTCGACTTTTCCGGAGTAAATCCGCACCGAACCATCGTCAAAGACATCTAACAAATTCGATGATTCGGGCAGTAATTGACCCTGCTGAACGTCCGTGAATGGAGGCCCTACGATTCTGAGCAATAAATCTGGTGAGTTACTCATCCATCACCTCATTTCCGCTAGTTTGCTGAACTGCTTTAACGATTCGCGCGTACGCGCCGCAGCGGCAAATGTGGCTCCCAAGCGCCGATTTGATTTGATCAACTGTCGGATCAGAGTTGCGCTTGAGAAGTGCAGTCGCGGAGATGACGAAGCCGGGCGTGCAATATCCGCACTGAAAAGCGGAATGGTCGACAAAGGCCTGCTGAAGTGGAGTTAGACCATCTTTACCCGCCAGTCCTTCAACAGTTATCACCTCTCGACCAACTGTCGAACCTGATGGAGTTATGCACGACCGTACAGCCTCACCGTCGATTAGGACACTGCAAGCCCCGCAATTACCCTCTCCGCACCCGTACTTGGCACCCGTTAAGTGAAAATCGTTCCTTAGTACGTCCAGCAAAGACGTTTCGGGATCTGAATCTGAGTGCCTCTCGTGCCCGTTCACATTGATATTCAAGATTTCTATCGATCCTAGGAGTGTAGTTTTGCTGCGCCCATATGCGACTTTACAAAGTGTAGAACTGTGAGAGTGCTGTGAGGTCATTCACAGTGGGCAATTACTTATGTAGAGAAAACCAATCTTACGGGTGACGCCTCGTTAGTTCATATCGAATCTACACGCCCAACTGTGATGCGAGATCGACGAAGTCTCGGGCTGAAACATCGGCTTCAGGAGCCGCCTCTAAATCAGGTTTTCTCGCGGAATTTCCGTACTCGTCCGGGCGCGCCACGAAGGCCGTTGAGAGACCTGTTTTCTTTGCCGCAACGAGATCATGGTTGTGAGCAGCAGTCATCATCACTTCATGTGGTTCTATCCCGAGCATTTCAGCCGCCATCAGGTAGACCTTTGGATCAGGTTTGTAGCTTCCGGCCAACTCTCCTGCCAGGACGACGTCCCACGGGAGACCACCATACTTTGCCATGTTTACCAGCAGTCCAACATTGCCATTGGATAAGGTGCCGATTACAAATTTCGACTTCAGGCGCGTCAGACCTTCCACGGAATCAGACCACGGATCGAGTCGATGCCAGGCTTTGTTTAGATGTGCGGTTCCGTGCTCATCCAAGCCAGTGATTCCGTACTCGTTCAGCAACAAGTCGAGGCGTTCACGGTACATTTGATCAGCGGTCTTCCATTCCGCAGTTCCCTGCCTGAATGCATCCATACCGTCGTGATATCCGGCTCGCCACCGGTCTGCGAAAGATTCCCAATCACCTGATACACCGACCTCTTCTCCAACTTCAGATATCTCCCTAATTATGGAGTTTCGCCAGTCCACGACTGTTCCAAAGACATCGAATACCAACGCTTTCACATGGCTAAATGAGTCGCTATTCAACCTTTACTCCCAACTTCTTTATTCAAGTTATGGCAGCATTACTGCGTAACAAGGGTAGAAGGATCTATGTGTGGCTACTCGCTAACCCGTCGCCACTTTCGCAAGCTTGTCACTTCCCGGGGTGGATCCAACTTCGACCCAAAAGCTGTGTATGACACCTCAGCGATATATACAGATCCTTCGGTATCAATCGCTATGCCATGCGGTGAGATGAATTGGTCAGGAGCTTCTCCCGATGTGCCCGCCCCGAAACTGGTAATTTCCGCCAAATCAGAATTAAGAACTCGAACCTTCAAGCCCAACCCTGGAACACCAGCCTGAACATCCGGAGGACGGGTCTCTGTCACATAAATTGCATCATCGTCGCCGAGTCCCTTGCAGATCGCCTGTGGTCGATGGAAATGAGCCTGGTCGAGGTATTCACCGTCTTCGGTAAAGACTTGAATCCGGAAATTCTCTCGGTCACAAACGATCACTCGTCCATCATTCAAAACTACCAGGTTGTGGGGGAGGCTGAACTGACCCGTACCAGTACCTGGCTCACCCCATGAAAGGACATGCGTACCGTCTTGTTTGAAACGGTGTACTCGTGAGTTTCCGTAGCCATCGGTCACGAACATGTCTCCTGATACTGGAGAGATGTATGCGTCTGTAGGGCGGTGAAAAGGAGAACCTTGTTGCCATTCAGATGGCTCGCCGTGAGTTCCAAGCTCAAGCTTAATTTCACCTGACGAAGTCGTTCGCCTGAGCGAATGTCCGCCGTCATCAACCAGCAGCAGATCTCCCTCCGGAGCAACATGAACACCATGCGGTCTTTTGTACTGTCCTTGCCCCCAGGACTCTACGAAATCGCCATCCCGATTGAAAACGACCATGGGATGAGTGCCCCGATTGAAAACATAGACACGATCGGCATCGTTATCCACCGCTAAAGAAGTTGCCTCGTGCAACCGAATCCCGTGTGGGACAGCGGGCCATCCGACTTCCGGTTCGAAAATTGTTTTATTTGTTGGAGTTCCTGGCAATGATATTCTCCTTGTTTCTGGATGGTTCAGAGGATTATGCAAAGAGTCACAGCGAGCTCAAGCAATGAAACTAACCGGTACCTGTCAAATGTTGAGTTCCTAATCAAACACGATCACGCAACGTCCGCGGGTCCCACCGGCTTCCAGCCTTCGATGCGCATCAGGAGCATTTTCAGGTGAGTAGGTTGCCGCCACACGAAGCGAGATAACACCATCTTCAGCTTGCTGACGCAATTGCTCGAGTAGGTCTGTTTTCAGGTAATAATTCCTGACCATGGTTTGATGAAAACGAATGTAGCGCTCACCGTTTCCGGTCCACCCTCGCACAGAAACGAAGGCTCCTCCGTCGCGTACCGCACCTACCGCAAGTTCATTTTGAACCGCACCATCCGCAAGACCATCTACACCATTCGGTGCGACTTCTCTGATTCGTGAAGCAATATCATCGCCCCGAGAAACCACAACATCAGCCCCTAATTCAGATACAAGTTGTTCGTCAGCTTCCGAAGCGTCGGCGATTACATACAAGCCTTCTGCTTTTGCGAGTTGAACAACATAGCCGCCATAACAGCCAGCAGCTCCTGTCACAGCCAGAGTTTGCCCGGCACTGAGATCAAGTTGGTCGAGAGATTGCCTCGCAGTTAGACCATTCATCGGAAGCGTTGCAGCTTCGGCGTGAGTAGCATCTGCAGGCACTCGGACTACAGCCTCAATCGGCAGGTTGATGCTCTCCCGGTAACCGCCATGGCTCGCTTTTGGGATCACCATTGCCATGACTGAGTCACCAATCGACAGATCCGAAGCAGTGCCCTCCCCGATTTCGTCAATCACTCCGGATACATCCATGCCAGGCACATAAGGCGGTGGATCCACTTGCATCATGGTAGTGCGTCCACCGCTCCTGATTCCGGTGTCAGTCGGATTCACAGTGGCAGCTTTTACCCTCAGGCGAACTTCACCCACTCCTGCATGCACATCGGGCAGCTCAAGTACCTGAAGTGCTTCGGGACCGCCGAATTCATAGACGCCAACTGCACGCATGACTCTCTTCTCCGTATTCCTGAACGATACCAGTGATTTTGTGCTCAATTATGACTGATATAGATTGTTGGAATTTACCGCTGCAGACAACCGACAGCAGGAATCGATTTTTTTGCCTCACAACTACTTCATGCGAAATTCTTTCGATACGACATTGCAAGAGATGGAGACTGAAATGCCCCGCATCTTTTTTGTTCATCATGAAGTAATGGTGGGCTGGTTTGAATTCGGTCAAGTCCGGTATTGAGCGTCGACATAAGCATTCTCAGAATATGGCCGAACTTTAGTAAGCCTCACTCGGGAAGTGTGAGCTGCTGTTGCTTCGGCGGGGCTGGCTGTAGCTCAAGAATGTAGATAGCATCGAGGGCTCTATATCGCTTTTGCGTATCCATGCCGAAACCTACTAGCCAGGCGTCTGTGTCCGAAACCAATCCTGAGAAATCGGGGGTCAGATCATTTTTTCGAGCAGAAGGCTTATCTACCAGCACACACACTGATACTTCAGCGAATCCGCCTCGCTTGAATTCTTGAACTAGGTGACCCATTGTCGTGCCGGTATCTAGTAGGTCATCAATAATTACAACTGGAGATCCGGCAACAACGGAATCATTGAATTTGCCCGGAAATTCTACCTGCGGCTCTCTAACGAGGCCATCATCTAGGTAGGTGGTGACAAACACTGGAGCGATACACCATTTTCCTGGAGATAATCGTTCTAGTTCCATTGCTAACTCTGAACAAAACGGCATTGCACCGGTGAGCACCGGCACCAAGTTGACTGACTCTTTTTCGGAGTATGTCTCGTCAACAGATTTGGCAATCTGACTGATCGCTTGTTGCACCTCTTGGTAAGACCAAAGTAGGTGCATTTCTGGCGCGTCAGAAGATGTCATTCAGTAGCCTCAACTTCACAATGCTGGTTCGCATCAGAGCATATCGAAAAAAAGGTCGGCTAACGAAAAGATTTCTGTTAGCCGACCATGTTTGTTCGAACCAAAAACCTGGGTAGATTCGAATCTTAGCGCTTCACTGCTTAGCTATTCACCGAAACCACAAAGAACAGCACCGACACAACTGCCAATCCAATAGACGCGTAGTTGAGTGAACGTCCTTTGCCGCTCAGGGCTTTGATCAGCACGTAGCTAACGAATCCGATAGCGATTCCGTAAGCGATCGAGTACGTCAAAGGCATTATTATCGCTGCGAGACTAGCCGGTACGTACTCGGAAATATCAGTCCAATCAATGTCCTTGATATTTCGCAAGAAGTAAGTAGCGATAAAGATCAACGCTGGTGCTGTGGCAAACGCTGGAACCGACTGAGCCAACGGAGCAAGGAACAAACATGCTGCGAAAAGTACTGCAACTGTGACGGCCGTTAGACCTGTCCTACCACCTTCTTTGATACCCGCTCCACTCTCAATGTAGGAAGTCGTATTGGAGGTACCGGCTAAGGCGCCCACAACTGTAGCGGTTGAATCCGCCAACAATGTGCGGTCGATATCTTCAACTTCACCGTCTTCACTAACTCGTCCAGTAAGGTTTGCAATCGATGTCAACGTTCCGGCGGTATCAAGGAAGTCAACGAACAAAAATGCGAATGCTGCTCCTATAAAGCCAGCCGTCAGAAGTACTGAGAAGTCTAACTGGAAGGCATGTGCCGGACTAGGTATGGATCCGGCTACTCCCTGTAGTTCAGCCTCGCCGATAATCCAAGCGATTACAGCTATGACGAGAATTCCGATAACGATTGATCCAGGGATTCCACGATAGCTTAGTACTGCCATGATGATGAAACCTAGACCCGCAAGCAACACAGGCCACGAGGCGACATCACCAAGTCCAACTAGAGTGGCTGGATTATCGACAACGATCCCCGCGTTCTGGAGACCTATGATCGCAAGGAAAAGTCCGATACCTGCACCGACACCCAGCTTCATACTTCTCGGGATAGAGTTGATTATGTATTTTCGTGCTGGGCTAACAGAAAGGATGATGAACACGACACCAGCTACGAACACTGCAGTCAAAGCTTGCTGGTAGCTATATCCATCCCCCAGTATGACGGTGTAAGTGAAATAGGCATTCAATCCCATCCCAGGTGCTAACGCTACAGGCCAGTTAGCCCATAATCCCATTATGAGCGTGCCTACCACAGCAGCGATAATCGTTGCTGTGAACACAGCGCCAAACTCCATACCAGTTCCCTCTGTAGCGAGTGTTAGAGGGTTGACAATGGTTATGTAAGCCATAGTCAAGAAAGTAGCCAGTCCAGCAAGCAATTCAGTGCGAATTGACGACTTCGCTTTGCTGACTCCGAATACTCTTTCTAGCATTTCAGACATTAGTGAACCCTTTCGCGTGCACTCAAGACCGTACAAATCAACGCGATTCGTTTCAAATCCTGAGAGTCCATTTAGTCGGCGCTTTTCGTAGACACAATCTACTGAAATAGCCGAGTCAGAAGCTTTATAGCATCCCCCAGCATTTTGTTTCAGTATCAGTAATGGTTAGTGAGTCGAACAGCCGTGGAAAGTAAGGAGAGGGCTGCCGAAGAGACAAGTCAGCGATTAGACCTTTTAGGATGCCCTACAGTACTCGACGCCCTCGGAAAATTCCGAGGGCTTTTTGTTTCAAGTTCATGGTTTGGTGGAGCTGGCGGGTTAGTAGGTAGAACTCAAGTCCATCGTTTTGATTTGAAAAGTTAGCGAGCTTGGGAGATAGGTTGGGCAGCTCGAGTAATTCCTGACTACAGAGTCTTGATCGGGGTTCTGTCAGATCTCAGCGCTCAGGCATCGATTGGTACAACTTAAACTCAGAATTCATATCAGTATTCAAGCTGACAATTCGGTCATTAGATTCGACCACTTATTGGTGAAGATCTTCCGTCGAACCTCCGCTTGAACATGCAATGATCCGGTTATGACGGTGGATGCAGGGAGAATGTAGGGCGGATTGGGAACTCTGGGCACCAAGCAATCAAGCAGCAACATTGCATAACCACGACATTAATAACCCAACACTCTTGGGCAAATCAGTTTCAGTCGATGTTTGGCTCAAGACCCAGCACCTGCCAATTATTTAATTCGCTCTAGCCATGCGCTTGCATTCTGAAAAATTTCGTATTGTTCGGACTCATCCATACGGTCCCACTGTCGGACCATCATCCGGGAACGGAAATTATGGGATAGACGCTCGCGCTCCTTCTCAACCTTTCTCCAAAATAGGAAGTTAAACGGGCAAGCTTCTTTGCCTGTTCTTTTTTTCGGATCATATCGGCAGCTAGAACAGTAATCCGACATCCGGTTTATGTAGTTGGCCGATGAAAAGTATGGCTTTGTGGCAATAGTCCCGCCATCGGCGTTAAGCCCCATACCCATCACGTTAGGAGTAACAACCCAGTCATACGCGTCGATGTAAACGGAATTAAACCACTCGTTGACTTCCAAAGGATCGAGCTCCGCTACGAACGCGAAATTGGTGAGTATCATCAAACGCTCAATATGGTGTGAGTATCCGGTTTTTATAACTTTGTCGACGACACTTTTGACACATGTCATATCTGTCTGGCCAGTCCACCAGAACTTTGGCAGTGGATTAACGTGATTCCATGAATTGACGCTTTCAAGAGACGGCATGAGACGTGAGTACTTGAAATGCATGTACTCACGCCATCCGATCACCTGCCGAATAAAGCCTTCTGCTGACTCAATTGGAACTTTGCCCGACACGTATGCTTCTTCAACCGTTTTGCAAAGCGCCAGGGGATCGATCAGACCCAGGTTCATGTAGGCAGAAAGACCCGAGTGGAAAACCAGGTCGCTAGAAGTCGTCATCGCATCTTCGTAGCGCCCGAACAATGAGAGTCGGTTCTCAACGAAGTCATTGACTGCCAACTCGGCCTGATGAGAATCGACTGCCAAATCAAATCCTTCGAGTGAACCAAAGGCGTGATCATAAATATCGATCTCTTGGAGAACCTGGATTGTTATTTCGTCAGGTTCGAACTTAAGTGGTTCTGTAATTGTTAGCCCATTTTTAGGCAGTGGTTTCCTATTCGAGGAATCAAAATTCCACTTTCCTCCTTCCGGAGAGTTATTACCTTTCATCAAGATTCCACTAAGTGAACGCATCCTGCGATAAAAATTTTCTTGGCGAGCGTTTTCTAGACCTGAGAGACTATTTGCGAACTCCTCCCGCGTCCTGAGCATTTTCGTGTTGCTCATCACGCTGATTTCTACGTCCATGGTTTGAGACCAGGTATCGAGCATATTTTTGACCCAGTAAGAATCCGGATCCATCACAAACAGGCGGTCAACAGAGAATTCGGTAATGTGGTCTTGAACTCCTGTCTCTAGCCGATATGCCTGCCGGTAATCGACCTCGAAACCCGCTTCCTTTAGACGTTTCGAATAGTGACGCATTGCACTCAACAGTAGCGCCAACCTCTTTCGGTGATAGAGCCGTTCGTAACTCGCGATCACGACTTCGACGATCAATACACGTTCGATGTCATTGATCGTTAGTCCAGGGTGCCGGTCTAGGAGCTGATCGCCGAGTATTAAAAGAGTCGAGGTCATGTCTCAATGCCACCAGCGTGATCTAAGTACAAAAAGCATGATATGAATTTAAACCACATTTTGCATAATGTGTTGTACATTTTCTACATTACTTGGTAAAGTTGTCAAAGCAGCGTGACGAATGGCCAATATCCAAAAAAAGATTGAACTAGTGCGAAGAAGAGTTCGGAATCCTAGTGCAATCTCGACACGTGATATCCAGAGTCCGATGTTGAGCGCGACGGCTGATAGACCTCATTTAATGAGATGCAGAACCAGTGAAGGGATTTTTATGATGTCAAATGAAAACACCAACCCATCATGGCCGGACTTAGCTACCTCACTGTGGAAGTCACTGACAGAACATGATGCTGAAATTAGCTACGAATTCGAAGAAATGGTAGTCGAGGTCCCATCAGGAGTCGGATCGTCAGCAGACCGCGCTACTTGGAAATTGAATGGGTTACTTAAAGTGCGGGGACGCAAGCTTGACTAGCTCGGACATCGGGCTTGAGCTGGAAGGGAACATTAATCTAGAGCGAGGTCCAGAGCGTTACGAGTTGACGTTTTCCGATAACCAAATCGTGCTAGATGGACCATCGTTAGCCGGGATTTTTCGAATCCTCAGTGACCTTCGAAACGTCGGAGCAATTGTTGCTTCTTCTGGACCAGTCAAGAGCAACGACTTCGATCTGTTTCTAAGAGTGAAGACCCGGAAAGTAGGAAAGTTGACTTTCGCTTGGGGTGAAAACCGTTCCTTGATAGGCAATATACGGATGTTCCGGCCAGATACGTCTATCGTAAAGACCTTGCTGAAAGAGTGGTTTCGCAGTTAACAAACTTCTGAATTCGCTTCTGACATTGCTGAAACTTTTCCGAAATTTTTGGGCATTTGAACAATCGGCGAACATCATCGTTTCCTGAATGAGATGAGCGCATTTAACACTGGACGATATTGACGAATAGAACAGGAGATTGATGATGTCATCCTTTTCTGCTGCCCACAGGATTTTGATTCTAGGTGCCAGTAGCGACATCGGCTCGAACCTTGCGAGGAAATTTCATTCGGAAGGTGTGTCGATAGGTTTGATTTCGAGACCTAGCCCGCGGTTTGATCGTATCTGCTCAGAGACTGGATATCCTGCAGTACGAATTGAGTCAGTTGATCACACAGAAATAACCAGGGCAGTAGATACTCTCGCCGACCGAATGGGTCCAATTACTGGCGGAGTTAACCTGCTTGGGACTCTGCTTTTGAAACCTGCCCATCTCACTACGGTTGAGGAATGGCGAGAAACAATAGCTGTGAACCTTGACTCTAACTTCTCATTCCTGAAATCGGTTTTACAACGATCTGACGGCAGCAACGATTTTTCAATGGTCTTCGTTTCTTCCGCAGCTGCGGCAACCGGCTTGCCAAACCATGAGGCGATCGCGGCCTCCAAGTCCGGAGTTGAAGGACTTGCTAGATCTGCTGCGGCAACATACGCCAGCAGGGGGTATCGATTTAACGTGGTGGCGCCGGGACTTGTTGATACTCAACTTACAGCCTCGCTAACTAGAAACGAAATGGCACGGAGCGCCAGCGAAGCCATGCATCCGTTGAAAAAGCTTGGAAGTCCCGGAGAAATCGCAAGGGTAATTAAATGGTTGCTGTCCAAAGAGTCCGGGTGGATTACCGGTCAAGTAATTGGGGTAGACGGAGGTTTGTCTACCGTAAGAACGCGGTCGAAGGTTTAGCTACCTCGGTATCGACTCCACGTTGAATAAATCGTACTTGGGAATTACTACCTCGGGGGCATGATCGGATGACCAGTTCGGAAAATAGAACAATCTTGTTGACCGGTGCTACAGGCTACGTAGGAGGATTACTCCTTCCCGCGCTGTCTCAAAAGTTTCGTCATGTGAGGTGCATGACAAGGAATCCAAGCTCGATCGCATCTGGTCTAGAGGATGGGGTAACCGCAGTTTATGGAGATACCGCAGACCAGGATTCCCTCATCGAAGCGATGAAGGGTGTGGACGATGCCTTTTACCTGGTTCACTCGCTAGCTGATTCGGATGATTTTGAAGAACTCGAAGCTCTGAGTGCAAAGAATTTTGGGGCGGCGGCAGCTAAGTCTGGTGTCAAAAGAATTATTTTCCTGGGAGCACTCTCTCAGACTGATAATGAAGAATCATCTAGACACATGTCCAGTCGTCACAGAACGGGCGAACTCTTACGGCAGTCTGGGGTTCCAACGATTGAGTTTCGAGCTTCGGTAGTGATAGGCGCAGGCAGTATGCCGTTTGAGGCGGTTAGAGCACTGGTTGAAAGACTCCCAGTGATGGTTACTCCTCGATGGGTACGAGGTGAATTACAGCCAATTTCAGCGAGGGACCTGAGGGATTACCTCATTGCCGGATTGGATATTCCAGCCGTGAGTAGGGTAATTGAGATAGGCGGTACGGACGTAGTCCGCTACCAAGATCTGATGAAAATGTACTCGAAAGCACGCGGCTTAAAGCGAGCGATGATCCCAGTCCCAGTCATTACGCCTCGCTTGTCAAGCCACTGGTTACGCCTTGTTACGCCAGCCCATTACTCTATCGGTAAGAGAATTGTCGAAAGTGCGGTCCATAGCTCAGTTGTCAGGTCCAAGGCTGCTTCCGAGCTTTTCGACCTGCAACCCTTGGGTACAAAAGAAGCAATCGAAACGGCGATCAGCGATGAAGAATCGTCTTTTGAATTTCTTGACAAAAATGGCAAGGCGAGAGACTACAAAACGCTTATTGGAACCAGGTTTGTGGAAAAACGTTCTCGATCGCTTAGTGAACATCCCAAAAGAGCCTTCGTAATCGCCAGTCAAATCGGCGGGAAATATGGATGGAAATGGCAATCATGGTTATGGACACTCAGAGGCTGGATCGATCGAACGGTTGGAGGAGTGGGATTCAGAAAAGGCAGACCAGATAATCTCCAACCGGGTGACCATTTGGATTTTTGGACGGTTGCGAGGGTGACGGACAATCGTCTTACGTTGTCTGCAGATATGCGATTACCCGGAGATGCAGTTTTCGATATTCACGTGTTCGAGAACGCATCAGGAGATACTTTTCTTGAACAAACTGTTTCCTTTAACCCGCGTGGATGGTTAGGTTATTTCTACTGGTTCGCCCTCTATCCTTTGCACGCCTTGGTGTTTAGAAACATGCTCAACAACATGGCAGCAGAAATAGAGCTAGAAACTGCGAAATAGCTTGATTGGAATCCTGACCGTTCACAAACCATAAGATTCTGTGTTGCCAAACTCGTAACGTCCCCCGGCTGATTTAACAATCATGGTGAACTTAACCTCTGTGGCTCAAATGACAACAGTGAGTAAGTTCTTGCTACAGACGATACGGGGGGGGGGGGGGCCCCACCCACAATT
>Ga0255770_10001923_pt1 | contig 19088 bp, 24 predicted proteins | sample 071ome_22_FD_179968 | JGI IMG/M metagenome (GOLD analysis project Ga0255770, IMG submission 179968) | Coastal salt marsh microbial communities from the Groves Creek Marsh, Skidaway Island, Georgia - 071404AT metaG (version 2) | ecosystem: Environmental > Aquatic > Marine > Intertidal zone >...
AAACAAGCATAGGCCTTTAGAATTTATCTAAAAGCCTAATAATGAGGTTATTTTAATTTACTTAAGTTCAACCTCGGCTCCAGCTTCTTCAAGTGATTTCTTTAGTCCTTCAGCATCATCTTTAGATACTGCTTCTTTAATTGAGCTTGGAGTGTTGTCAACAAGATCTTTAGCTTCTTTTAGCCCAAGACCTGTTAACTCCTTAACCAATTTAACTACTGCAAGTTTTGAACCACCAGCTGATTTTAACACAACATCAAATTCTGATTTTGTATCACCTGAATCATCCCCACCAGCAGCAGGACCTGATGCTACCGCTACTGCTGCTGCTGCTGCAGGTTCGATACCATATTCATCTTTAAGAATATCAGCAAGTTCGTTAACTTCCTTAACTGTTAAACCGACTAACTGTTCTGCGACTTTTTTTAGATCTGCCATTATTAGAGTTTTAAATTATTAATTATACTTAACTTTTATTTAGAGTCATCATTAGATTCGTCCTCAGAGGTTTGTTCCTCTGATTTATTTTCTTCTGCTGAAAGCTCCTGTGCTTTTTCAGCCTCTATTGGAGACTCCTGTGCTTTTTCAGCCTCTATTGGAGACTCCTGTGCTTTTTCAGCCTCTATTGGATTTTCACTTAATGTTTTTACAATACCAGCAATTTTTCCACTACTTGACTTAAGAGCTGAAATAATATTTTTAGCTGGTGACTGAAGAAGAGCAATAATATCACCTATAACTTCTTCTTTAGATTTAAGGTTGAATAGCGCTTCAATTTGATCATCACCAATGTAAATCGCCTCATCAACAAATGCACCTTTTAATATAGGCTTTTCACTGCCTTTTCTAAAATTCTTGATAACCTTAGCTGGGCTATTTCCAGATTCTGACAACATTATAGTTGTATTACCTTTTAGCAACTCCTTTAATTCTCCAAAATCAGTTTCTGATTCAGACATTGCTCTTTCTAAGAAGGTATTCTTAACAACAGAAAGCTTTATGTTAGACTTAAAGCACTCTCTTCTAAGTTTAGAGGTCTGCACAGCATCAAGTCCAGCAATATCAGTTAAGTAGACTGATTTGTAATCATTTAACTGGCTCTTAAGCTCTTCAACAACTTTAACTTTTTCTTCTTTATTCATTATTATTCAAATTTAGAATCAATAGCAATCCCTGGACTCATTGTGCTTGACATTGAAATACTTTTAATATATGTCCCTTTAGCAGATGATGGTTTAAGTTTAACAATAGTCTTTATTAACTCGTTTGCATTATCTTTTATTTTATCGGCAGTAAAAGAAACCTTACCAACAGACGCGTGAACTATACCAGTTTTGTCAACTTTAAAGTCAATCTTACCACCTTTTATGTCAGAGATAGCCTTAGCTATATCCATTGTAACAGTTCCAGTCTTAGGGTTAGGCATAAGTCCTCTTGGACCTAAAACTTTTCCTAGAGGTCCTAGTTTACCCATAACACTTGGCATAGTTACAATTACATCAACATCAACCCATCCATTCTTAATTTTTTCAATGTAGTCATCAAGACCAACCAAATCAGCTCCAGCTTTAATAGCTTCATCTTCTTTATCTGGAGTAACTAAGGCTAATAATTTTAATGATTTACCTGTACCATGAGGAAGAGATACAACTCCTCTAACCATTTCATTAGCTTTTCTCGGATCAACGCCAAGTCTAATTGCTAGATCAACTGAAGAGTCAAATTTAGTAGTTGTAATTTCTTTAACTATAGAAGATGCCTCTTCTAAGCTATATGACTTTTCTAAATCTACCTTTTCAATTGAAATTTTTCTATTTTTTGTAATCTTTGACATAATCTATTCTGTTGGAGGTTCACCACCATTAACTTTAATACCCATTGATCTAGCTGTCCCTGCAACCATTTTCATAGCTGAGTTAACTGTAAATGCATTCAGATCTACCATTTTATCCTCAGCGATTTTTTTTATTTGGTCCCAAGATACTGTAGCAATTTTTTCTCTATTTGGTTCCCCAGATCCTTTTTTAACTTTCGATGCTTCAAGAAGCTGAACAGCAGCAGGAGGAGTTTTAATAACAAATTCAAAACTCTTGTCTTTGTATACACTAACTACAACAGGAAGAATCTTACCAGGTTTGTCTTGACTTCTAGAGTTAAATTGCTGACAAAAATCCATAATATTAACACCAGCGGCACCTAATGCAGGTCCGACAGGTGGAGAAGGGTTTGCTGCACCTCCTTTAATTTGTAATTTTAAAACTTTAAATACTTCCTTTGCCATATTTATATTTTTTCAACTTGCATGTAACTTAATTCGAGAGGAGTCTTCCTTCCAAAAATCTTAACCATAACCTCTAACTTTCTTTTTTCTTCATTTACAACATCAATTGAACCGGTAAAACCATTAAATGGTCCATCTATAACTTTTACAGTTTCACCAACAGTAAAAGGAATGTTTATTTGTTCTCCTGAAATTGCTAATTCATCTACTTTACCTAACATTCTTAAAACTTCTGACTGTCTCAAAGGAATAGGTTCACCACCTTTGGTCTCTCCAAGAAATCCTAATACATTAGTTACTGATTTAATTACATGTAATATCTCACCTGATATATCAGCCTTCATCATTATGTAACCAGGAAAATATGTTCTTTCTTTTGAAACTTTTTTTCCTTTTCTAATTTGGATAACTTTTTCAGTAGGGACTATCATCTCATCAATTTGATTATCCAAGCCAACCCTTGTAACTTCAGTTAATATATAGTCTTTTATTTTAACCTCTTGTCCAGTTACAGCTCTAATTACATACCACTTTTTTTCAGCAACTTCCACCATTTATCCTATTAGATTAAAGTATAATTTTACTACTCTTGATAATATTGAATCAGCACCCCAAATAGCTAAAGAGAAAATTACTGAAAAAACTATTACCAAAGCAGATAGGTTCAACAACTCTGAACGGGGAGTCCATTTGACATTATCCCTCAGTTCTGTTACAGATTCACTAATAAAGTTTATAATCGACTTCATATTATTTGTGCACGGGTTGAGAGACTCGAACTCCCGACACCTGGTTTTGGAGACCAGTGCTCTACCAACTGAGCTAAACCCGTTTATATTTTACACAAGAGGTGTCATACAAAAAGCAAGACACCCTTAGAGTTAATTAAACTTTGTTTTATTAGTCTAAAAGTTCAGTCACCTGACCTGCACCGACGGTTCTTCCACCTTCACGGATAGCAAATCTTAGTCCAACATTTAGAGCAATAGGTGAAATTAACTCAACCTCAATAGTTAAGTTGTCACCTGGCATCACCATCTCTACACCATTAGGAAGCACAATATTACCTGTAACATCAGTAGTTCTTACATAGAACTGAGGGCGATAATTGTTGTGGAATGGAGTATGACGACCACCTTCTTCTTTTTTCAAGATATACACCTCAGCCTTAAACTTTGCGTGAGGAGTAACAGATCCTGGTTTACAAATAACCATACCTCTTGAAATATCAGTTTTTTCAATACCTCTTAATAGAATTCCTGCATTATCACCAGCTTCACCCTTATCAAGAATTTTTCTAAACATCTCGATACCAGTTATGGTTGATTTAAGCTTTTCAGCTCCCATACCAATAATATCTACTTCATCACCAGTGTTAGCAATACCAGATTCAATTCTACCAGTAGCAACTGTTCCTCTACCAGTAATAGAGAATACATCTTCAATAGGCATCAAAAAGTCTTTATCTATATCTCTTTTAGGAAGTTCAATCCAGCTATCAACAGATTCCATCAATTTCATTACGCTATCAGTCCATTTTTGATCTCCATTAAGAGCTCCAAGAGCAGAACCAAGAACTACAGGTGTATTATCTCCATCGTAATCGTAAAATGATAATAGATCTCTTACTTCCATTTCAACTAATTCAAGAAGTTCTTCATCATCTACCATATCTGCCTTATTTAAAAAAGCAACAATTCTTGGAACACCTACTTGTCTTCCTAATAAAATGTGCTCCCTTGTTTGAGGCATAGGACCATCAGTTGCAGCAACAACTAAAATTGCACCATCCATTTGAGCAGCACCAGTAACCATGTTTTTTACATAATCAGCGTGGCCTGGACAATCTACGTGAGCGTAGTGACGGTTAGCTGTTTGATATTCAACATGAGATGTGTTAATTGTAATACCACGTTCTTTTTCCTCAGGTGCATTATCAATTGAGTCAAAACTTCTAGCTTCTGACAAACCAGCGTCAGCTAAAACCTTTGTAATTGCCGCAGTAAGAGTCGTTTTTCCGTGATCAACGTGACCGATAGTACCAATGTTTAGGTGGGGTTTCGATCTATCAAAATTTTCTTTAGCCATAACAGTATATTTTTCTTTGTTTTTTACGAGGTGCAAATTTATAATATTTTTCTTATATACTAACCTATTTAACGTTTTTTTTTATATGTATGAAAATTTCTTTGTTATCTTTAAATATAAATCAATAAAATGTTAACAAAAATAAGTAAAGCTTTATCGGCTATTGTTGGTTTAACAGTAATTAATGTTTGGCTATTTAGATCTGGAAAATCCACCTCATATAGGGGTGGGAACGCAAGTAACTTAATGGAAGAATTTGAAGTTTACGGGCTTGGTGATTTTTTCTTGACAATTGGCATTATAAAAGTATCTTTAGCAGTACTTTTATTGTTGAGTATATATTTCAATAAACTTAAATTAATATCCTCTCTTGGAATTGCAATTATGATGTTAGTTGCAGTTTATATGCATTTTAAAGTTGGAGATGAGCTTATCAAATCTATGCCAGCATCTGTTATGCTTGTAAGTTGTTTAATTATTGCTTACTCAACAAAAAAATAAACCCAGTGTCTGAGAAAGTGAATGTTTACTATGACAAAAACTGTCGTTTATGTAATATTGCTGTTAATATTGCAAAAAAAAATGATAAGGATGATTGCTTAGTATTCATTTCTAATAAAAATATTGATATTAAGGATACAGTAATAGTTGAGGAAGGAAATGTCCGTTTTGAAAAATCAGACGCTGTTAGTATATTATTAAAGAAGATTAATTTTAAATTTACTTACTTAATTGTTAATTTATTTCCAAAATTTTTAAGAAATCTTGTCTATGATTTTATTGCTAGATATAGATATAATATATTTGGAAAAATCAAATAAATATGAAAGCTTCAAAAGCAAACTTAATCAATTCTTTTAGCCTAATTATATTCGGAGTATGGGGATATATTGATAGCACATCTATTACTGCACTTATACCTGCTATGATTGGTGGACCTCTTTTAGTTTGTACTAGTGGAATTGAAAAAGGCAATAAGGTTGTTTCTCACCTAGCTGTATTTGCTACACTAGTAATCCTTTTAGCACTAATTGGTATGAGACTTCCTAAATCACTTGATCAAGGAGGAGTTGGTTTATTTAGAGTAATTTCTATGATTTCTACTTCTTTACTTGCAATGATTGCATTTGTAAGAAGTTTTATAAGAAACAGAAAGTCAAAATAATTGATTTTTTTGTAACTTATAGTTATGAAAAAAATCAATAAACCATACCTTCAGAGGAAAATAAATAGACTAAATAAAAAAATTCATAGAGCAGAATCTCAAGACGAACAAAATAAAGTTTGGTGGAGAAAAATTAAGCTGAATAAATTGAAGGATAAACTTAATCATACTTATCAATGATTAACAAAACAATTTTAATCACATTCTCAATAATATTTGTTTCATGTAACGCTATCAAGCTTGATTATGATTATTTAACCTCACCAAATCAAGAAATCAAAACCTCATTTAGCGAAAATGATATAAGAAATTGGTACAATCTTGATCTTAAGAAGGATTCAATTCCAGGAATGAGTGTAGATAGAGCTTACAATGAACTTTTAGTTGGACTAAAACCTAAAAAAGTTATTGTAGCTGTCATTGATGCTGGAATAGATATTAATCATGAAGATCTAGAAAATCTTATATGGATTAACAAAGGAGAGATTCCAGGTAATAATATTGATGATGATAAAAATGGATATGTTGACGATGTAAATGGTTGGAATTTTATTGGTGATTCCTATAACGAGACACTTGAGATGACAAGAATTATTAGAGATAATTTAAAGAATAACAGAAGGTATGAAAAAGCTAAAGAGACCATAGATCTTAAACAAGAAGAGATTAAAAATAATTTAGGTTTTTACAATCGTCTTGTTGAAGAATTTATTAAGGCCAAAGAAGATATACAAAACTTTCTTGGAAAAAATTCTTTCACAAAAAAAGATTTAAATAATATTAAAACAAACGACAGTATTGTATTAATCTCTAAAGAAAGGATAGAGTATTTTAACTCTATTAATATTGATTTAGATTATTTAAAAGAAGGGGTTGAATATTTTTCAGATCAATCTAAATACCATTACAATGTAAATTTTAATGGAAGATCAATAGTAGGAGATGACATATATAATATTGATGATACAAATTATGGTAATTCAAATGTATCTCATTCTAAAAAATCAGAGGATCATGGTACTCATGTAGCAGGAATTATTGCTGGTCTTAGAAATAATAACTTTGGTAATAATGGTATTAATAATAATTTAGAAATTATGTCCTTAAGGGCTGTGCCAAATGGAGATGAGTATGATAAGGATATTGCCTTAGCTATAAGATATGCTGTAGATAATGGGGCAAGAATAATAAATATGAGTTTTGGGAAATCATTTTCTAGTAATCCTGAATGGGTGATTGATGCAATAAAGTACGCTGCAGATAAAAATGTTTTAATTGTTCATGCTGCAGGAAATGACTCTGAGGATCTTGATGTTTTAGAGAATGAAAATTACCCAAATGATCAATATTTTGGAAAGAGTGAATATACTGATAACTTTATAAGTGTTGGTGCAAGTACTATAAACTTCAATAAGGATCTTGTAGCTAGCTTTTCAAATTATGGATATCAAAATGTTGATATTTTTGCACCTGGTTATGATATTTACTCTCTAACTCCTGAAAATGAGTATGAGTACTTAAGTGGTACATCAATGGCCTCACCTGCAGTTTCAGGTGTTGCTTCGCTAATTTTATCTTACTTTCCATATATATCAGCAGCAAAATTAAAGGAAATCATTCTTGAAAGTGGAATAGAGGTTAGTATAAATGTAGATCATGCAGATAAAGAAAATATTCCATTTAAAAGCATTTCAAAAACCGGCAAAATTGTAAATGCCTACAATGCTATTATTGCAGCATCAAAAAGTAAAAGAAAATAAATTTATTTATTTGCCAATTGACCACATGCAGCATCAATATCTTTTCCCCTTGATCTTCTAATAGTAACTGTAATTTTATTTTTTTCTAAAGCTCTTCTATATTTCTCAATGATATTATCACTTGCAGATACAAAATCTTCATCACCTATTGAATTGTACTCAATTAAATTTACTTTTGACATAATAGATTTACAATACTTTACTAAGGCGTCAATATGCTCAATATTATCATTAATTCCTTTCCATACAATATATTCGAATGTAATTTTTCTCTTAGTTTTTGTATACCAATAATTAAGTGACTCCTTTATGTCGTTTAGAGGAAATTTAGATGAAAATGGCATAATATTATTCCTAGTTTCTTCAATTGCTGAGTGAAGAGATAATGCAAGGTTTACCTTAAGGTTTTCATTAGCTAGTTTTTTAATCATCTTAGGTATACCTGATGTTGAAACAACAATTCTTTTTTGGGAAATATTTAATCCTTTATCAGAGGAAATTTTTTCAATAGATTTAACAAGATTATTATAGTTCATTAATGGTTCGCCCATTCCCATAAATACAATATTTGAAAGTGGGCGGTTAAAATATTGTAGACTTTGATTATTAATAGTGACAACTTGATCATAGATCTCATCAGGATTTAAATTTCTCATTCTCTTAAGTTTTGATGTTGCACAGAACTTACAGTCAAGACTACATCCAACTTGAGAAGATATACAGGCAGTAGTTCTATCATCAGTTGGAATTAAAACTGATTCAACCATATAATCATCAAATAATTTAACTGCGTTTTTAATTGTTCCGTCTGAGCTCTTTTGAATCTTATCAACTTCAATATGGTTGATTACAAAATTTTCATCAAGCATAAGCCTTAAGTCTTTTGAAATATTTGTCATATTATCAAATGTATATGAGGACTTCTTCCATATCCATTCATAAACTTGGTTACCTCTGTAACTGTCAAAACCTTTTTTTACAAAGAATTCACAGAGCTTATCTTCACTAAGACTTCTAATATCAATTTTCATCATTCCAATTCCATAAAATTATGTTCCAGTTACTTTCCCCCCAATAAAAATTATCAATAATTTGGAATCCAATTTTTAAATGAGCACTAAGTGACCTTTTATTTCTTTCATCAATATCAGTAATTAAATAATGATATTTTTCAGAATATTCTTTTTTATAAAATTTATATATTTCTTTCACAACTCCCATACCTCTATACTCTTTTTTAATACATAACTGACCTACAAGAGCATAGTTAATATTTTTTAATTTTTTTGTGTTGAAAGTTATTGTACTTAACCTGTCAATTAAATCATCAAAAAGTTTATTTAGACCATATACAGTTTTATCAATTACAATTGCATATCCTACAATTTTATCATTATCCCGAGCAACAATAGACTTTTGAATTTTATTTACATCTTTAAGTAAATCAATACCATAATCAAGAGTTAAAAATCCATATTCTAATCTATCTTCTTCTGATAGATTATTTTTTAAATTATTTTGATTTAATTCTCTTATTTGCAATAAATCATTATAACTTTCTACTTTACCTATATTAATCATTTTTATATTTTATCTAAATTTATTTAATTATGGAAAATAAGTTCGCATTAATTACTGGAGCAAGTTCGGGGATTGGATTAGAAATATCAAAAGTTCTTGCTAAAAAAGGACATAATTTGATTTTAATTGCAAGATCAAAACAGAAATTAGAAGAAGTTTGTGAAGAATTATCTAATAACCATAATATAAAATGTGATTATTTTTCCTCTGATTTAACATTGATTGATTCACCTGATAAAATTTATGACTTTACAAGTCAAAAAAAATATGATGTAGATATACTAGTTAATAATGCAGGATATGCATTATCAAACGCTTTTCATAAAAATACAATGGAAGATGAAGAGAAATGTCTTAGAGTTTTAGGCACTTCTGTTATTGCACTCACAAAAAAATATATAAATGATATGATCTCAGATGGGGGTGGTAAGATTATGATTGTCTCATCAGTAGCTGCATTTGCGCCTGCTTCATCTCTTCAATCTCTTTACGGACCTGTTAAAACTTTCATGAATAGATTTAGTGAATCACTAAGTTTTTACAATAAATATGGAATTACTTCAACTGCCGTTTGCCCAGGATATACAGTAACAAATTTTCATACGGCAAGTGGTGTTCAAGCAGAGATGGACAGCGTTCCTAATTTTCTTAAAAAAAGTGCAAAAAGGATTGCAGAAGAAGGAGTAGATGCAATGATAAAGGGTAAAAAAGTGTGTGTTCCAACAAAAACATGGAAAATAATTGTATTCTTATTAAAAATTATACCTCATTCTGTTTTTAGATTGGTAAGTGGGTTACTAGCACCTGGAAGATATAACGAGGTTTAATAAGATTTTAAAAGCCCCCCATCAATTGGGATTGAAGTCCCATTAATATATGCCGCTTTATCTGAGCTAAGGAAAGAAACAAGATATCCGTATTCATCAATCTTTCCTAATCTGTTGACTGGAACTAAAGATTTCATTTTTTCTAAAACCTCATCCTCAGATATATTTAAAGATTTTGATTTCTCTTTGTTCAACTCTTTAATTCTTTCAGTATCAAAGTAACCTGTTAAAATAGAATTAATGGTGATTCCATCTTTACCAATATCAACTGATAGACTTTTAGCCCAAGCTACTAAGGCAGATCTAATACTATTTGATAAAACAAGATAATTAAGAGGTTCCTTTACTGAAACTGATGTAACATTTATAATTCTACCCCATTTATTTTTTTGCATTTGAGGAACAACTAATGATGTAGTATAAACAACACATTTAAATAACAAATCAAAAGCCTCTTGATATGATTCAATATCTTTAGATAATGAATTACCTGCAGGAGGTCCTTGAGTATTATTCACTAAAATATCAATACTATTAGTTGATAGATAATTTTTTATGATAGATTTAAATTTTTCAAAATTTGAAAAATCAACTAATAAATATTTATGATCTTGATAATTGTTTTTAGGAAGTTCATCAATAATTTCTTCAAGCTTAATTTTATCTCTTGCCATTAAACAAACGCTTGCACCAGATTCTGCAAGCTGTCTAGCAATTCCAAGGCCAATTCCCTTGCTACTTCCACCTACTAGCGCTTTTTTTCCACTTAAATCTATTTTCATTTTAAATCATCTCTTTTTGGACTAAAAACGTCCATTAATATACAATCTGATATTGCTCTTCCAGAATGAGGGACGTTAGATGGAATCAAAAATGTTGACCCTTTTTTACAAATGTTTTTTTTTCCTTGAATTGTGAATTCGAACTCGCCTTCAATAACATGCATTAATTGTTCGTTTACATGATTATGTTCATGTAAACTTGCACCTTTTTCTATTTCCCAATAAACCCACGTAAAATGAGAGCCATGAATTATTCTAGCTTTAAACCCAGGAATTACTTCAACTGATCTAATTTGTTTTACATCCATTTTTTATTATTATTTCAATTTACAAAGTTTATTTCTAAAAAATACCCAGCATGAAAAACAATAGCATCATAACCAAAATTATAATTATGAAGCTGAGCAATATCCTCTTAGCAATCTTAATAGCTATACTATTTTTACCTCTTTCTCTAATAATCTTTTATCGTATTATTTTTTAAATTAAACAAAAATTCTAATTTTATAAACATCAAAAAAGAATCAATATCTCTTTTTAATAAACATTACTTAAAAATTAATTTATGAGCGGAAGTTTTGAATTAATAGACTATTTAATTTTTGGTCTATATGCTGTTACAATTTTATCTATAGGATTATGGGTATCAAGGGATAAAAAGGGTAAACAAAAAAATGCAGAAGATTATTTTTTAGCTAGTAAGTCATTACCATGGTGGGCAGTAGGTGCTTCTTTGATTGCAGCTAATATATCTGCCGAGCAATTTATTGGAATGTCTGGATCAGGTTTTGCTCTAGGATTAGCAATAGCTTCTTATGAATGGATGGCTGCAATCACACTGCTAGTTGTTGGAAAATATTTTCTTCCAATTTTTATTGAAAAAGGGCTTTATACTATACCTGAGTTTATTGAAAAAAGATTCAGCACTAATTTAAAAACTATACTTGCTGTATTTTGGATAGCACTTTTTGTATTTGTTAATCTTACAACAGTTTTATTTTTAGGGGGTAAAGCATTAGACACTATTGTAGGTGTTGGTGATGGCTCAATTATTTTAAATAGTATAATTGGATTAAGTTTATTTGCACTTGCATATTCTCTTTGGGGAGGACTTGCTTCAGTAGCTTGGACAGATGTAATTCAGGTGGTAATCTTAATTTTTGGTGGACTTTTAATGACCTATTTTGCACTAGCAAATGTAACAGATTCAGGAGGAGTTATTGATGGATTAAAGTATGTATTTGAAAAAGCACCTGAAAGATTTTCAATGATATTATCAAAAGGTGAAATAATAACTCCTAACGGTAGAGATGCATGGTTTGACCTTCCAGGCATTGCAGTTTTAATTGGTGGTATGTGGGTTGCCAATCTTTATTACTGGGGGTTTAACCAATATATTATTCAAAGAACTTTGGCAGCAAAGAGTTTAGCAGAAGGTCAAAAAGGTATTGCTTTTGCTGCATTTTTAAAGTTGATTATTCCTGTAATTGTTGTTCTACCTGGGATTATTGCTTATGTAATGAATTTAGATAATACAGGTATGCTTACCGCAGCCTCAGTTGATCCAGGTTTTATATATTCAGATGGCAGCTTTGCAAATGACAACGCAGCTCCATGGTTAATTAAGAACTTTATTCCTGCTGGAGTTAAAGGTTTAATTCTTGCAGCTTTAGCTGCGGCTATTGTATCATCTTTAGCTTCAATGCTTAATTCAACTTCAACTATCTTCACAATGGATATATATAAATCTCATTTTAATAAAAACGCATCTGACGCTAAGATGGTATCTGTTGGTAGAATAACTGTTGTTGTTGCTTTAATAATTGCAATATTAATTGCACCTCAACTAGAAGGTTTAGGTCAAGTATTTATTTTTATTCAAGAATATACAGGGGTTGTTAGTCCTGGAATTTTAGCAGTATTTTTAATGGGGTTATTCTACAAAAAAGCAACTAATAACGCTGCAATTTGGGGGGCAATGTTATCGATCCCTATAGCAATGTATTTTAAGGTTGCTCCAAAAGGATGGAGTGATGCATCTATTTTTATAGATCTTCCATTTATGCATCAAATGGGGTATACTTGTATTGCTACACTTGGTGTTATTGCAATAATCAGTTATTTAGAGGGTAATAATGATGATCCCAAAGGAATAAATCTTACAAAAAAATTATTCTCAACTGATAGCAATTTCAACATTGCAGCATTTGGAATTTTACTTATAACAGCCTTCTTATACGCAATGTTTTGGTAAAATAAGATTAAGTTTGAAAGAAATATAACCCCCCATAAATTGATGGGGGGTTATAATTTTTATAGATTTAGTCTTAAGGAAGTTTTGATAATTTCTAAAATTATATATTATTAAAATCTAAAAGCTTAGGTTCAAATTTAGAGGCTAACTCAAATTCTATTTGAGCATAACTATTTATAATAATATCACCCTTATTTAGAAAAATTCAAGCTATTTATTACTCTATTTCTCTTGCTTTTGATAAAGAGCTTGCTACAAGACCAGCAGGAACAGTTACTATTCCTAAGCCAAGAATTAATATAAAAAAAGTAAAGATTTTACCTCCAACAGTTATAGGATATACATCTCCATATCCAACTGTAGTTAGAGTTACTATAGTCCACCACATACTGTGAAAAACTGATTGAAATTTATCAGGTTGAGCTTCGTTTTCAAAGAAATATATACCAGCTGAAACAACAAATATTAAGATAAATGTTACAATCAAGAATAGCATTACCTCTTCTTTTACTTCTTTAGCAGCAATACCTAATCTTCTAATTGCCTTATTATATCTTACAAGCTTAAGAACTCTAAATATTCTAAAGATTCTGAAAACTCTTAAAAATCTCAAATCTACAAATGATGATAAGAAATAAGGCGCAATTGCTAGGAAATCAATAATTCCATAAAAGCTAAAAATATATTTAAAAGGATTCTTTGCAACAAACACTCTTAAGAAGTATTCAACAAGAAAAACATAAATACAGAATGTTTCAAATGATTTTAAAAGTATTATTGACCAATCAGACAGATTAGGAAGAGTTTCAATAGAAAATGCTAATAGAGAAGAAAATATTAAAACTTGAATAAAAAAGTCGAATACTTTACCTTTTTGAGTGGTATTATCTTCAACAATACTCCAGAGATATTTCTTCATATTCATTATCCTAATTTAGAAAAATTCAAGTTTTTTCAAGTTAATAAAGCAAAAAAAAAGAGCAAAAGTTCAACTATTGATCAACTTGCTCTATGTGTTTACATCTATTAAAAATTGGAAGCCTTGCTATAACTGGAGCCAATACCGAGATTTGAACTCGGGACCTTTTCCTTACCAAGGAAACGCTCTACCCCTGAGCTATATCGGCAAAAAGTAGAGCGGGAGACGAGGGTCGAACTCGCGACATTCAGCTTGGAAGGCTGACGCTCTACCAACTGAGCTACTCCCGCTTAATATGTGGGGAGAGCAGGATTCGAACCTACGAAGGCGAAGCCAACAGTTTTACAGACTGCTCTCGTTGACCGCTTGAGTATCTCCCCAATTTCAAAATTTCAAAGAGCCGATAGAGGGACTCGAACCCACGACCTGCTGATTACAAATCAGCTGCTCTAGCCAGCTGAGCTATATCGGCTTATATTAAAACAGTTGCAAAATAAATGCTTTTTTTGCCTACAACAAAGTAAAAAGAAATAATTTTTAAAATATTATTTAGCTCTAGGATGTGAATTTTGGAACACCTCTTTTATCCGCTCCATGCTAGTGTGACTATAGATTTGTGTAGCAGATAAACTTGCATGACCCAGGAGCTCTTTTACAGAATTAATATCTGCACCTTCATTGATTAAATGAGTTGCAAAACTATGCCTTAGAACATGAGGAGCTTTTTTAACTTTAGGTGAAACAAGATTGAAATATTCGTTTACTGTCCTATAAACAAATTTCTCTGATAGTTGCTTTCCATCCTTTGATATAAAAAGAAGATCAAGATCTAAGTTTTTAAAACTCTTGGATTTTAACTCCATATACTCATTAATTGATTGATTTAGCTTAGGAAGAATAGGAATTATCCTTTCTTTATTTCTTTTTCCTATTATTTTTAGGGTAGATGATTCAAGGTTAACATTAGATGATTTTAGCGAAATAAGCTCAATTCTTCTTACACCGGTAAAATAAAAGAATAAAATTATTGTCTTTTTAAGAGTTCCACTGTAATCTTTATTAAAATAATTACTATCAAGTAAACTATTTATTTCTTCTTTTGAGAATGGCACCTGAATCTTTTTTGATTGTTTAAGAGGGGAATGAGCAACCAAAGGCGAAGACTTAATAGTATCTGTTTTTATTAGAAATTTAAAGAATGATTTTAAACTAGACACCTTTCTGTTTATTGAACGATTAGATATATTATCATTTACCATTTTAACAATCCAAAGTCTAATAACTTTATAATCGATGTTTTCAATTTTAGTGTTATTACCTGATTGAATTAAGAAGTCATTGAAATTATTCAAGTCAGTATTGTAAGCATTAATTGTATGGATTGAGTAGTTTTTTTCTACTCTAAGGTATTCAACAAACTTTTTAATAAGCATTATACATCTAAATTACGATGTGTAAATAAAATATTAAAAAATTTAGAGATTTTCTTGATCTTTAAGTTTTTGTATATGACGAGCTTTGAGAATTTTGCTTCTATGCTCAACTGATGGCTTAACAAATTGCTTTCTATCTCTAAGAGATCTCATAACACCTGTTTTATCAAACTTACGTTTGAATCTCTTTAGAGCTTTATCAATGTTTTCGCCGTCTTTAATAGGTATAATTAACATATAAGATTAATTTCGGAGGCAAATATAACTAATTGTATTAAATAAGCTTATTAATTTTTACCATTTATTGCTTCAACATACCTAGTAAGCTCCTCTTTAACTTTTGGAAATAGTATAAAAAGCCCTATCATATTTGGAAAAACCAGAGCAAGAATCATAGCATCAGAAAAAGCCCATACAGATGACATATCTCCTGCCGCACCAATTACAATAAATACAAGGAATAATATTTTATAAGTAAGATCTGATATTTTTCCTTTACCAAAAACATACATCCAGGACTGTAAACCATAGTATGACCATGATATCATAGTTGATAACGCAAAAAGAACTACTGCAATTGCAAGAAAGGGACCAGAAAAAGAAATATATTCAGCAAATGCAGCTGAAGTTAGACCAGCTCCCTCAAGCTCTTGTCCTCTTACCATTACAGCTGATGATCCTTCAACTAGGTTTCCGTATGTAAATACGCTGTTATCACCATTAAAGATAATTATTACCAGAGCAGTCATGGTACAAATAACAACAGTATCAATAAATGGTTCAAGAAGTGCAACTAACCCCTCAGAAGCAGGATAACTTGTAATAACAGCTGAGTGAGCTATTGATGCAGATCCAGCTCCAGCCTCATTTGAAAAAGCACCTCTTCTAAATCCTTGTACTAGAACGCCTATAAAACCACCAACAGCTGCCGTAGGTGCAAAAGCTTGATTAACAATCATAGCAAAGGCATCATCTACAAATGATAGATTTGTAAAAATAATATATAAACATGCTATTACATACATACCTGCCATAAATGGAACTATTTTTTCAGTAACTGAAGCAATTCTTTTGATACCTCCAATAATTATAATTCCAACGACAATCATCATTATAATTCCAACAATTGTTCTAGCTGATCCTCCACTTAAACCAAACAAGCTTACCATTTGAAGTGCAGCTTGATTAGACTGAGCGGCATTTCCACCTCCAAATGATGCACCAATACATACAATAGCAAAAATTACTGCAAGGATTTTACCTAACTTATCAAAGCCACGTTCTTTTAAACCTTTCGAAAGATAATACATTGGCCCACCGTAAACAGTTCCATCTGAACCAACATCTCTATATTTTACACCAAGTGTACATTCAACGAACTTTGATGACATGCCAAGTAATCCACACAAAATCATCCAGAATGTAGCTCCGGGTCCTCCAATAGCAATCGCCATAGCAACACCTGCAATATTTCCATTACCAACAGTTCCTGAAACGGCAGTTGCTAATGCTTGAAAATGACTTACCTCACCGCTATCTTTTCTCTTCTTATCAAGGACGTCATATTTACCCATTACAGTTCTCAAAGACAATCCAAAACCTCTAATATTAATAAATCCAAAATATAATGTAAAGAATGCTGCACCACCTACTAGTAAAAAAATGATTGTTGGAATGCCTGTTCCAAAAAACTCATGAAGAATTAATCCCTCCCAAAAGTTTGAAATCGGCTGAAAAGCTTCATTTATTCTTTCATCAATCCCTAATTTTTCTTGTGTAACCATAATTATTAATGTATTGTATTTCTAAATGATTTAATGCCAAATTAATTTGGATGAGCTCCAAATATAAAATAAATAGTATGAGATTAGAAAAATTATTATATAAATTCTGAAATAACTTTTTTAAGAGTTATTTTTTTCACCTGTCCACTCAGATATTCCACCTAATAAGTTAAATAAATTTTCGTATCCAAATGTTTTCATTATTTGACATGCCTGTACACTTCTTACACCAGAATGGCAATAAACATAATAATTTAAAGATTTATCCATTTTTTTAAGACCATCAATAAATAATTGAGGATTTCTAATGTTCAAAAGTTTAGCAGTGGGGATATGTGATTCTTCAAATTCTTCCTCAGATCTCACATCAAGTAAACATCCTTTCTCATCATTTTTTAGCTTATCAATAAGTTGTTGTGAATTTAAATCAATCATATTTTTTTACTTAAAAATAAGTAAATACAATAGTATATTAAAAAAACTTAATGATTAGTTTTTTTTTATTCAATACTATTTATGTATTTTGGATAAAATATTTTACATATGAAATTTATTCAAAAATCTGATATATTTTTAATAGGTGCAGCATTTGTCTCTTTTGTTTTGTCTGTATCATTATGGTTTTATGGTTATAAAGACGAAGGTTTATTTGTTGGACTTTGGGTTCCATCAATTCTTTCTTTTGGATGTTATTTTAAACAAATGTTGAATAAATAAATGGGGGATACTTTCATTTTTGTCATGGGACTAGTATGTACTGGCGCAGTTGTTGCAGCTACATTTTTATCTATAAATGAGCTTAAGGATGTCAATGAACCTCACTTTCAATCAGTTGATATGGCTGAAGGTGCAAGAAAACATTTAAAGCTTATATCAACAGCTATATTAATTATTATTGGGTTTGTTTCTTTAGGATTATTTTGTTTTTATTTTATATTTGCCTAAATGATTAAAGTTAATACATACTGGTGGTGGATACATGAACTTTAGAATTCGTGAATAAAACTATTATATTATAGCTTGTCTCACGACAGGCTTTTTTTTTGCTATGAAAATAAAAATTAACACATATCACAAAAAAATTTTTGCAGATACAATTACTCCTGTAGAAGTATACCTAAAAATTAGAGATATCTTTCCTAATAGCCTTCTTCTTGAAAATAGTGATTATATGCTAGCAAATAATAATTACTCATACATATGCTTTAACCAGATTGGTCATATTAAAATAAAAGATTATGAAGTTGAATGTAAATTCCCTGGAGGGGATTATGAGTTTAAAAAACTAATAAAGGGCGAAAAAGTTTCGAGTATAATTCATAATTACATAGAAAAATTTGAGATAGACAATTCAAAATTTAAATTTCTTAATAATGGAATGTTTGGCTTTATGAGTCATGAATCAATTAAATATTTTGATAGTGTAGAAATAGAAAATAAAAAAGATTTTGATATACCTGACATTTATTATGGGCTATATCAAAATATTATAGCAATAAGTCAATATAACCATGAAGCTCATCTTTTTTGTAATTCAGTTGATAAGCCATCAAATATTGATACTATTGAAGGTATATTAAATAACAAAAGTTTCTCAGTATTTAATTTTAAAAAAATTGGTAAATCGGTATCTGAAATTACTGATGAGGAATATATCGAGTACGTTAATAAGGCAAAAGACCATTGCAAAAGAGGTGACGTCTTTCAACTTGTTTTATCAAGAAGGTATACTCAAAAGTTTAAGGGTGATGAATTCAACGTATACAGAGCTTTAAGATCTATAAATCCTTCTCCATATTTATTCTTTTTTGATTATGGTGATTATAAGATTTTTGGAAGCTCACCTGAGGCCCAAATAGTAATTAACAACAGAAAGGCAGAAATACATCCAATCGCAGGAACATTCAAGAGGACTGGAGATGATGAAAAAGATCAAATCACTGCAAAGGAGTTAGCAAAAGATCCAAAAGAAAATTCCGAACACATAATGCTTGTAGATCTTGCAAGAAATGATCTTAGTAGAAGTGGGAATAATGTTAAAGTTGAAAAAAATAGAGAGATTCAGTTTTATTCACATGTAATCCATTTAGTATCAAAGGTAACTGCAGAATTAAAAGAAGGTATAAAGTCTTATCAGGTTGTAGAAGACACTTTCCCAGCTGGAACACTTTCTGGTGCACCAAAACATAAAGCATTAGAACTAATTGAAAAATA
>Ga0255770_10001931_pt1 | contig 19045 bp, 15 predicted proteins | sample 071ome_22_FD_179968 | JGI IMG/M metagenome (GOLD analysis project Ga0255770, IMG submission 179968) | Coastal salt marsh microbial communities from the Groves Creek Marsh, Skidaway Island, Georgia - 071404AT metaG (version 2) | ecosystem: Environmental > Aquatic > Marine > Intertidal zone >...
TATAGCAGAGTAACAATAGCAGGGTGTAGCACCAGCGCAACCGCGTCGCGCCTTTAGCAGAAGAAACCGAACCGACAGACAGTGCGAGACTTTTACACCATGGGCCATACATACACACACACACACTGGTCGGTCGGTCGGTCCCTCCCTTAGGGCGGGCTTCCAACCGACATCGACATGGACATGGGTATGGACGACGACGACGGTTTCGACATCGACGACGACGACGACGACACACGCCCGCGCGCGACCGACGCACGGCGAAGCACACGCGCGACAACGCACGAAAACGCACACACCTTTCGTAAGCAGACAAGATGCGCGCGACGACGGTTTCGAACACGGCGGTGCGCTTCGCGACTCGTAAAGCCCTCAACGACAACAACGGAAGAACGGCTCGAGTGACGACGCCGGTTCGACCGAAGAGAGCGGTCGTCGCCAAGGCGGGACCGAGCGGTGATGTGAAAAAGGTTGTCCTCGCGTACTCTGGTGGATTGGATACGTCCATCATTCTCAAGTGGTTGCAAGACACGTACGGTTGCGAGGTGGTCACTTTTACGGCTGACCTCGGCCAAGGCGAAGAGCTCGAACCGGCGCGCGCCAAGGCTGAACAGTTTGGCGTCAAGGAGATTTTCATCGATGATTTGCGCGAGGAGTTTGTGCGGGATTACGTGTTTCCGATGTTCCGCGCGAACGCCGTGTACGAGGGTACGTACTTGTTGGGTACGTCCATCGCGCGTCCGCTCATCGCCAAGCGTCAAATTGAAATCGCCAAGCAAGTTGGCGCTGACGCCGTGTGCCACGGTGCGACGGGTAAGGGCAACGACCAAGTGCGATTCGAGCTCGGTTACTACGGTTTGAAGCCGGACGTCAAGGTTATTGCCCCGTGGCGCGAGTGGGATTTGAACTCGCGTACCAAGCTCTTGGCGTACGCCGACGCCAACGGCATTCCGGTTGCGCAGTCCAAGCGTCAAGACGCGCCGTACTCCACCGATGCCAACTTGTTGCACATTTCTTACGAAGGTAACGCCTTGGAAGATCCGTGGGTCGAGTACTCTGAGGACATGTTCACCCGCTCTGTGAGTCCGGAGAACGCCCCGGACACGCCGACGTACATTGAAATCGAGTTTGAAAAGGGTGACCCGGTGGCTATCGACGGCGTTCGATACAGCCCGGCGGAAATGTTGACCAAGCTCAACCAACTCGGTGGCGACAACGGCATCGGCCGCCTCGACATTGTCGAGTCTCGCTTTGTCGGTATGAAGTCTCGCGGCGTCTACGAGACCCCGGGCGGTACCGTCTTGTACACCATCCGCCGCGCCCTCGAGACGGTGTGCCTCGACCGCGGTGAGATGCACTACAAGGATCAAATGATGCCACAGTACGCAGAACTCGTGTACAACGGCTTCTGGTTCTCCCCGGAGCGCGAAATGATGCAAGCCGCCATTGACAAGTGCTCCGAAAGCGTCACCGGTACTGTGCGCGCCAAGCTTTACAAGGGTAACGTCATCGTCGTCGGTCGCAAGGCGGCCAACTCTCTCTACGATGACAAGCTTTCCACTTTCGAAGAGGATGGCGGTGCGTACGACCAAAAGGATGCCGCTGGGTTTATCAAGCTTCAAGCTCTTCGCCTCCGCACCCTCAAGGTTGCGCGCGAGGGCAAGTAAGAAACCAACTTGTAATTCGCTCAACAAAAATTTATTATCCAAGTAATTGTCAAAGGCAGCGTGGACATCGACTAGCGTTCTGATTACTGTACATTCCTTACACGTTGTTGTCTAATAATTCGAGCCTACGAGTACTGCCGATGCCGTGAGATTTGTCTTCACATCGCGAAAACGCCGCAGCTTCAAACATGCGCACAATGTCAAAGGGAATCACGGAATCATCCGGTGGAGGGGGCAAGAGTGCTGGGTCGTCGCAACACGCCGCGTACGCTCGAGCGTACGCAGGCACAAGCGCTTCGGGCCATTTGAACTGCCGCAGCCTGTTTGCGATGAGCGATTCCAACCTGTTGTGAATTTCCATGGCGCGCTCATTCGCATTCTTCTTCACCGAGATCTTTGTCTCTTTTCTCCACCGACGCGCTCGATCCGCCGTCGCGTCGAAGGACATGCGCGCAAAGACGTCTTCTATTTCTTCTCTGGGTCTCGTTGCGGGAGACTCACTTTCAAAATACATTTTGAGACGAACCTCGGCCACGTTTGCGACGGTGTTTGACGGTCCCAAAGCCAACCAGTGTGAACGCTTCGCTCCGCCTTGTGATTTCTTCGCGATGCGCTGTAAAGCGAGACTGGCGCGACCCATGAATATATTCTTGTTTTGCCTTTGATGAAACACGTCGAATGTGACGCAACTGACCGAGTCTTGGCGTCTACGATTCTGGCTTTCGTTGTCGCTCGCCGCTTTGAACGCAATCGCGTGATTCCAAATAGGCACGTTCGTCGACGTTTTAGCACTTGTCTTCGTCGAATAATCACCGTGCGAGACAACGACGAAGGGATTTGAATCCCCGGACAAGTTTCCAACTCCCATACCGACGGCTCTTCTCACGATGATGCGCAACTCTGTTTGCGCATCATCCTCAAAGTACGCGACGACGTTAATCTTACCTAGAATCTCCACGTTCTTGGTCGGTTTCCGCCACTTTGTCTCTCTTTCGGCGGCGTGTGGATCACTCGGTCTCGCCGCCTTGATGTCTCGAACGCGCACCGAGTACTGACTCAATAAATCATCCTCTCCCACTAAATCGTGATCCCAAAGCTCAAACAAGACGAACGATTCCGACGCGCGATCAATCTCTCGAAACTCAAACTCCCCGCGCTGCCACACCGGATCGAGCGTCTTTTGCAGCTTTTCCGTCGAAAACGCATCTTTTGGCTCGCGTGCGTGCTCGAGAGCGAATTCTTCATCCAGATGCGGATTCTCCCATGCGCGTCGCCTCGCCGATTTCACAGCTTCCAAATGTTCAACGCTTTCCCCTCGGCGCACTAATTTCACCTTGACGTACGGATCGCTGAACCCATTCATATCGGAAGCCTTGATCCCGCTCGCGCTCAAAACGTGTGCGTGTAACACCCCCGGCCGAGTCGCGTCAAAGAAGGCTTTCCATCGAAACTTTCCAAAATCCTCTGGTACGTTTTCCTCGTAATTCAGCTTAAACCAGCTTGACCGCGACATCCCGAGCCCACCGCTCTCGGCAAACAACCGGTTCACCGGAATCTCGACGACGCCAAGACAACCATCCTTTCGCCTTCGTTTATCTCGAATCGATACCCTCACCACGTCGTCCGTCAACGTCTGCGACGCGTATAGCACGAATTTCGTCTTAAACTCGTACTCGCGCAATCCACCGCCGACGCCTCGTCGTCCTCGCGATGCTCGTCTCAACTTCCCAACTTCCCCGCACTGCCGTTGCCTCTCCGCCGCGTACGCGACCGTTGACGTTTCATACGCCGTAAACATCCCCGCCCGCGTCCTCGTCAACCTTTCCACGCCTTCCTCCTTCGGCGCCAACTCGCACGTTCCGTACGGGTCCATCCTTCGTCGCGACGCAGAAGACCCGCCCGCCCTCCGTCCACGACGACGGCTGCGTGATTTCACACCCAGGTTCCGACACCGCGTGAGCTCTACGACGAGTCGGCGCGGGTGAGAGCTGTCGGAATGCAATGCTGACGAAGCTCTGCCAACAACCGTCGCGCGTTCTAAACGACGTCCGTATTCATCGTAGCGCGTCGTGAATCCCTCGAACGGGGACGAGGACGACGATGCGTCCGATTCTTCGCCGTCATCGTCGTCGTCAGACGCACCGGAAGACGAAGACGAAGACGAGGAAGCGGTGATGACTTCTTCTTCGTCGTCTTCATCATCATCCTCTTCAGAAGACATGACGCGCGCGCGTCGCGTTGTGAAGCGCCTTCTGACTTTGTTGGTCAATCGCTGCGTGCGGTGTGAGATTGGCTATCGACGACTATCAGTGTTACAGAAAAATTACGAATACGACTTTCTAACTGCTCGATGACGCCTGCGATGCGGTTGTCGAACAGGCAAAGGCGCGAAGGGCGTCGTGGGCGTGCGATCGAGCGGCTCGCGCGAATAAAAACCGGCGAGCGGATGGATCGGCACGCATGGCGTCGACGGCAGAAGTGACGTCGACGGGGTGTAAGCGCGCGTTTTCGAGACTAGAGATGAGTTTGTTCATCGTCTCGGGTTGGCGCACGGCGCTGAGCACGAGAGCAAATGGATGGGTGGAATACTCTGTTCGTAGCGCTCGCACGGCTTGCGTCGCGTCGAGCGTCTTCAACGGCGTCAACTTTGCGGACGTACCAGCATCTTCGTCGTCTGTGAGCACGCCGAGCGTGCCACGAAGCGCGCGAACGAGTCCAGGGATGAGCGTCGGGTCGTACGCGCAATCAGCAGCGAGGATGAAATCAGCGTTCAGCGCCGCCATCTCGCTCGCCGACGCGCGTTCCCAATCGAGCGGACACACGCGCACTGGCGAACGCGTCGCCACGCCTGTCGTCGGCGTCTCATCTCGCACCGCATCCGCGAGCGTGTCGCGTCGCATCACATCAAACGTGCAGCACTCCTCGCCATCCATCTCTCTGTTTACTCGCAACGTTTCGTAAAGATTGGTCAGCGTCGTCTCGTCGCGATCCGTCAGCGTCAACGCCGCGGGTTCGCACCGCGCCAACAGCGTCCCCGTCACCCCCGTCCCACTCCCGAGCTCGACGCACCGCCTTCCTCGGACGAGTACATCCCCGTGATTCATCACAATCTCCCCCGCGACGAACCCGGCGCTCCACGCAAAGGCACCCGTCGATCCAGCCAACGCGTCTCTTCGCGTCCTCGCCCGGGCGCAATCGGCATCCGTCGAGCCCAGCGCGTACTCTTCGCGCTTCTCCCTGTGTTCGACGCACCCCACCCTTCGATCGCCCGCTCGATCCCCGACGTCATACATGAATGCCTTCACGCACCACCCACCGTCGACGTCCTCCACCGCGCCTTCCGCTTCGTTCGCCTTTTCATCCGCGTCCGCTTCGTCCAAACCAAAGCTCGCGCACGCCGTGAGCGTCTCCGCGAGCGCGTCCTCTAAAACCAATCCTTCCTCCTCGCTTCTCTCGATCGCCTTCACCGCTCGTCTCGCCGTCATGCTCGCGTACGCCTTGGAGTATTTCATGCTCTTCATCAGCGCCCGCGACAGTCGTTTCTGTTCGTCCCGCGTCAGCGCCGGCGTGCGCTGTTTCCTTTCGCCGCCTCGCGTTGTCGATTCGTTTTCATCGGCATCGTCATCATCGTCATCGTCATCGTCATCTCTACGACGACACGCGCGAATGAGCGCGTCCGGATCCACCCTCGCCAACGCGTGCGCGAGAACCACCGCGTCCGCGCCCGCGCGCGGTGTCATCCGGGCGAAACGTCCGCGACGCGCTGCCTCGCGTCATCCAATGCCGAGCGGTCGAGCGCATCTTCTTCTTCACTCTCTGACGACACATCCAATCCATCCCATTCGGTCCCATCGATCGAACGCCCGGTCGCCGCTCGGTCGCCCGGTCGTCCATCGTCGAAACCCATGTCCGACGCGCTCGTTCGAAGCATCGCGACGGACGAGGGCGGACCCATCGTCGCCGTCACTCGCGCCGTCCTCCTCGCCGCCCTCCTCGCGATTTTCGTCTCCCGGGCGTGCTTCGGCGGCGGGGCGTCGTCGTCGTCCGCCGGCGCGTCGTCCGCCCAACGCCCCGATCCGAACACCCCGTACACGCGGGCGCAGGTGGCGACGCACGACTCCGAGGACGACCTCTGGGTCGTCATCGACGGTAAGGTTTACGATTTGACCGAGTACGTCCACGAGCACCCGGGCGGGAGCGAGGCGATCGCGAAGAACGCCGGGAAGGATGCGACGGTCGGGTTTAAGGGTCCCCAGCACCCGAGCAGGGTGTTCGACATCGTGGAGGACTACCGCGTCGGGACGCTCGCGCCGGGGTGATCGACCGGCGGACCGGCGGACCGGGGATCGTCGTCGGCGTCGTCACATTCGTCGTCACATTCGTCGTCATTGAAACACGGAATAGTCACCATACATCGCTTTAATAGGTACAAAGATATGTACTATACTATAGTACTACCTTTGAATTAATACAATCTTTAGAAATAATCCACGTAACCCATCGACGAATCACTCGATACACACACACACACATGGGCGTCGCGCATCTGCAGTACGTACGGTGACGTCCCGTGACGTCATCCCATCGAGACGTCGTCGACAAAGGAGGGCGTGTCGACGGAACGCTTCAGACGGACGCGCGCGCGCGACGGACGGACGGACGGTCACGGACGGACGGACGATGTTTACGTTCGCGACGATGCGTCCGGTCGGCGCGTCGGCGGCGACGGCGACGACGAGACCCGGCATCGTCCGCGTCTCGGCGGCGGGACGACGCGGACGCGCGATGCGGGCGACGCCGGGAGGGGGTGACGGAACCGGCGGTGACGACGGAGAGACGACGACTCCGGCGGAGGACTCCGAGGGTGAACTCACGCGAGGGATGATCGACGCGATGAACGCGAGACGGGCGCGGAGGGAGGCGCGACAGAGGGAAGAGAGCAAACCGGCGGGTCTGGAGGACGTGAACCCGGTGAACCTCGGACGAAAGTCGAGGCAGATGTTTGATAACGTGTTCAAGCAACTCACGGCGTTGACGCAGATTCAAAAGTCGACGGCGCCGGCGAACGTGAGAGAGTTCGATCAGGTGTACGACGCGGATTTGTTGAGCGGAAGCTCGGTCGGGGAGTTTGAAACTCCCAACGCCAAGTTTACGACGGTGCTCGTGACTGGGGCGACTGGGAGAATCGGGAGAGTGTTGATTCGTAAGCTTTTGCTTCGTGGGTACACCGTCAAGGCGCTCGTGCGAAAGCAGGAAGACGTGGAGAAACTTCCGGGTTTGGTTCAGGTGATTGTCGGCGATGTCGGTGACGTTGAGACGATGAAGAGTGCCATGGTGGGGGTCAACAAGGTGATTTACTGCGCGAGCGCCAACACTTCGGTGACGAGCGACTTGTACAACGTCGAGTGTCAAGGGGTGAAGAACGTGGTCAAGTGCATGCAAGATTATTACAACATGCTCGCGACCCGTCGAGCCGGGCGAAGCGCCAAGTCCAAGGTGATGTTGACCAACTTCAAGTACCCGACGGCGTACGACGCTTGGCAAGTGGAGGAGCTCGAGACGGAGGGCGTCTCGGCGGCGGATGGCAAGTGGGCCGCCGCGGCGGAGATGCAGCGCGTCAACTTTGACCCGCTGTACCCGGAAGACGAAGAAAAGGCGTACAAGTTTGCCACGTTTAACGGCTTCATCACCTCGCGCAACGGCAAGGCTGAGGTGAGCTCCGCCGTCGAGGATTTGCAAGCGGATGTCGACTTTTCCAACAAGGAGGGTCTCTTGTTCCGCTTCAAGGGTGACGGCAAGCGATACAGCGTCGTGCTCACGCAGACGAACGGCTCCAAGTTTAGATTTTCCTTCAACACCACGGGTGGCTGGCAGGTAATTCGCATGCCCTTTCACAAGTTTGTCAACGAGGGCGAGACGTCGTGGGGCGACGACGGAGACGAAGTTCTCGACTTGCAGTCCATCGCAAAGATTGGCCTTCGCTTCGACGCCAAGAAGAACCAGCGCGACAACACGATGGACGGCTTGCTCTCAGGCTCGAACAACATGTTTGATTTGACGCTCGAGTACGTCAAGGCGATTCCCAAGGGTGAAGAGCCGGATGTCATTCTCGTGTCGTGCTTTGGCGCCGGTTTGGAGGATGGCGAGGATAAGGATCGCATCCTCAAAATGAAGCGCGACGGTGAGCGCGTGTTGCGCAACTCTGGCGTCGGTTACACCGTCGTTCGACCGGGTGAGTTGATTGACGAAGCTGGTGGCGCCAAGGCGCTCGTCTTTGACCAAACGGAGCGCATCAACACGCAAATTGCGTGCGCCGACGTCGCCGACATTTGCGTCAAGGCGATGCACGACGAGCAAGCTCGCAACCGATCCTTCGACGTCGGTTACGAGTACGACAGCCAAGAGGCGGCGTACGAGCTCATCACCCAAGTCAAGGGTAAGAGCGACAATTACCTCACCCCGGCGCTCAGCGTTCTCGAGAAGAATACGTAGGAAAAATCAACACGCTACGCGACGCCGCAGCAGCTGCGACCACAATCGTCTCGTTTCGTCACGAGAGGGATTGATTTGTAATACACACACCTCCGAAAACTACTAACAAGCCTACTACACGCGCGCGTGCGCGCGCGCAACTCAACTCACTTCGAGATGGCGGACGAAAGCTGAGGGCGAACGACGCGCAAGAGCGATTCGTTGCACGACGCGTATCGTTGCAACAATCGTTCCGCCGCCGCATCCGCGAGTTCGGCGCCGTTACTCCCGGCGGGCGCGTTCATCTGCTGAAGTCTTTTCGAGCAGAGCACGACGCCGTAGAGCGAACGCACATCCTTACCCGCCGTGAAATCCAACGCCGCCGCAAAGTGATTCTTCGCGTCTCGCACGTTTTCCTCGCCGCCCATCGTGTACAACACCTCGGCCAATCGCCTGTGCGCGTTCGGATCGTACGGCAACGCACACAACACTTCCTCGTAACAAAACACCGCCCGGTCGTAATCCCCGGCCGCGGCGTGAAGCTTCCCGAGCTCGAGCCATCCCTCGGCGTCGGCGCCGAAAATTTCCAAATACTCATTCAGTCGCTTCGTCGCCAACGCGTCATCCCCTCTCGACTTGGCGCACGCAATCTTCCGCCTCAGCATGCGCTGATCCCCTTCATTTTCCTTCAAAATATCGTCGTACACCCTCTCCGCGGCGTCGTACGACCCCTCAGCTTCCAATATCGCCCCTCGCAGCGCCGCCGTCCTCGACGAAGCGTCGCCAAACCGCTCGAGCAATCCGCGCGCCAAAACCTTCGCCCCCTCCGTCTCCCCGGCGTCACACAGCGCCAAGATCCCCCGTTCAATTCTCGCCCGAGATTCCTTCGTCGTTTTCCCGCGATTCGCCGACGACGCGAGCGTCAGCGCCGCGTTCGTCCACTCGATCCAGTCTCGACCGCGACCTCTCTGACTTCCGATCGCTCCGCCTCTCGTCCGTCGTCCTCTCTTCGCCTCTTCGTCGTCGCCGTCGCCGTTTCGTCCGTTCGACGCCGTCGACGCCGTCGCGTTCAACGCCCGATCGAGCGTCGCTTCCGCATCGTCGACGCGCATCATCGTCGGCGACGCGCGTCAATCTGAAGCGCCCGGATGCGCGTTCACCCACCCGTTCTTACATTCTTACGTCATGAATCATGATGACGGTTCGTGACTCAAGGTTTTGACATAGGGGTCGGTATCCGCCAGGACGCGACCGAAGAGACGACGCGCGAAAAGACGACGCGCGGTCGAAAGAGGACGGCGACTCCGGCGTCCCGAGCTCGACGCGTCCGTGTTTCTCGCGCGCGACCATCCATGTTTCTACGACGCGCCGCGTCGTCGCTCGTCTCGACGGCGTCCTCGTCGACGACGACTCCTCTGCGTCGATCGAGTGAGGTTTTGCTCGGCACCGCGACGACGACGACGAACGGCGTCGCCGCGCGAAGCGCGTCCACGCTGTGCGTGCCTCGACGAACGATTCGACGGTTCTTCTCGGCTCGATCGGACGCGCGCGCGCGTTCGTTTTTTGCGACGACGACGACGACGACGCGTTCGATCGAGCGGATCCCCGTTCGATTGACATCTTTCAAAGCGACGAAGACTGACTTTCAACGCGTGTTTTGGAACGTGTGCAGGACGAAGATTCTCGACGGTTCCGTCTGGTGCGTCCTCGCAGCGAATTTGAAATTTCGTCTCTTTCCCCCCCGAACGACGCGAACGAACGAACGAACGGGCGACTGACAGATTTTTCGCTCTCGCGCATCGTTTCGCTCGGCGACAGGCAACTGGACGGACGCCAGGGCGAACTCGTCGGCGTCGACGCCGCCGGTAATTCCTACTACGAAAACCGCTCGTACCAACAAGGTCGATCCCGTTGGGTCGTCATGAAAGACCTCGACGATTACTCCGCCGCCAACGTCCCCGCGGAGTGGCACGGTTGGCTTCATCACGTCAACGACGATCCGGGTTTGGAGACCGCCGTTCAACCGATTTTCGCCGACGCCCACCCGGCGTTCGTTCGCGGTCGCGACGCGTCGGGGATTCATCTCCCCAAGGGGCACTTTTTGCGTCCCGGGAGCGAAAACCGGTCGTGGGCAAAGTATTCCCCGTGGTCCCCGAACTGAGCGACGGGTTTCCGGGCGAGCGACGCGTCGTTTTCGAAATTTGTAATTTTAGTCAGAGACTCTTCTGAGACGAACACAACCGAACGACCGAGCGAACGCGATCGTCACTCACGCGAGCGCGGACCCGCTGACGACGACGACGACGAGTGGAAGGGCGACGCGCGATGACGGGAGGAAGAGACGGTGACGAACGCGACGACGTGCGCGACGACGACGAACGCGGACGGACGACGACGTCGTCTTCGTTCGTTCATCATCATCAACCTCGAGCTCGAATTGAAGAGGGAACGCCGCCGGATGGACGACGACGACGACGAAACGCGGACGAGGAGACGACGACGACGCGGGAGACGTCGCCGACGCCGGCGTTTGCGATGATCCCGACCGGGATCTCGCGGTCTGGGACGCCGCCGATACCGCCGTTAGCGCCGTCCGCGTACGCGGAGATGCTTCGAGCGCAGAGAGACTTGAGAGAAGTGTTGTTGGCTCGGTCGGATATCGATGCCCGGGAGTCGGAACGAGACGACGTAGACGGGGACGGGGACGGGGATGGGGAAAGGGCGGCGGTGTACGATTCAATCGATGCGGCGTTCCCAGAAGGGAGCCAGAGGTCGAGCGGGGATGGCGAACGAGAGACGCGCGACGGCTCGCGAGGCGGAGGACGCGAAGACGCGAGCGGGACGGGCGACTACGACGAGACTCGAGGGGGTAGGACGACGAGTGCGGGGACGATGACGACGCGATCGGGGAACGGTATGGGTGATGAATCGACGGCGACGATGATGATGGGCGCGGCGAGAGATTTGCTCGGCGGAGGGTATTGGAGCGGAACGGCGAGCGGTTCGCACACGCCGAGCGCGTCGGTGGGCGGAGAAGAAGCGACGACGATGGCGGCGGAGAGCGCCGAGCCGAGCGCGCTGCATCGCGTCATGGTGGGTAAACCGCCAAAGGGTACTGGTAATTACGACAAGCCGAGCGGCGACGTCGTCGAGCCAGTCAAGGCGTCGACAGCGGGACGCGCCAAGGTTGGGTGGGTGCGCATTAACACGCAGGGTAACGTGAACAGGCTATCGATGGAGAAGACACGCATCGCATCACTTTTGCGCGTTCCGTTGCGTGATTTACGCGTGCTCGAACCGACGACGGCGGATTCGTACTCAAACGCCGTGCTCTGTCGCGAACGCGCCATTGTCGTAAATTTGGAGCAAATCAAGGTGCTCATCACGTCTGAAGAAGTCATCATGACGGACTCGCAGACGAGCACCGTGACGCACTTTTTACCCGAGCTCGAGGCGAGACTTTTGCGCCGCAAAAGGCTTCGCGCCAAGGTGGCGTCTTCGTCGACGCTAGCGTTTAATTTATCCTCCGCCGACTTGTCGTCGATGAGCGATCTCGCGGCTGCTGGCGGTGGAGCCGGCCAAGGCTCGTCGCGACAGCAATCGGGCGCGGACGGCGGACGAGGCGGTGACGACGGGTCGATGCCGAGCGAATCACACGCGAACGCAAACGTGAGCGCCGTCGAGGAGTTTCCGTTTGAGTTTGTCGCGCTCGAAGTGGCGCTCGAAATGGTGTGCAACTCGCTGGAGATCGAAGCCAACAAGGTTGAGCTCGACGCCAAGCCGGCGCTCGAGGCGCTGCGCAAGCGCGTCGACAACGTTAACCTCGAAAGAGTGCGACGAATGAAGACGCGACTCGTGCGCATCACGGGCCGAGTGAGTAAGGTGCGCGAAGAAATTCAGCGTTATCTCGACGACGACTCTGACATGCGCGATATGTATTTGACTAGAAAGGCGAAATCTGAGGACGCGAGCGCGCCGGCGGCAACCCAACATCGAGGTGAACGTCAGCAACTCGGTTCGTCGAGCTCATCCAACGCGGTCCCGCCGCGGTCTCCGCTCGGTGTGCACGGAATCCACGTACAGGGAGACTCGGCGCAGCACGCGTTTTTCGACGTCCTCGACGACGACAAGGATTTACAAGAACTCGAGGATTTACTCGAGACGTACTTCACCCACATCGATTCAACCTATCGATCGCTCAATGGGTTGAACGAATACATCGATGACTTGGAGGATTTGATTGAAATCGAGCTCGATTCCCAGAGAAACCAGCTCATCAAGCTCGAGCTCATCCTCACCACGGCGACGCTCAGCTTGACGTGTTTCTCCGTCGTCGTCGGCATATTCGGCATGAACATTAAAAACAACATCGAAACCGAGTACTCGATGTTCCTCCTCGTCGTCATTCTCGGCACCATCGCGACGATTGGGTTATTCATTCTCTTGCTCAGGGTGTGCAGGTGGTACAAGCTCTTCTAATAAAACAAATTGTAATCCCGCGACGACACGCGAAAGACTCGCGCGCGCGCGAAAGGGCCCGTCCCCCAGTCGTCGACTCTCTCTCGCGCGCGCGCCGAGCGTCGATGCCGGCGATCGATTTTAAAGCGTTACTGCGAACCGAACTCGCCGCGGCGCGCGCGGTAGCGTCGGTGGAGAGTTCGTCGTCGTCGTCGTCGTCGTCGGTACCGTTTCCGAACGGTTTGGTGGACACTCGCAGCGCGCCTCTGACGCCGCACGACGCGCGATCTCTGGGCGGGGTTCGAGGGCTGGCGTACGTCTCCGAGTTCATGGGACCGCGCGACTCGGATGCGCTCGAACGGGCGCTCACGGAGACGTCACCGAGCGCGTGGTGGACCGCGGCGACGGGCGACGGGAGGCGAGTCTTCAACGCGGGCGGGACGTCGCCTTCGACTCGGTTTAAAGGCGAGGAGGATTTGAAACGCGTGCCGGGGTACCTCAGGGCGATCATGGAGCGGTTGAGAGAGGTTGGGGCGATGAGAGACGCGCCTAATCACGTCTTGGCGAACGAGTACGCCGTGGGCGGCGGCATTGAACCGCACAGCGATGGAGACTGCTACGCTCGGGACGTTTGCATTTTAACGCTGCGAGGCGGCGCGTTGATAGAGTTTTGGCCGAGGCAAGGCGCGGTCACGCGCGAGGGTGAGGACGCACCGGGAGGTCCGCGACCGGTCGTGAGCGTGTTGCTCGAACCCGGGAGTCTGCTCATGTATAGCGACGAGGCGTACGAATTGCGACACGGAATTAGACGGAATACGGTGGACGTCGTGACGGAAACGACGGCAAACGTGGATTCGCGACGCGTCGGTGAGCGGGTACACAGGAATCCCGAAGGACGCGTTTCTGTCGTCTTCGTTTGCAAAAAGTAGAGCTAGTTGCGCTGCGCCGCCGCCACTGTCGACGACGATGATGATAAAAGGTGTCGTCGTCGTCGTCGTCATCGTCGTGGCCGCCCGCGCGTGTAACATCGTATGTACAATAAAGTCGATGAATGTCTCGTTTCGTTTCGTTTCGTCTTGAATCGATTCACGCGTCGTCGATCGGTTTGGTATCCCCGCGGCGTCGACGCGTCTCTCTCAAAAGCTGCGCTCGCGCGTCGTACTCGCGCGCCTCGCGGGTTTTCAATGGAAAAAAGTCCGTCTCATCACACCCCGAGTCGTTCGTTCGTCGGGAGCCAGGCAAGGCAGGCTGTGACCCTAAAGCCGATGAAACCGACGACGAGTCGTGACTCGCGTTTTCTGCTCGGTAGACGCTCAAGCGCGATACGGTCGGTCGCCGCGACCGGAGACGCGACAGGTCCACGCGCGCGCGGTAAAGAACCCGCGACGACGACGAAGACGAAGAAGACGACGATGCAGACGCGCGGTAGACGAGCGACGGTGTCGATTTTCACCCTCGCGTTGGCCGTCTTGGCTGGTTGCGCGAGCGTCGCGCGCGCCTCACCCGGAGATTCGTTTTGCGACTACTTTGCAGCGCAGTTGACGTGCGCGGAAATTTCGGACGCGACGACGTGCGACGCGAACAGTTTGTGTACGCACAACGGGAGCGATTGCGAGTTGACGGACGGTGACGTGCAGGCGACGAGCTATATGACAAAGACGGACGCCCAGTCGGTCGCCGTCGTCACGCAACTCGCGACGTGCCTCGCGATCGCGAGCCAAGGCTCGTGCACGGGCGACTGCGCGTGGGAGGCACCCGTCTGCGGTATATCCAACAGTTTTCTCTTGGCCACGTACGCGACGTGCTCTGGTACCTCTGGCGCGAGCCGCGTCGGCGCCGGAACCGCGACGTTCGTCGCCGGCGCCGTCGCCACCGCCGGGTTACTCCTCGCCTAAGCGCGAAGCGTAAAAGTCGTGGGGTTTCCGGCGCGCCACCGCCTCGCCCGCCCACGCAGAATAAAATGACACAATCACGACGACGCGAGCGACGAATGCTCGCGTGTGATGATGAAAAAAAGAAGAGCCTCGTCCCAATCTCAATCAGTCGACGCGTCTGACATTTCCTTTCCACTCTATTCGAGTGGACGCCGCGTACCCCTAGACCCTAGACCCCGAGACGACCAACGGACGGACGCTGCTGGTTTTTCCCCCGCACTCGATCTCTGACGACGACGACGACGTCCGCGACCGACGACCGACGACGACACCGACGAGGCTATGAACCAACACTCCGAGCGCGAGGACGAAGATGCGAACCGACGCGCGCGATGGATGGTTCGATGGTTCGTGATCACGGCGAGATGGTGTTTTTTGCACGCCACTACGGGAAACCCCGATCGATGTGATGCGTGACGTCTTTCACGCGTGACACCCGAAACGCGGGAACACTACTTGAAGTACTCCCGCGGGTTTTCAATGGAAAAAAGTCCGTCTCATCACACCCCGAGTCGTTCGTTCGTCGGGAGCCAGGCAAGGCAGGCTGTGACCCTAAAGCCGATGAAACCGACGACGAGTCGTGACTCGCGTTTTCTGCTCGGTAGACGCTCAAGCGCGATACGGTCGGTCGCCGCGACCGGAGACGCGACAGATCGACGCGCGCGCGGTAAAGAACCCGCGACGACGACGACGAAGACGACGACGACGATGCAGACGCGCGGTAGACGAGCGACGGTGTCGATTTTCGCGCTCGTGTTGGCCGTCTTGGCTGGTTGCGCGAGCGTCGCGCGCGCCTCACCCGGAGATTCGTTTTGCGAGTATTGGGCCGCGCATTTGACGTGTGTGGCGATTTGGGACGCGACGACGTGCGACGCGAACAGTTTGTGTACGCACAACGGGAGCGATTGCGTGTTGACGGACGAATCCACGCACCAGATGAGCGTTGTGGAAAAGTCGGCCCCCCAGTCGGTCGCCCTCGTCATGCAAATCCAGACGTGCACCGCGATCTCGAGCGAAGGCGAGTGCACGAGCTACTGCGCGTGGGATGATGGGTACTGCCAGATTGCCGACAGTTTTTTAACGGCCACGTACGCGACGTGCTATGAACCTGAAACTGAAGAAACTGAAACCTCTGGCACGAAGTGCCCTGAAACCTCTGGCGCGAGCCGCGTCGGCGCCGGAACCGCGACGTTCGTCGCCGGCGCCGTCGCCACCGCCGGGTTACTCCTCGCCTAAGCGCGACGCGTAAAAGTCGTGGGGTTTCCGGCGCGCCACCGCCTCGCCCGCCCACGCAGAATAAAATGACACAATCACGACGACGCGAGCGACGAATGCTCGCGTGTGATGATGAAAAAAAGAAGAGCCTCGTCTCAATCAGTCGACGCGTCTGACATTTCCTTTCCAATCTGTTCGAGTGGACGTCGCGTACCCGTAAACCCTAGACCCTAAACCCTAAACCCCGAGACGACCAACGGACGGACACCGCTGGTTTTTCCCCCGCATTCGACGACGACGACGACGACGACGACGACGATGATGGCAAACGCGGGAACGACGAACGATGACGGTGCCGGCGGCGACGGCGACGACGGCGTCGTGCGTGGAGTGGACGTCCAAGCCATGGATGCGATCATGGCGAGTGAAAACGAAGGGGAGCGACGAGGCGGTGGAGGCGATCGACCGCGAAGGGGAAACGGAAACGGAAACGGAAACGACCGACGCAGAGGCGGCGGCGGTGAGAGACGGTACAACGATCGACGCGGCGGCGAGAGAAGGTACAACGATCGACGGGGGTACAGAGAACCGGCACCGACGAGACCGGGTTGGATGCCCACGGGCGACGTGGATGAAAACGGACGACCGGCGCACAGCGGACAGTGCGAGGGGTGTCGCGTGAGCACCGTGGTGAACTTTAGACCCGTGGTCGGGGGTAACCCTCCGTTGTGTGGGGTGTGTTTGGACTCTGTGAAAGCGGCGACGGCGGGAGCGGAGGACGCGAGCGGAAGCGGGGGACCAAACAGAAGAAGAAACCAAGGCGGAGGAGGCGGAGGACGCGGACCGAGGTTTTCCCCTTACGGCGGTCAAATGGTCATGGTTGATCCGAGAATGATGGGTTACGGCGGTGGACGCGGTGGTGGGATGATGATGATGGCACCAACGCCGTATGGGGCGATGATGGGACGCGGTGGGGCGGGTGGCCGAGGTAAGAGTAGAACGTGGACGCGCGAGGGCGGCGGCGAGGACGCGGGCGCGGGCGCGGATACTTCCAACATTCCGTGCTTGTTTTTCCAGCGCGGGGCGTGTCGCGCGGGCGACGCGTGCAAGTATTCGCACGCTGGAGATGGTGCGAGCGCGCCGCCGGTGGCGGTACCGACGGGCGATGACACCGCCATGGCGATGTAGAAGCGCGAGCGAGCGCGTGTCAATAAAAATTGTTTCGACGTGTTTTGTTAACGAAAGTAGTATTACTCACCCCACTCTAAAACCACTACCGGTACCCATGTCAGAAGAAAAAGACAAAAAGAACGATCCATCGTCGTCGTCGTCGTCTTTTTTACAAGACGATGGATAGCACGATGCACGTGATGCCGGTGACAAAGACGGTGGCGATGCGCGCGAGTTCGTTGGCGGTGATGGGATTCTTCACCTTGTTTTGGGCAATGTAAAGAATCGTCGCCGGGAGCACGAGAGAGAGGATGGAGCAGCACACGCCACCGACGTAGCCAAGGACGACACCAAAGTTTGGCACGTTAGCCGCGGTCCAGAGCGCGCCCGCGGTGAAGGCGGTGCGCACGCCGATGGACGTCGGCGTCGAGACAGAGCCCGACTTGCCTTTGAACAAGTCTTCGCAGATGCGAAGCGCGGATTGAGCCATGATCGGATAGGTGGACATCAAGTTGAGGCACAGCAAGAGCTGCACCGCGATGCCGGACGGACCGGAGAGCATGGTGACGACGACCGAGGACACGCTCGTGCCGTAACCCACGGCGCCGGCGACGCCGAAAGCGGCGGCAATCGCGGCGGCGCCGGTGAAAGCCTTGACAGCCGCCGGGAAAAACTTATCCGGTTGCGGCATCGCCTCCTTGATGCCGAACAAGGTGAAGTGGATGAAGAACAAAAACGCCACCGTGCCGAAGAAACCCGGGAATGCGGCAAAGTTCCAAGTCGGAAGCGCCGCGATTTGGAGCGGGTTGCCGAGAGCGTCAATCGTCGTCACCAACATGCCGATAACCACGGAAGCGGTACCGACGGCGGAAATCACGGCGACGCCGCTCATTTCACGCAACCAAGAGAGACCGATCATCGCCGGGGCGATGAGCTGGAGCATCGACGCCGTCGTCGGTGCGGCGCCAAAGGGACCGGCGCCGACGAGCGCCGGAACGACCACCTTGCACGTCTCCGCGATGAAAATCAGGTACGAAATCGTAATCCCAAAGCACGTCACCACGTTCATCACTCGACACACGACGTCTCCGACCGACCCCATGGCTTGCTTGGTCAATCCCGCGTACGTCGCCACGTCAGCCGCCGTCGCTTGTCCAGACGCGACGAGCACGTCTTGAGACTTGATCAACATTCTCAAAGACTCGAGCGCGAAGACCAACGACGCCACCATGCACGTACCGACGAGCAAGAGCCCGCCTTGGGCGAACGCCCACGGAAGCGCGAACCCACCCGCGCCGAAGATCGCCTTGACCGTGTTCACGATGGCTGCGTTCTCGCCCGTCTCATCCGCCGCGGACGCGCGCGTCGTCGTCGACCAACCTCTTCTTCGTCGTCGCGGAGTCATCGACGACGACGACACCGCGCATCCTTCCATCGCGGAATCCGACGCGCGTCGTCCTCCTCGTCGGACGCTTCGCGTTCGCACCGTCGTCGCCGCGACACCATCGCTCGCCGTGATCGTCACCGGAATCGCCTTCACGGACGACGTTAACAAACCGCGTCGAACCGCTCGCGTTCGACCCCTGGTGTCAACATTCGTCGTCCTCGTCGTCGTCGTCGCGCGAGAGACGGGAGCATTCGTCGGTGCGCACACCGCGAGAGTCATTTTTTCCGTCGCTGCGGTCCTTCGTTTCGTCCGCGATTCGTCCGCGTCGGGCAGTGCCGACGACGACTGACTCGGCTGACTCGATTGATTGATGCCATTGATTCGATCGATCTTCATTCATTCATTCCGAGAGGAACCGCGTCGGATTCTTTCATGGTAAGTTGACGTTGTATATCGCTCATAATAACCATATAGTACGAATATACGTATCATAGTTTATGTGTTAAATACACTAGTACTAGTAGTGATGGTGTACTACTTATCACGCATAACCGGGCACCGCGAGCGCGCCCCGAACGGACCCGACGTGCGCTGAGGAAGGAGTCACCGGGGACGTACGTCGTCGTCGTCGTGTGTCGTCGTGTGTCGTCACTCACTCACTCGTTTCGCTCGTTTCACTCACACGTTTCACTCGTTTCGCTCGTTTCACTCACACGTTTCACACGTTTCACTCGTTTCGCTCG
>Ga0255770_10001935_pt1 | contig 19026 bp, 27 predicted proteins | sample 071ome_22_FD_179968 | JGI IMG/M metagenome (GOLD analysis project Ga0255770, IMG submission 179968) | Coastal salt marsh microbial communities from the Groves Creek Marsh, Skidaway Island, Georgia - 071404AT metaG (version 2) | ecosystem: Environmental > Aquatic > Marine > Intertidal zone >...
TATTCCTACGTACCTTTGGTTGTAACTTCCGCTGTATGAATTTTGGTTACGAAAGAGGTTCATACGTTAGACGCGAAGGTACTAAATACAATCCGGACGTTAAGAAACTGTTAGATGATAATATAATAAACACAGTTGAAACGTTTGAAGATTTACCAATCGTTCATACAGGTTGCGATACTTACGCAAGTATCTATCCAGAGTTTAAAAAATACATGATGGATCGAACTGTAGACGAAGTCGTAGAACATTTGCTTAGTTTAACACCAGAAGGCAAGTGGACTATGGATAATGGGCAAGATGTTCATTTGATATTTACTGGGGGAGAACCTTTACTAGGTTGGCAAAAACTGTATATCGAATTATTAGAACATCCTAAAATGAAGGACTTAAAAAATGTCACATTTGAAACAAACACTACTCAAAAACTTAGACCTGAGTTCAAGGACTATCTCGAATCTCAAGACAGATTTCGAATTACATGGTCATGCTCGCCCAAACTTTCTGTATCGGGTGAGATTTGGGATGATACTATCAAGCCTGAAATTGCTAGGTCTTACTATGATATTCCTAACAGCGATCTGTATTTTAAATTTGTGGTCGCTGACGCAATTGATGTGGACGAAGTGTCTCGTGCCGTTGTGGAATACCGCAAAGCGGGTATCGAAGTCCCTGTATACGTCATGCCGCTTGGCGGTCACTCAGACGAGTATCAAACCAACACCAAGCAAGTCGCAGAACTCGCAATGGAAAGAGGCTGGAGATATACACCAAGACTACACGTCGACATCTTCGGCAACGCCTGGGGAACTTAACGACGAAGTGGTTGAAAAAATTAGGAGATATATGTGAAGGATATGTTAGATAAATTAAATCCGTTTAAAAAGAAAGAAAAAACTTTCCCAAATACAATGACTGCTAAAGAGCAGGCTACGAAGAAAAAAGAACCGTATATTGAGGTTATTAATACTCATGTTAATCCAGATAATATTAAAAATGGATTCTTTGAACTTGACTGGAACGACTATTTCATAGTACAATTAAAAGAGTCCGGATACGGATTTGATGGAGATCCTGAAGAAGAAATAGTTGACAGATGGTTTAGAGATATTGTAACCCAGATGCTTGCTGAGGATGGTGGTGATCCGACAAGAACAGGTTATATTAACATTAATCCAATTGATAAAGATAAATCGGAAGTATCTTAATGCGTGACGATTTAATGGTTCAACAGCAAGTATCTACAGTATGGCAACATATGGTAGGTGTTATTTGTTTAAACCAAACAAATCGTAAACAAGTAAAACGTGTATTACCAAAGCTATTTTTTGTATGTCCTACTCCAGAAGACTTATTAAGAACGCCCGAACACATTATTAAAAATATTATCCAACCGTTAGGTATGGTTAATGTGCGTGAGAAACGTTTGCGTAAAATGAGCGAAGATTACTTGACATGGGACGGAGAAGATGCTACTATATTATACGGTATAGGAAAATATGGTAGTGATAGCTATCGTCTTTTTTACAAGAATGAGATCCCCGACAACATCGGTGATCATGAATTGAAACGTTATGTACAGGAAGAATTAAATGAAAACATACATACTAGTTGATACAGCAAACACTTTTTTTAGAGCCCGTCATGTTGTTCGTGGTGATGTAGATACTAAAGTTGGTATGGCTCTACATATAACTTTTAATTCTATTAAAAAGGCATGGCAAGACTTTAATGCAGACCATGTTGTGTTCTGTTTAGAAGGTCGTAGTTGGCGTAAAGATTACTATGAGCCTTACAAAAGAAACAGGCAAGAAGCCCGTGACGCTCTAACTGAAAGAGAACAAGAAGAAGATAAAGCGTTTTGGGAAATCTTTGACGAATTTAAAAATTACGTTACAGAAAAAACTAATTGTACTGTAATGCGCCATCCGCAACTAGAAGCAGATGATTTAATTGCTGGCTGGATACAAGCACACCCTAATGACAATCATGTTATTATAAGTACAGACGGAGACTTTGCTCAACTAATTGCACCTAACGTAAAACAATACAACGGTGTTAGCAACACTACAATTACACACGAAGGATACTTTGACGACAAAGGCAAGCCTGTTATTGATAAGAAAACAAAAGAACCTAAACCTGCACCCGATCCTGCATTTATGCTATTTGAAAAGTGTATGCGCGGCGATACTAGTGACAATGTGTTCTCTGCTTATCCGGGTGTACGCAAGAAAGGCACTAAGAACAAAGTCGGACTTATTGAAGCATTTGAAGATAAAGCAACAAAAGGCTACAACTGGAATAACATGATGCTACAGCGTTGGGTAGATCACGAAGGTGTAGAGCATAGAGTGTTAGATGACTATAATAGAAATGTAATTTTATGTGATCTAACTGCACAACCTGCGGAGATTAAAGAAATAATCTCTGCAACTATTGCAGAGAATGCTGTGCCAAAAGAAGTAGCACAAGTAGGCGTTAAACTAATGAAATTTTGTGCATTGTGGGATATGCAACGAATTGCAGACAATGCGCAACACTTTGCAGAACCGCTTAATGCAAAATATATAGCATGAGAAAAGAAGAACTAGTCTATCTTTTTAATAAATTAAACAATGAAGACTCAGTTGGACAGATAACAGCAATAGTGTATGATGCAAACGATGGTCAATTTATTACAGATAGTATTAGATTAGACATGGACGGTGGAAGATTAATTATTGCACAGAAAGGTTGTAGCAACTACGAGCGTAATAAAAAAAATTGGAAACAAGAATTGGAATTTTATAAATGAAAAATATATAGCATAATGGAGAATTAAGTATATGGCAGGTAAAGGTAGTAACCCGCGCCCGTTTAGTGTTGATAGAAAAACATTTGACAATAATTGGGATCGAATCTTTAATAAGAAGCCGGCGCAAAATGTGAAGGAAGTTTCTCGTACTATTAAAGAAAAACAACAGGAGAAAAATAATGATAAAGAAAATTAAAGCCAAAACTGTCTTAAAAGACAAATTTTGGATTATAGAAGATCAAGGAACAAAACTAGGCACACTTAGTACTAATGACGATCTTTTTGTTTTTTCTAATAGTCAAGAGACTAAAGTATTTTCTAATATTTCTAAATTTAAAAAACACTACGGTGTTGACATAGTTTTTTCTAAGGCAAACGATGTTGAAGACACCACTACTGTAAAAGAAGTCAAAGGATACCCTACAAGTTGTACTCCGTACAATACCATGTACGATGTAAGAAGAAAATTACCTTTGTTTACAAAAAGTACAAAAAGTAAAAGTCTTTACTGTGCAGGATATTATATAATTGAATTTGATAAAGGTTGGGTCAAATCGTTTTGTCCTAAATTAATTACTATTGAAAGATATAATTACAAAGGACCTTTTACTACAGACATTGAAATGCGTCAGGAGTTAAGTCGTGTCAATGCAAAATGAACCAATTAATACTGCTCCTATAGAAAATTTTATTCAGCAAGTAAAAAATGCTGAAAATTCTAAATCTAAAGAAGTTAAATTAGATATTACTCAGGCAAAAAATCTTGCTTTTTCATTAGGAACAGTTATGGCACGATTAAATGGAAATCTTGAAGACTTGCTAATACGTAATGCAAGAGGCGACAACGAAGTAATTGAAATTAAAATGGATCAAGGCAATTGGTGACCATTGACTCAAAAGCCCTTAAAGAATCTATTGCAGATACCATACTTGCAACTATCATTAGTTTTCCTTTAAATGTAATGCTCCTTGCTATTGCTAAAAACTTTGAGTTAAATGTTGTAGAAACTGCTGTTTTTATAACTCTTATATTGTTTAACATTGCAGTATTTCGTAAGTATAGCGTAAGAGTTTACTTTAAAAACAAAAAAAAGTATTAAAAAAGAGATAAATATATACGTAGTTAATTAATAGGATTACGTATATGTCAAGACCAAAGCCGAACGTATTATTAGAATACGTCAACAAAAAAAATTATAAAGCAGAACAAATATTAGAAGCAGAAGCAATATGGGCTGTGTTTTATAAAGGTGCCCCTTTTAACTTAAAATCTTCTAATGTACTAACTAGCTATCCTGGTCCTAAATACAAAAAGGTATCTTTTTCAAATCCCGGTCATGCACATAACCTTGCTAAAAAATTAAATAAAATGTTTAATTGCGAAGATTTTTCTGTCTTTAAATTAACTACAGGCGAAGAATTAAAACCAGAATGAACTGGAAAGAAACATATACAAAGATTTTTTTAAAACAATCTAATAAAACTATAAACGATATTACTGTAAAAGAATATCTCCCTGTTTGGTGGCAAAATACTAGAGCAAAAGATCAAGGCGGATTGCGGCTTACAGAAGAAGGCTATAGATTTGTTACAGAAGAAATAGAACTACAAACATATGATGTTCCGTTTCCAGCAGACTTTGATCTTACTACGAATGTTGTGATATGGCTAGATAAATTTATAGACTGTCCTTACTATTTGTGGAGCAAAGGAATCGTTGTAACAGACGAAAAGAAAGCACTCGAACTGCATCTTTTCAGTGGAGATGTTAAAAAATACGGCCTTACAAAAGCACTATCTCGTCAAGAATAATTGGTATACAACCTCTTGACAAATCATTAGCAGATGCTATAATATATACATACTTACAAAACGGCACTAATTTTTTTAAGGAGTATAGTATGGAAGATATAGCAGTAAGACAGGTAACCCCAAATAGCGCAAAATCTAGCATTAAGGTTGCTATTGAACGTAAACGTCCCATTTTTCTTTGGGGACCTCCGGGTATTGGTAAATCAGACATTGTCGAACAAATTACCAATTCATTACCAAACTCTCATTTGATTGATATTCGTTTATCTTTATGGGAGCCCACTGACATTAAAGGTATACCTTATTTTGATTCCAATCAAAATAAAATGGTCTGGGCCGCTCCAGCAGAATTGCCTGACGCAAAAATGGCTAAAAAATATGATCATATCGTTCTTTTCTTAGACGAAATGAATTCAGCGGCTCCAGCTGTACAGGCGGCAGCCTATCAGCTAGTTCTAAATAGAAAAGTTGGACAATATGTTTTGCCTGACAATGTAATGATTGTTGCGGCAGGTAACCGCGAAGCTGACAAAGGTGTTACATATCGTATGCCTGCACCGTTAGCTAACCGTTTTGTTCACTTGGAAATGCGTGTCGACTTTGACGACTGGTTAGAATGGGCTACTGCAAACAAACAACATTCAGACGTTGTAGGTTACATTACCTTTAGTAAAAAAAGTTTATACGATTTCGATCCAAGATCTTCTAGTAGAGCTTTTCCGACTCCCCGATCATGGAGTTTTGTAAGCGATTTATTAGATGATAACTTGGACGAAAATACCACTACTGATCTAGTTAGTGGGTCTGTTGGTGAAGGCGAAGCAGTAAAATTTATGGCACACCGTAAAGTTGCCAGTACATTGCCCAACCCAACAGATATCCTAGTAGGAAAAGTAACAGAGCTTAACAGTAAAGAAATTAGTGCCATGTATTCCTTAACTGTTTCGCTCTGTTACGAATTAAAAGAAGCCTCTGATAAAAACGATAAGATGTTTGATAAAAAGGTTTCTAACTTCCTACGTTTCGCAATGGATAACTTCGATACAGAATTAGTTGTAATGGGTATTAAATTAGCCCTCACACAATATTCATTACCAATTGATCCTGACAAAGTTGATTGCTTTGACGAGTTTCATGAGCGATATGGAAAATACATTAAGGCTGCGCAAGAGGCTTAATGGTTATAATACAGTGGGCTACGGCCCACTGTTTTTTCATTTCATATTGACAAATTCTCTTTTCTTTTGTATAATATATAGTATAAACAAAGGACGTACGGCATGGGCATAGATACAAAAACATTTCAACCAAAAGAACTTTCCGAAAAAGAACTTAAAGTGATGCGTGAAGAAGTTCACGACAGAGTTATTGTTGCTCGTGTCGGTTTATTATTGCGTCATCCATTTTTTGGTAATATGGCTACTCGTTTACGTGTTCAGCACTGTGACGATTGGTGTCCTACAGCCGCTACAGACGGTCGTACTCTGTACTACAACACTCAGTTTTTTAATGCTCTTTCTAATAAAGAAATCGAGTTTGTAATTGCACACGAAATTTTGCACTGTGTATTTGATCATATCATTCGTCGCGAAGATCGTAATCCTGTACTTTTTAATATTGCTTGTGATTACATTGTTAATAACACCTTAGTGCGTGATAGAATAGGTACAATGCCCACCCTAGTTCAGTGTTTTCAAGACTTTAAGTATGATAGCTGGACTTCAGAAGAAGTATATGACGATCTGTTTGATCAGGCAGAAAAACAAGGCGAAGAGTTTGTAAAACAATTAGGCGAACTACTAGACGATCATATCGACTGGGAGAGTGAAGAAGACGATAGCGATGATGGTGAAGGCAAAGAAAAACGTCCTACTTATACAAAAGATGAACTAAAAAAGATTAAAGACGAAATCAAAGAGAATATGATTTCGGCAGCTCAAAGTGCAGGCGCTGGAAATTTACCTAAAGAAGTACAAAGAATTATTAAAGATCTCGTTGAACCCAAAATGAACTGGCGTCAAATTATAAGGACACAAATTCAGAGTACGATTAAAAACGACTACAGTTTTGTTCGACCTTCAAGAAAAGGCTGGAATACTGGTGTTGTTTTGCCGGGCATGAAGTTTGACGAAACTATAGATATTGTACTATCACTTGATATGAGCGGATCAATTGGCGATGCGCAGGCAAGAGACTTTATAAGCGAAGTTAAAGGTATAATGGACGAATTTAAAGATTACAAAATAAAAATTTGGTGCTTTGATACAGAAGTATACAACGAAGAAGAGTTTAGTTCAGACTGCGGTAACGATATTCGTGATTATACAATTACCGGCGGTGGTGGTACTGACTTTGATGTTAACTGGAAGTATATGAAAGACAATGATATTGTACCTAAAAAGTTTATTATGTTTACAGATGGATATCCTTGGGGTAGTTGGGGAGATGAGTCATACTGCGATACAATTTTCTTAATCCATTCTAACAGAGATAAATCTATTGAAGCACCATTTGGTACAACCTTACATTATGAAAATTGATTTTGATAACCCTAATCCATTAAACTTGTTTGGCTTAAGAAAATTAGAGGTTCCGCCTCCTTTTTTTAATTACTGTAATTTGATTTTATCCTATAATTTGCTTAATGCTATAGAACTATGGATAAAGGAAAACTGCAAGGGCAGATATTATATAGGACAAGGTAACTCTTTATCTGATGACGGTTTTATTAACTCTGGATTAAAAATAGGATTTGAAGATTCAAAAGAAATGAGTTATTTCATGTTGGCTTGTCCACATTTAAAGTATCAATAAATAAAGTACGCATATATATTTACATAGGAGATTAAAATATGAGCGAAACTAAACAACAAGAAAAAGCGGCGGCACCTGCTCCGGAAGCACAAGAATCTTCGCCTGTTACAGATTTAACAGTACAAGATTTGCAAGCAATTAAAGCAGTTATTGATGTTGCTAGTCAGCGCGGTGCATTTAAACCAAATGAAATGATGACCGTAGGACAAGTTTATACTAAACTAGAAGCATTTTTAGCCGCTGTTGCAAAACAACAACAAGCTGGAGAACCAGTAAAAGGAGAATAATATGTCTGAACTAAAACATATAGGTAAAATGAAAAACGGGCGTAAGGTTGTAGTTGCTTATAAAACTGTACCTAACGAACCAGACAACTGTATAGTTGTAGCAACAGAGTCATTAGATGCAGATCAGCACGATACTTTAATGAATCTAGTAGAAAGCAATACAGGACAAACGTCATTTGAACTAGCAGAAGCTATGGCAAGGTCAATGCTACCTGACGGTCGTAATATGCTAGAAGCATTTCATACAACAGGAAAACTTAACAAATATCCAACTACTGATATTATAATGACTCCTAATACAAAAACTAGTTTACCACTAAACGAGCTAAATGCATTAATTGCAGAACAGCAAGGTGTTAGTATATCAGATCTTGCAATCAAACCTGATACTGCACAAGAAACTCCTGTAGCACCTGTAGTAACAGACTCTGTAGTAACAGAAACTGAAGAAACTGTTGTTACAAACACTGACGGTGTGCTTACCGACGAAGAATTGGCTGCACAATACCGTTCACAAGCTGACTCACTTTTTAAAGAAGCAAAAAGATTAAGAGAACAGGCAGAAGAACTTGTTCCAACTAAGAAAAAGAGTAAGACAGCAGCCAGTGAGTAAAAGACTTCCACAAGAAGTAATTGATAGCTGGCCTGAAGTATTCGGCGATATAGATGTAAAAAGCGTACCTTTAGAGTATCTCAATGCTATTCACGTTGCTTTTAGAAATTCAGATGTATGGGTAATTGATTTTACAAAGACAAAATCTGCTACTCCTGAAGTAGTAAACGCTGAATTAAATGAGTTGTTTGAAGAATATCAAGACGAAATTGTTAATATTGATTTCAAATTAGATACGCAAAAAGTAAAAAAAGATGTACAACGCCGAACGACTCATTTCCTAAAGAAAAGAAAATAGTATTTTGACAAAAGGCATAAATACTATATAAATATTATTAGGAGTTACGTGAATGGCTTTACGTTTAAGAAGAGGTACAGACGCTGAAAGACTATTAATTGTGCCGCTAGCCGGCGAATTAATATATGCAACTGATACCAAAAGAGTTTATGTTGGTGACGGAGTCACTGAGGGAGGTCTCCCAATTGATACTGGTGCGTTGTCCATCAATGAACTTTCCGACGTAAATACCACACAAGGCGATAGTACTCAGCCTGTAGACGGCGAAGCCTTAATATGGGACTCAAATAATCAAGAATGGCGCCCTGGAACTTTTAGTGCTGTAGACAGTGCTTTAGGTGACCTAACTGACGTAGTGTTAGCAGGATTAGCAGCAGATCAAGTTCTTACATATGATGGTCTTAATTGGGGTAATCAAACATTAAATAACTCGTTGTCTGGCTTAGACGATGTAAACATCACTTCTCCAGACATCGGTGCATTTATTAAATACGACGGTGCTGAGTGGATCGACAGCACATTAACACTTACTGAGCTAAATGATGTTGTTATAGCCGCACAAGCATCTGGAGATGTTTTGTATTTTGACGGTGCCGATTGGGTTAATGCTCCTTTAGAACTTGCAGATATTTCTAATGTAGATTTAACTGGTGCTGTAACTGGTTCTATCTTAAAATTCGATGGTGCAAATTGGAGTGTAGGCGCAGACGATACTACAACTACCGTGTCTGCAGATACAAATCCTGCTTTAGGGGGCAACTTAGATGCAGGAGGCTTTAGTATATCAAACGCTGATACAATTACGGCTACTACTTTGATAGGTGATGGTTCAGGTATCAGTAACGTAATGCAACAAGTACAAGATGATGCTAGTCCTACTTTAGGCGGCAATTTAAATCTTAATGGATTTAATGTTGTCGGAAACGGAAATATACTTTTAAATAACAACTTGCAAGCAGACGTTATATTAGCAAATACTGTTTCAGGAAGATTTTTTGGTGATGTAACAGGAAGTATATTTGCAGATGATTCTAGTGTATTTTATGATAGCATAAATCACGAAGCAAGTGTAGATACATTTACAACAAACACAATTACAACTGCAAATATCAAAGCAACTGGAGATTTACTTAGCATAGGATCTAGTTTAGAAAATCAGCGAGTAGAGTTATACTGGCAAGGTGTCGATGAAGGGCCTATTCTTGAAGCATTTTCAACTGTAGATTCGATACCTGAAGTTGCATTTAGAACATCAGGTGGAACACTTACATCGCCAACTAGTGTGCAAACAGACGATGGCTTAGGCGACCTTACTTGGTCTGGTTGGGACGGAAGTGCTTTTGCTCCGGGTGCTGTAATGAGTGTACTAGTCGAAAACTTGCCGACGGCTGGAACAACTCCAAGCACGTGGAATGTGTTCATGTTTGACAGTGGAAATATTAGCTCTACACTTAGTTTCAACAGCAGTGGTGTCCTTAGTGCTCCTTCTATAAAATCAGACTTAACAGGTTCAGTTTTTGGTGACGATTCAACCGTATTAGTTGACGCTGTAAATAATACTATTCCAGGCTATGTAAGTTTATCGACTTTACAAAGTGTAGTGGCGGCTAGTATAGACTTTAGTGATTTCCAAACTAGAATTGCTGCTTTATAATTAATCAAACAAGTATTCTAAATTATTTTCAAATCTAAAAGTTGCAACTGTTCTAGGCAATTTAACTGGATTATATACCCCGTGCGGAACATCAACTCTTAGCACTGCTGGCTGAGTCAATGTAAATCTTTCAATTTCTATTACATTACTATGACTGTGACCTCCACAATTATAAGTTGGATAATACACGTCATCCTCAGTTTCGTCTTTTAACTTGTAAAAAAGTGTTGTAGATTCTTCACAATGTTCTAGAGGAATGTTTAGTGCAATAGTAGGAATAAAATCAGTTAGCACAGGAACCTTATCGTATTTTGACTCGGTATCATCTTCTCTATCTGTGTGTACAAATATACTCATCGGATCTTTGTTATCCGTTACAGTAATATCATTATAAAGATTAGTAAAAATTATCATCTGTTTCATTTTGAGACCCATACTTTCAAATGAGTCTAATAGTTCAGGAATTTCTCTTCGAACTTCGTCTTCAAAATGACACCACCAAATAGTTTTTGGGGGAGGAGGCGTGAATTTATTCTTAAATTCTATTATTTGACCTTGTAAATTTTTCCAATTAGGAACGTCTATAAATTTATAATACTGCATATTACTATTTATAACCTGTTATTTGCAGTGCATATCTGTCAATGTTGCTAAAATTATAAACAGCATGATTAGTTTTTCCTGTCCACGAAAACCAATCTCCGGCCTTCCAGTTGTTTATAACATTTTTATCAACTTCTAAATATTGCCCCGGCTCATGGTCTTGCAACATTACAATTATTCTTTGTATTCGTTGAACATCGGTTAAGTTAAAAACTTTTAACCATTTTTTATATAGATCAGAATGCAATGGCAAATATGTTCCTGGTTTAAGATAATTTACAGCAACTGATATTGGATCTAACTCAGGAAAATTTTCTTTTATTTGTAAGGCAGATTGCGGCATATCTTCATTTTCAAAAAAATTGTATATGTTAATTTGCTCGTTAGAATGGCCGTTTGCTAGGTAATCTTTTAAGTAGATTTCGTCAATAGTTGCTTTGTTATATTGCAAATTGATATAATCATTTATATCCCAATAGGGTGTAATATGACCGTTCATAGTTTATCTTTGATTTTTTCTATGACAGTTGAAAATTTTTCTGGAGTATAATTAGGTACATATTTTTTTAATTTTTTTAAATCAGGCTGTCGTCTTTTAGTGCTTCCTTGCATACTCGGCAATTCGTTCCAGTCGCCTTTGTACCCCAAGGCATGGCTAAGAATATCTGTTGCTGTTTTAATTGTTATTTCTTCATCGCTGCCAATATTAATAATATCGTTTTGTACTATCTCTGCACATTGGATAGTTGCAGATACTGCATCTTTTACATAACAAAACGATCTAGTTTCGTTAGGAGATATAAGATTAAAATCTTGATTTTTAATTTTATCAATTATATCTTTTACAAAATGTCCTTTGCCGCTATGTTCGCTATACACATTAAAATAGCGAAAAATAACAAAATTAATGTTACTGTTGAATAATAAATTTTCAGTCATTATCTTTGGCAAGCGGTAACTCCACCTAGGATTTGTTACGTCTTTAATATGCAAATCTAATTCTTCAGCGGTAGGGTAATTAGTAGTGCCACTTACGACTTCGCTTGAACTTGCGTATATGAATTTACAATCTAAATTACTTGATGCAAAGTCGAACATTGCTATATCTATTTTAGTATTGTTTAATAGTACGTGTGTTGGATTGGTGTAAAAAGATTTCGTGCCGTTAATTGCTGCAAAATGATATATGTAATCAAAGTCATTTGTAAATGCATTTACAAATTCTTCTATGCCCATTTGATAATATTCATCTAATCCTGAAGGTTGAAAATTTTTAAATCGTGTTTCGTTATCTACACCCACAGTATAGTAGTCCATCTCTACTAACTGTTTAGACAACTCCCTACCTATTAAACCCGAGCAGCCTGTGATTAAGACTTTTTTTGCCACCCTTTGTTCAACTCCCGTATGTGTTTAAACCAGTTTTGATTGATGTTATGTGTGTCTAATGTATTAATTAAAAAATCTAAATCTTTGGGCAGACACTTACCACTAAATCCTCTGCCGCCGTCGTGACCAGGAACTTCCATATATGTTTGATCTTGTTGTATTTTAAAAAACATATCTTTTACTGTATCGTAGTCTGCACCTACACTCTGCGACAAATCATAAAATACATTTGCAAAAGCAATACGTAATGTAGCAAAATTATTAGAAAACATTTTTACAAGTTCTGCTTCGATTGTACTACATTCGTGTATTTCTTCTTGTAGTAACCAGTTTGGTAAAAAGTCTGCAACATCGCAGCCTACAACTAACGGACGCTTTAGGCAGTCTGTGTCCCAATAACGTTCGCGTAAAAATTCTGGGATATAGATAATAGGTCCTACTTCTGTTTGGATTTTTGTACAAGCGCCTAATGGCAATGTACTACGAATAATGATCTTTACATCAGAATTATGAGCTTGTAAATCTTTTATTTCTCTAATTATGATTTCAATATCTTCGTCTGTATTTGTGGGGATACAGATAAACACAGTATCTGCTTTATAAATAATTTCTTTTTCAACATCAAACATAGTATCATATACTATTGCTTTCTGATCTTTAAGAACTCCTTTATGAGTTGCTTTGCCTACATAACCGTAGCCTAATATTCCAAAATTCATTTAGGTACCCTTATAAATTTATCATAACCTTTTACTTTTAATATTTTCATGCTTTCTTTCGATGCGTTAAAATAATGTTTTAATAACATTTCTATTTCCTTGTTGTTTTCACAAACCTTTTTAAATATATTATAATTATGTTTTATAGCAGTGTCAATTTCATCCTTATGAGTATCAATTAAAGACATAAAATATTTTGTATTTTCAACAACACTATCTAGTCTTTCTTCCTCATCGATAATATACCCATAATTATTAATAGTGAAATTATCAAAGGTATTTATACCTAGTGATTTCATATAGTCGAATCTTTCGGCCGGCTTATTATCGGCAAGTATAAAAGGATGATTGTTAATAATTGCTCTCCAAGTTTTTTCTCCTAAAAAACTGTGGCTAGTAGCATTGTCGTATTCATATTTGGTTATAATACTTAAACTAGTTGTCTTGTATATATTAGGATCTATATAAGACGGATCTTGTATCCATTCTGTTTGTAATATATTTGTATCTGCTATTTCTTTCCCACTAAATGTTGAATAACATTTAGAATTAGCATATTTAGAGTCTATAGCTCTATCAGCAAATTTAATAAACTCGTTGTATTCTTGATCTGTACAGCTATTTAAATAGTTTCTACACCACTGTTTATCTTTTTCTGTCCAGGGAGGAAAAAATGTCCATTCGCAGTTATCTAACATATTTTCTTTGTAGTATCTATATAATAAACCTATCCTGTTTGCTCTACTAGGGACTCCTCCTAAGAATAAAAATTTATCTGTATCTGATTGCCATTTTATATTAGGCTGGTTCTTGTACGATAGATACATTTGCTTTGCGGCAAAATCATAACCGGTAATTATTTTATACGATAAATTTCTTTTATCTATTTCTTCTTGATACTTTTCTAAGCCACACATACCAGGAAGAAGATATAAATTTTTTATTCCTAATTTTTTTGCTTCGTTTTCTATTACTGCAAGACTTTCATATATAGTAGTGCTATACAAAAATCCGTCAATTAACAATAAACCAACAATAGTATCAACTTGTCGTATTTTAACTGCACGTTCTATATCTTTTAAAACAAGAGAAATTCTTAGATTGTTAATTTTTTCAATATCATGTTCTTCATCATACGAATACCATAACTCAAAATTTATCAATTCGGTTTTCATTTTGAAAAGTAATCCTCTAGTTTTCCTTTTCTCTTAACATCTAACGTGCTACAATGAAATCCGCCACTCATTGTTCTTGCTTGACGACAAGGAAGACCTATTGATTCAATTCCCCATTTACTAAGCTCTTTACGCAATTCTTCTTGTTCTATATCGCAAATAACTAATTCAGGATTTACACTTAAAAAGTTTAAGCCAATTGATGTACTACACGGTGCTATTCCGCCATCTAGATTGGCAGAAGGTACAGCTAGTCTATCTGGATGGAACCATATTTTATCCCAATCTTTAAATATCTTAGGATAGTTATCGGGTGTTACTCTTTCTGCATTGAATAAAACCAATCCCGGACGTAAAGGCAAAATTGTAGAATCAAAATGTGCAAAACTATAAAGTTTTTCTACTGTATGAACTCGATATCCTTTATCTTTAAGTACCGTTTGTAGCCACTCAAATCCTAATTGGTTTCCGCTATTGCTAACTTGACATAGCAAATCTTTCCCCAATCGTACAATATTGGCTGCATCAAAAACAATCTCATTGTTTTTTAGAGTTCCAATATCTAAGTTATCAAACTGGTAAGAATCATCTTCTAATACTGGCTTAGGTGCGCATATCCATTGTGTTCCGTCTTTCATTTGATCATAAAGATACTTCCTATATGCACGGGTTTCAAAATATCGACCTCGCATTGGACTAGGGCATTCTATTATTAAATTATCTAATGGTAGCATTAAATCTCTTGGACAAAAATTGTACCAGCCTCGAGCTTTCCATTCAGGTGTGCTAAATTCTTTAGTGTTGTCAATAGACTCTGGTCTATGCACAGTGACGCCTAAACTTTTTAATGTATCAGCCAAGCGGTCAAGATCTTCTTGACCTTCTTCAAGTACCCAAGGTTCATGTGTTCCTTGTAAATGTTGTATATCTTCCCATTTTTCTCCGCCATACACAAAACAGTGTGTACTAATATCCATCGGTGGTTGCAAAGCATTGTCTGCAATGCCAACTATAATTTCTTCTAAAGGGTCCCAATCATTATTTGAAATAACTGCCATTTATTTTACTCCGTTGTGTATAATTTTGTGAAAACTCAACCGGTTAGTTTGTCCTCCTCGATTATACTGTTTCCATTCGTTGCCGCCTAAGCCAAAAAATACAGTATTAGACGGTTCGACATTTAATTGTTTACATAGTTTTATTTGTTCAGGATAGTATTTTTCACTAACATAATCTACGTCAAAGTGTTCAATAAAATGCAAACCTAATGCTGCTCCTATCCTATTATGGTATGCAATTTTTTGATACACAAATAATGTATCATCATCGTCTTCTCTAGTTAATCGCATACCTATTCTTGCATATGCAACTGGAAAAATTTTGCTTAAACTAAATGTTATATCTGTGATACAAGGGTATGTAAAATCAAATTCAAGATCTCTTGCTACTCCTGCAAAAACGCAATCTAACAATACAGGAATTCCTAACTCTGTACAACGTTCTAAAACCGTATCTTGTTGCGGGTGTTTTTTTCCAGTATCAGAAAAAGGATAACTTATTACAACTGCATCGTTTTCTTTAAGGTCATCTAATTCTATGTATTGCCAGTCTGGCCAACTATTTCTCCAGGCTAATTGATGATACATATATTCACCTTTAAAACATCTAAAACGCCGTGTGTTATTACGCATATAAAATTTATCGAAACTTTCACTTGTAGCGTTAGCATAAGTAGCATATTGAAAGCTATCTAACCCTTTATAAGAATTTAATTTTGTAGATGTTATCCATTTTGTATACTTGTTGCAAAAATTTTGTATTACATTTTCGTCAGTCATAACCATATGTAGATTAGGTTTAAAATTTTCTAAATGTGCAACAGTTTCACTATCATAAATAGGACCTGAACTGCCATAGTTCATAGCTCTTTTATCTTCGCTCATATGTTTTTTATTCGTCAATGTAAGTTACCTGCATTAATATCATATCATCTTTCCCAAAATTGCTAGCACCGTGCCAGGTATCGTTTTTCCACGTAAACGCATCACCCGGGCGCCAGTTAGAAAATACATTGGGACCAACTTGCAATACATGACCGAAACTCCAATCAGTTAACATTATAGCAGTTCTTTTTATTTTATCTGCATCTTTTTGTTTAATGTTATTATGTTTTACAAAGGTTGCATATGTATCAAAGTGCCAAACAATCATATGTCCTGCTGTTAACTTTAATAGACTGTAGTTATAAGTATAATTTTTAAATGGTTCTAATAGTTTTTCTAGGCCATCTTTTAGCTCAGGCCTTATGCTCATATAATGACGCACTGACTCGTCTGGAATATTCCATGTGTTATGTAATTCTGCTAATTGGTCTTTTAACGGTGTTGTATAAATATCCCAAGGGTCGCCTTCGATAACTTCTTTAGTTTGTATAACTTCTTGCCAAGGAACATCTATATTTGTCCAAGTTTTTTGAAAACTTGATTTTACAGTTTCGGCATTTTTCCAATTATTGTATTGTTCTGTTTCTGTTATCATTGTAAAAAATTTAAAATATAATCTTTATTAGGAATATTTGTTTGAGAAATAAGATCAATTATTTCTTGTTTATTTGACGACTTGCGCATATCTAACTTTTCAGGAAAAGTCAACGGATTTACTTCCCAATCTACATTTAACGAATTTACAAACTTTTCTAATTCTGCAATTCCTGGCCAACTGTTTATGTGCAAAACAGAATGTATAGATAGTTTAAAATTTAATTGTTTTACTTGATCAATAAATTTAAGTATTTGATCCCAGTTACTTCCAGTTCTTACTTGTTCATTTAACTTACCAACCGCGTCAATACTAAGAATCATATTAACCGACTTTGCCCTTTGTAGTAATTCAATATCTTTGATTAAAAACATACCGTTAGTATAATAAATTAAATCAATGTTAGGCAAATTATCTAGACGTTTTAAAAATTTTACGTGCTTGTTTGTTTGCAACGGTTCTCCACCTAAAAAAACTATTTTTTCTAAATCTGTTGGTACTTGTTCGATTTCAGAAAGTTCGGTGTAGTACAATTTGTTTTCTTTTTTTGCCCAGGCGCTACTCCATTCTCCCCAACAACCGTCACAAGTTAAATTGCATATGTTGTCAAATCCAATTTCTAGATATTTTAATTTTATTTCGTCGGTTGAGTATTGTTCGTTGAAACTTTGTCTTAAACTTTTTTTGCCGTTTGCTTCTTCGAGCATACACTTACTACAATCATGCAGTGTAGTTACGTCAGTATTTCTTAATTTGTCATATTCGCTAGAATAGAGTATGTTATTTAAATTACCGTCAAACTTGCCTATAGATCTTTTAAATCTACAACAAGGATAAATTCTATCTCCGCCGCGCACATTAGTATGACTCCAAAAGGCTGCGCATTTAGTTTCACTATCTAGCATAAAGATATTTATGGTGTAATAAATATTACAGGAATAGATCAGAATGCATATACCATTAGACGCCCCTGTGTTAAAAGGGAATGAAAAAGAATACCTTAACCGTTGTATAGATACCAATTGGATATCTTGGCAGGGCGAATTTGTGGATAAATTAGAACAAGAAATTGCTGCTTATTGTAATACAAATTATGGTCTGACTATAGTAAACGGTACGTATGCTCTAATAACTGCATTGCGAGTACTAGGAATAGGTAAAGACGATGAAGTTATTGTTCCTACGTTAACGATGTCTGCTACAACATTTGCAGTTTCTAGTTTAGGAGCTAAAGTTGTTTTTGCAGATTGTGCTCCTAATTCTCTAAATGCAGAGGCTGAACAAATAAAAGAAAAATTAACACCAAAAACAAAAGCAATTATTGCTGTTCACTTATACGGCAGTCCGTGTGATATTGAAGCAATTAAAGAAGCAGTCGGAGATATTCCGGTTATTGAAGATGCCGCAGAGTCGTTTGGTGCTGAAATAAACGGAAAAAGAGTAGGCAGTTTAGGTGATCTTGCTTGCCATAGTTTTCATAATAAAATTATAGCATCGGGCGAGGGCGGTGCCATTACGTTTAATAATCCTACTTACAGAGACAAAATAATACAATTAAGGACTCCTGCCGAAAACAATGCTAGTGGTACAGAGTTATGTTTGAATAATCGCATGAGTAATATTGCGGCTGCGGTTGCCCTTGCACAACTTGAACAAATCGATTCATTAATTGAAAAACGTAGACATATTGCAAATTTGTATAATAATTATTTTAAAAACATAATTCCCGAAATACATAAAAACGTTTATTGGAGATATCAAATATTTGTAGCGGCTGATAAAAGACAGCACTTAATAGAAAAACTTAAAAATAAAGGCATAGAATCTAGAGCTGTGTTTACTCCTATGCATAAACATCCTTATTACAAAGATACAGGCAACTACCCAAACGCTGAGCTAATATCAACAACAGGATTAGATATTCCTACAAGCCCTGCCTTAACAGAAAAACAAGTTGACTATGTAGCTACAACTATATTGGAGATTTGTAATGCGGAGTGATTACGAAATAGCAGATTGGTTGTTAAACAAATCAGACTTTGGATGGCTAGAATTAGATATTGAATTTAATCTCGATGCTTGGAAAAAAGAAACGGCTGCTGCTCGATTTGTAGATCATAGAGGTGAAGAACACCCTGGCTGGAACAGTAGTTGCATTCATGGCATCGATGTTGATAAAACTGGTGCTTGGACTAACTACGGCGATTGGGATGACGAAAGTGAAGTGCCTTACAAATGGACTAGTGTAAGCGAGCATACTCCTAGTATAAAAAGTTTTTGGGAAGAGTTCCCTTATGAGAGTTACAGACGAAAACGTTTTATGAAAC
>Ga0255770_10001953_pt1 | contig 18951 bp, 9 predicted proteins | sample 071ome_22_FD_179968 | JGI IMG/M metagenome (GOLD analysis project Ga0255770, IMG submission 179968) | Coastal salt marsh microbial communities from the Groves Creek Marsh, Skidaway Island, Georgia - 071404AT metaG (version 2) | ecosystem: Environmental > Aquatic > Marine > Intertidal zone > Salt...
GCCCTATCCCGCATCCCTTGCTCGTACTTCCTCGCTCGGTGTGTCCTTCGCACCGCATCCGCGTTCGCTCTCCGCGTCGACGCGGTACCAGCCGCCGAAGAAGAAGAAGAAGACGACGACTCACCAAACGCTTCAGCCCCGTCCTCGTCGTCGTCCTCGTCGTCCTCGTCGCGTCCTCGTCCCCGTCGTCCACCCCGTTCCCCGTCCGCGTCCCGCTCGGGAACGATCGCCCACGACCGCCGTCCACGAGTTCGTCCAACCGCGCGTCCCACCGATCCCCGGCGTCCGCTCACCGCACCGAGCGAGCATCGCATCGGCAACGGCATCGTTCGTCCAGCCGCCGGCGCCGACACTGACGTCATCTGTTCGCGTTTCGAAACGCGCGTCGCGCGCACCGAACGCGCGCGCGCGAGCGTTTAAACGAACGAGGACGATACAAACCCAGACGCGCGAGCGGTCGACGCGGGCGGGCGCTCCCGGTGGAGTCGTCGACGCGTTCTGAAGCGCGCGCGCGAGCTTCAACGCACTTTTCAATCGAAAAAGCAAACGGTGCGCTGTCTAAACCCTAGACATGTAAATCAATTGATATAGATTTAAAACATATACAGTATGATAAAATGTCTCACCTAGGGTTTTGAGATAAAAAATCAATGTTTTCGTTGAAAACTCGCGCGCTCGGTCGGCACCGGTTGACGCGTCAGAACCCCGCCGGTGGCGCGCGGTCGCGACGAGAGACGACGACGACGACGCCGAATACGAAGGGGAGGATAAACTTCGACGCGTCGCGCGCGGCTTCGTCGGGGGAGGGGGTTATTTCGCGACGGAGCGCGCGGTGATTTAATTGAAAAGTCGCGAGCGCGCTCGCGTATCTGCTGGAAGCGGTGCCGACGTTGACGATGAGGGCTCGGAACGAGGAGCGCGACGACGATCGAACGCGAATGATGACGAGCGAAGGGCGATCGAGCGGTCGGATCTCGAGCGGGAGGGAAACGACGACGTCTGGGGCGATGCGGATCGTGGACGCGGCGGGACCGTCGTTGGCGCTTCGAGCGTTGTCGTGTTGCTTTCGAGCGCCGGCGTCGTCGCCGATGGATTCGGATGATGATGAGGAGGAAAGGGTCGTGATGCGAGGGGGGAGTGGGAGACGGACGATGAGGGCGGCGACGGATGCGGAGAGCGAGAAGGTGGCGATGAAGGGACGACCGAGTTTGGACTGCACGCTTAAGCGGGCGAATTTCGTACGGTTGCCAAACTCTCGGCGCGTCGAAGAATGCGAGTTAGATGCCGTCTGCAACGCGCTTTCGCAGAGCTTTGCGTTTGAGAGATTGGAAGAAAACGTGAAGCGACGCGTCGCCGACGCGATGTTTCTCGTGGATGTGCCAGAGGGATCGACATTGATGCATCAGGGAGAAGAGGGTGACGCGTTGTATTTGATTAAAGAAGGAGAGTTTGACGTCTTCGAGGACCGGCTGGGCACGCCGGTCAAGGTTGTGACCCGTGGGCCGGGCGAGGTCGTGGGTGAACTGGCGTTACTGTACAGTGTACCGCGCGCGGCGACGGTGACAGCGAAGTGCGCGTCGAAAGTTTGGGTGTGTACGCGGGAAGTCTTCAAGGCGGAGGTCAAGCTGAGTGTCGAGTCAAACGAGCTGTCCAAGCACGTCTTCATCGAGCAGGTACCGGTGATGACGCAACTAGACATTGAGACGCGCAAAAAGATTGCGCAGTCAATGTGTGTGGTAAAATTCGAGCCCGGCGCTCGCGTGTTGAGCGAGGGAGACGTCATCGGTGAGGATGCAAAGTTTTACATGGTTTCCTCTGGACGCGCCGTGGTGACAAAGTTGGATCCAAACACAAAGGTCGAGCGCATCGTTAATCGACTCTTCCGTCACGACTTTTTCGGCGAAACGGAACTCTTGGAGTGCAACGCAACGCAGCAGTCTAGCGTCACAGTAGGTGGAGAAGACGCTCTGACGTGCTACGCTCTAGACAGGAATGCCTTCACAGAGTATATGACGCCGGCGAGAGACGCGCTTCTGTATCAAAAGTCAAAAGACGTCATACGCAGACGAATGAGTGACTACGCAGGGAAGAATACGTGGCAACGAGCGAGCATTCGACTCGCAGAGAGCGCACGCGTTGGCGGCGCGTCGACGACGATATCGTGCAGCGGATTGGCTAATCCGCGTTCATTTTCTCCAGACGGCGACTCACGGCTGAACATTGAGTTGATTGAGAAAGAATTGCTGGGTGGCGGCAGTGGAGGTTACGTCCATCGCGTCACGTGTAGAAGTCACGGCGGACGCGAATACGCGCTCAAGCGCGTTCGTAAAATAGCCTTGATAGATGCGCCAAAGCACGTGTTCAGAGAACTGGAAGTCTCGCGAGATATTAATCACTTCAGCCTGATGTGCCAACACGCGAGCTTTAAAGACAAGCACAATCTCTACATGCTCTTCGATCTGATGAAAGGTTGCGATCTCATGGACGTGCTCGCGAGCATGGTTTCAATCAAGAACATTCCAACCACAAGTGCGGATGGACAAGTGACGCACATCCCCACTCAAATTGGACTGAGCGAAGACATGGCGCGATATTACACAGGCGTTCTCACGCTCGCGTTTGAATATTTGCACGACAATCAAATCATCTATCGCGACTTGAAACCGGAGAACGTCTTAGTTTCTCTCGATGGTAAGTGCAAGCTCGGTGATTTCGGGTACGCAAAGAAACTCGATGTTGGCGAACAGGCGTTTACTTTTTGCGGGACTCCCGGATACGTGGCACCAGAAATTGTCTTATCGAAGGGTTACGGATACGGCGTCGATTGGTGGGCCCTGGGTGTCTTGACGTACGTCATCGTCACCAGTTCGCAACCTTTTAAGATTTCGGTCGATGCAAGCGAAGAAGATCTACCCATCAAAGTGATGAGACGAATCGTCGACATGACGTACCAAGTCAAGTACCCGACGTACGCTTCGGAAGAAGTGTGCGATTTCATCGCCTGCTTGCTACAAAGAAACCCATCGAGACGATTAGGTAATTACGAAGGGGGCGTATCGCACGTTAAAAATCATCGCTGGTTTGCCGACTTCGATTGGACTCTGTTGGAGAGCGGACTGTACACGCCCAGGCCGATTCGTCTTTCGCCAGAGTTTCTCGACATGCAAAAGGAGAGATTGGCAGAGAGCGAAAAACACTGTCTTATGAGCACGCAGATGGACGCGGCTCGAGGGCCTAATGATGCGACATTGCTGAGAGCGATTGAGATGTTTAAAGACTTTTGAGATTATTGATACGTGATACAATTGACAAGGTTTTCGTTTAGGTAAATCAAAACACCTCGCAGTCGCGACTCGCTCTGCTGCGAAATTGAATTTGTAATTTCTAAGGAAAAATCATTTTTATCGTTTAAACAAGAATTGTAAATCTTCAGCGCTGAGTTGTGAGAGAGAAGCTTGATTACCGTCCATGCAGCCTTCGAACACGAGCTGTTTCTTCTCTTGGAGTTCCATCATGCGTTCTTCTATGGTGCCTTTGGTTGAGAATCGCACCGCGGTGACGGGACGATGTTGTCCGATGCGATGCGCTCTCATCACCGCTTGCATTTCGACCGCAGGGTTCCACCAAGGTTCCAAAACGAACACATAATTGGCTGCTTGCAAGTTCAAGCCTTCGCCTCCTGATTTCAAGCTCATCAAAATCACGCTCACGTTTGGATCTTCTCTAAACGCCTGCAAGTTGGCCGCTCTCTGAGTCACCGGCATCGAGCCCAGCAACTTTGCGATTGTGAACTTTGCCTTTTTTAGGCGCCACTCAACAATTTCAATCATGGCTGTGTATTGCGAGAACACAATGGCCTTGTTCAAGTGTCCATTCTCTTGGTTACGCATGTCACGTAGCGCGTTCACCAGGGTCTCGACTTTCGTACTCGACGTGTATTGTGTCAAATCCAACTTGCTCAGAATTGATTTATCCGGCAAGGGATCTTTTGCGAATCGATTCACAGCACTCTTGACTCCATCAAAGCTATCGGGGGTGAAATCAATCGTGAGCGCCGTGCGGCACACTGGACACGTGACTTTTTTCCCATCCGCCGGAGCGCACGACGCATACTGCATGATGCACTCGCGATGGAAAATATGCTTGCAACTGGCGAGAGCGGCATCTTCCTCTTCGATCTCGTCTTGACACATGCCGCAGTAATACTTTGGAGTATCCGCGGTGGCAGGCGAATCAACCTTAGGCGCTTCGGGAGCATCCTTCTGAACGTTGGCGCTCTTTGAGTGAATCACCAAGTACGGATGATCGCACGCCTGACGCAAGCGAGCAAGCAATTCGAAAATGTGTGCGTAGTTGTGCAAGACGCTACCCTTCTTGACGAATCCATCGAATTTGGCGCGGGTGAGCATGTAGAGCGACTCGTAAAAATCGCGTTCCACTTCGTTGAGTTCATTTTCCTGAATGATGATTTTCAGTTCGGGAAGCTTGACGTCGTTCGCACGTTCCGCTTTTGTGCGCCTTAGTTGCGCCGGTAACAAAATGTCGTTTCTCAAAGTCAGCATGGCTTTCTTCCCCGCGCCGACGTAACCGTATCTATTTATCGGGTTCATCACAGCTCGATTGAAGTACGAGTAATGTCTTGGCGCGCCGCAACCACACCCCGCGCAAAATCTCGCCTCTGGACCAAAGTTCCATGACAAAGTCTTGCAATCGCAATCCTTCGTAGAACAAAAGTAATACGCGTACGGATCCATGCGCAGAAATCGAACCAAGCTGTACAAATCACCGATGCGGTTCTGCAGAGGAGTACCAGTCAAACACCACTTGAACGTGGATTTCAACGCATAAATGCACTTCGCCGTGTTGCTCGTTCGCGCTTTGATTTTATGCGCTTCATCGAGGACGATTCGGTGCCAGTGCGTGCGGTGCAGTAACGAATCGGACAAGTCGACGTCGTCTTCCCCGGCTGGTTCTCCCTGAGATCCTTGACTAAGATTTTCCACCGACGAAATCGTCACGACTGACTTTGAATCGTTGTCGGTGTCGTCGTTCTCGCGTTTCACCGTCTTCTTCTTCTTCTTCGTAGACTTTGAAGCAGATGGTGGCTTGACTTCTTCAACGAAAACGACGCTGTCATCGTCGTCGTCGTCGTCGTCGTCATCGTCGTCGCCTTCTTCGGGTTCATACTCACTCTCGCTATCGTCGCGTAAACTCTTCTTAGACTTTTTCGACTTTTTCGTGGAAGCCTTCGAGTTGTTCATTCTCTTCTTCATGGAGCGCACCGCGCTTTCTAACGCCACCTCGGCAGCCAAGGTCAATTCGTCTTTTTCAGTCACATTTTCGTTTTCGGGTTCTTGCTTGATTGAAGGCGGCGTGGGTAAACCCGCGATGAGCGTCTTCATTTCGTTTGGCAATTCCGTCTTCTCCTCAATCTCCTCAACTTCCTCCTTGACGACGGCTTGGGTGTCGCCAGCAGCACCGGGTGCGAGACCAGCCGCGGCGCGCTCTCGCGCTTTATGTGCCCCTTCGTACATGCTCATCATCTCTCGTCCAGCTTTAATCATGAGTTCCTTGTAGAAATTCGCCGGCGTCGGAATGGACGCCTTGACGTCCTCCGCGTTCCCCGACTTGATCTTCAAAGTTCGCATCGCCTTTTCGTTCGCAGTCTCTCGGGTCACCTCTCGACGCGCCAGTTTTTCCGTGCGCACCGCGTCGGGTCCACAAAAGTACTTTAAGTGCGTCACCATTGATCTCGGTAGGTACTTTTTGCCGCACCACTCGCACGCCACCATGTGTCGGTTAATGATCGCACGCCACTCCGCCTCTATCACCGGATACGTCGTCAACACGACATCCACACCTTTGATATCGCTCTCTGAGACGTTTTTACGATTCGCATAGTACACAAACACCCGCAGCGACCCTTCGACGACGCAATCTTTAATCTCCTGCTCCCACTGTACGAGCGCCGACGTCGGCACCACGACCAACGTCGGCGGCGGTCGGTCCTCATCCGTCACCATCTCCCCCATCTCCGCCCGATCCTTCATCCACCGCTCCTTTCTCTTCAACAGCATCGATATGCACTGAATCGTCTTCCCCATGCCCATTTCATCCGCTAATACCCCGCCTCGCAAATTTTCATCCTCCTCGTTCCCGCACATCCACGCCAAGCCTTCCTTTTGAAAACTCAACAACGGTCGCGTCAACGTCCCCGGCGCCTCCATCGGCGCGATCACCGGTCGACACAAAAACTCTGCGCTCTCGACGTCGAGCTCATCCTTTTCAATCTCTGGTTTTTCCGGGTTCGTCACCGCTCGCAACAACGCTTCGACGTCCGCCTCCTTCAGGTTGTCCAAGCCGTACACTTCCTCCCGCAGCTCCTCGTGCGTCTTCCCTTCGATCCGGTAACACCCCGGGTGCATCCACTTGGATATCCATCCGTAATCCCCGCCTCGGTATTTCAGCGGTTCACCGATTCGCGTCGCGTCCTTTGCGATTTTTTCGCTGCATCTTCCGCACTTGCCTCGACCGCTCTTGGCGTACTCAACCATGTGCGTGTACGCGACGTAGGATTCGCTGTCGTCCTCGTATATCGGGCGCCAGGTGACGCCCTTGCCGTCCCACGATTCCACCACCGTGAACTCCATCGTCGGATTCGACGACGACGACACACGGCGACGCGCGCGCGCGCGGTAGAGTGAGGATGACGACGGCGAAAAAGGAGCAGAGTCTATTACACGTCGGTGAATAATAATAATAAATGCGTCGCCGTCGCCGTCGCCGCCGTCGTCGTCGAATCCGTCCGTCGCCCTGCCCTGGACGCGTTTCACCGCGCGAACGCACCGGGCACGGCGGATTTGACGTCCTCGCGCGCGGCGTCGTCGAATCCAAAGCACGCCAAGAGCGCTTCGGCGAACGCGCGCAACGCGGCGTCGCACGCGTTAAACGCGGCGTCTCTCGCCGATGCGTCCTCGCGCGCGCTCGTCGACGTCAACACGTCCTCCAACACCCTGAACGTCCCTCTGGTAGTCTCTAACGCCGCGTAGACGTCGACGTAGGCTTCTGTTCCCGGGGCGTTGTTCGCCCCCGGACCCGCGGTGACGCTTCGCGCCAAAATGCCCAGCGTGCACACGTCCTTGACGTTTGAGTACGCCTGAAGCGCATCCCTGGGCGTGGAGCAATCCAACGTCGCGGACGTCAATCTCTCTTTAATATCCCCGACGACGGCATCCTTATCGTCCCCGTCGTACGCCACATCGCGTCGCAACGCCGCCAACCGACCGCGACTCAACGCAACCGGTCCCACGATGAATCTCGCGTTGGACGCCTTGCGCGCGTCCCCCAACGCCCGCAAAGGATTCGCGAACGCCGCGGACGCCGTCGACGCCGACATCGCCATCGTCATCGTCGACGCGACCGTCGCGATGAGCGTCGTTCGTCGCCCGCGCGTCCGTCTGTTTTCTTCCTCGTCATCCAAACCGACGTCGTCACGATGACGATGTTGATGATGATCATCGTCGCGCACGCCGCGTCGCGAAACCGTCGATCGTCGTCGAGCGACGGACGACGACGACGACGACGATGACGCGTTCTTCGGTGTCGCCGCTCCCAAAACGCGCGCGCGACGGGCGAGCGACGACGACGACGCGGACGACATCGATTTTCGCGTCGAGGACTAACGGTGCGCTTTTCACCGAACGCGCGCTCAAACACCGACGCGAAAATCGATGCGCGGCGGCGACCGAAGCGAGACCGCCGGCGGCGATGACGACGACGACTTGGAGGCGGACGTGCGACGGCTGCGACGGTTGATGCGAGACGCGGTGGAGCGTCAACACGAAACGTCGAAACGCGTGGAATCGCTCGAGTCCAAGCTGTCGCGATCGTCGCCCGCGGGCTTCGGCGTCGGCGCGACGACGACGGAGACGGAGGTCCAGGTGGCGTGGTTGAGCGATGAAAACTCTCGGTCGAACAAGGAGTGGCTGAGCTCGGACGCGAAAAGGGGGATTCGGGCGACGCGCGAGGTTCGAGTGGGGTTCGACGACGCGGGCGGGGGCGAGCTGACGGCGAGGTGCGCGTCGACTCGGGCGGATTATCTGGCGAACGACGACGAGTTTGAGAGCCGGGTGGTGACGCTGGAAAAGGTCAAGTACTCGAGGACGCTCAAGGTGGACGATGCGAGGGGGATTCGGGTGCGGGCGCACGTGGTGCCGTTCGGGGCGGAGGGCGTGGACGCGGCGCCGGGCGGCGTCGGCGGGTCCAGGCGGTCGCACCAGCTCACCGGTTTCGGGGCGTACGGATCCAACCTCATCGAGCGGTGTAACACTGATAGCATGGGGTCGTTGAGCGTCGAGTACAAGAATAAGCTTGCGGCGCACGTCGGTGTGTTCACCGGTAACCGTCAACCGGAGGACGACATGGGTAAAGTGCTCGCGCAATTGAGCGCGAAGAGCTCGACGTCCACGCGGCACTTCAACGCGGCGCTCAACGTGTCCCGGTGCCAGAGCGGCGAAACCGTCGTCGGCGGCGCGTTGACATTTGCCAAGACGCTGCCGAAGACGACGCGCGCCATCGTGACCAACGCGTGGGCGCAAACCGCGGCGACGCAAAAGAATTCGCGCGAAGACTTGCTCGAGTGGGGTCTGGCAGCCAATCTACCGCCGACGCACGGCTCGAGCGTCGCCAAGAACGCCGGATGGGGTGTTGTTTTAGGCAAACCGGCGAATCGCGGTGGCGTGCAGGCGGAAGCTTTCCTGCGATTGGGATCGGACGGCGAAGAAGCCGGCGCCACGTTCATCCCTGGCGTCGTCTTTTCAACGGATGACAGAGGCAATCGATCGACGAGCTTTGCGTGTCGGGCGCACTGGTTGTGGTGAGAAGTGTACCGTTGTTATTTTTGCTTTTTTTGTACCCATGTTTTACGAGTCGATCGTCGTCGTCGGCGGCGTCGTCGTCGTCGTCAATAATATTTTTAATACATTTCACACATTTTAGTAATAAAATCAACGCGTTTCCATTTCCATTTACTCGCTCGCGATGACTTTCGGTTTCAACCAGTGCGGTTTGGTGTCGGGAGACGGCACCCCTTCCTCGCGATCAGCCTCCATGATCGCGGCTTGTTTCTTGGCGTATTCCTTCGCCTTGATTTCTGCCTCCTTCATCGCCGCCTCGCGCGCCGCCTCGTCCTCCTGATTTGATAAAACCAAATAATGCGCAACGCTATCGAACCCCATCGCGAGCGCGGATCTATACATCGACCCGGTCGGGGGAAATCCTTTCCTCGTTCGGCAAAAGCTACAGTTACAGATATCCCGACAACTCGGGCATCGCCACGCGTCGCCCAACTCGGCCACTTCCTCCCCGTGTTCCCCTTGACGCATGTACAGACAATCGAAACAATACACCCCACGCATCATGTTACACCCCGAACACGACGTCCGTCGTCCTTTCGTCTTTTGTCGACACTGGTGACAACACAACCCGTTCACTGGGTCATAAATTCGGTTCCCTCTCTCGTCGTACCCGTCCCGAAACAGCGTCCACTCCCGCGTTCGCGTTCCCAACGCCGCCACCTGTTCGCTCGTGTACACCTCCTTCGCGTACGTCGGCTCGAACAATTCCTTCGTCGCGTCGTTCGGGTCGTAATTCTCCGGTTCTTCCCCTCGCGTACGTCTCGACGCCCGTCGCGGTGGCGTTTCTTTTTTGAAATCTGTCCCCGCGGACAGCTGCACGTCGTTACGTCTTCGTCTCTTCTTCGCGCTCGCGGCGGCGTTCGCCGCGTTCGCGATCGTCCGCGACGCGTCGAGCACGCCGAGCTCGGTCATCCGCGCCCGGTTCGCCTCGATTCGCGCCGCGCGCTCCGCTTCGTATTCGTTTTTCGGCGCCGTCGTCATGATTCGATTCGATTTCGATTTCGATTTCGGTTTGACCGAGAGGCGCAGACTGAAGTCGTCAAAGACGCGCTACTGTACAACAACAACGACGCGCACCGCTAACCGGCGCTGCTACTGATGGAAACTAACGACGACGACGCGACGACGCTCGGTGTGCGCGGTCGGAGAAGCGAAACGACCGGTGAACGCGCCCGAATCGAATCGGCGGCGCTCACCGTAACCGACGCTTATCCGAAACCGCGCCCAAAACTCTCGTCGCTAACCGGTACACCTCGTACGAAACCGCCGCGTGGGCGCCGTACGCGAACGCCAAACCCATGGATACTCCCACGACGTCGTCTCTCGCCCGAACGCACGCGACGACCAACGCGACGACGCTCGCGACGCCGTTCAACGCGCAACAACACGCCGAAATGATCTTCACCCCGCCCAGCGCGCTCAGCGCCCCACCGCGCCCGCGAACGGCGGGAAACATGTACAGGACCGATCCGACGATCCCGATCAACCCGGTGGGGAGGGAGGCGTAGAGCAAGGTCGGGGCGAAGACGACGAAGGCGATCGAGAGCGCGCACCAGAGCGTCACGAGCGATTTCGAGCGATTCCACGCGCGGATCGCCGCGATCAACCGCCGCTTCGGATCGCCGCTCGCTTCCTCCAGCGCGTCCGACGCGTCGGACTCCGACGCGTCGTCGGACGCCCCGTCATCCGTCGCGTCGTCCGACGCGCGTCCACCGCGGGCGCGCATCGCGGGGACGGGCGGGGCGGCACACACTGACGCGACGAAGAAGGAATTTAACTCAACTCTTCCTTCATGACGCGCTCGAAACGAACGTCAACGCGCGCGCCCGGGGACGACGCGGCGCTGCGCCGATACGGCGAGGCGTTCATGGCGATGTTCGACGACGCGGACGCGGTGGAGGCGCGGGGGTCGACGAAGGAGAAACGGAAAGAGAAACGAAAGCGCGTGGCGGCTGACGAACCGACAAAGGCGATGTTCGACGACGACGACGACGACGACGACGCGGGGAAACGCGGGGGACGAGGTAAAGACGAATCGTCGGCGTCGGCGTCAAAGGCGGGAAAACCATCGGTGGACGACGTGGATACCAAGACGGTCGTGTTCGACGGGAGACGAACGGTGACGCTCGCAGAGGCGCGAAGAACGGCGATACGGAACGAACAGACGACGACGACGATTGATACGAATCGACGGATGATTGATACGAAACGCGCGAGGAAAATGTTCATGAGCGCCAAGGCGGGTAAGGTTTTCGAGGACGACGTCGAGCGGGTCGGAAGAGGGAAGGAGGACGAAGAAGAAGAGGACGAAGCGCGCACGGCTCGATTCGGAGGCTTGAACGCGTTGAAGGAGGAAGTGCAAGCGTTCGGTATTCGAGGATTGGGTAAGTGGGACAGGCAAGCGCTGGAGAATAAACGATTGGTTGAGCTCGGGATGAAACCGAAAAAGTCCCCGCGCGTTCCGCCGACGATAGGTATCGGATTGGCGAGGGCGAACGAGAAGAGAATCGAAGCGACGCGACAAGAGGCGTTCGCGGCGGGGTATAAACTGGAAAAGAAGGCGAAGAAAGCGACGAGTAAGGAGGATCGCGATCGAGGCGTCGCGTGGGGGGCGTCGACGTTCAAGAATGGAGTCGTCAGGGTGAGTAAGAGGGAGATGGTGAACCAGGATAGACTCGTCGATACCAAGGCGTTGCTCTCCGGCGGACCTCGACGCGGAGGAGGAGGAGGAGGTGGTGGCAAGAAGAAGAAGAGTTCGAAGAAAAAAGGCGCGGGTAAAAAGTCACGGCGCTGAGCTATACGTACTGTACTTGTATTTCTGTAGCTAATAATGATGATAACGATAACATCGAAACTATACGGCTACGACGCGCGCGCGCTGCTCGATTAGGCGGACATTTGCGCTCGAATCGCGGCTTGCTGTTCGGCAGTCAAACCGCCGAGAACTTGATGCACGCGCGCGTCCGCGTTCGCGCCCTGGGCCACGGCGGCGCCTAAAATCCGCAACGTGTCCGCCGGAGCGAGCGACTCGGTGATGACTTGCGCGAACACTTGAATGATTCGCGTCAGTTTATCATCCTCCAAAGAGGCGGGCGCGTCGCCGACGGTGGCGGCTAATCCGTGATACACCTCGGGACCTTCCTCGAGGTCGTGTCGCAGTGGAAGCGCATCGAGCAGCACACCGAGCAGCGCTTTCGACGCAGCTTCGTGCTCGGATCCGATGACCAATAATAAACGCGCGATGCCCCCCGCGGCGTTGTCGCGAACGCCTCCATCCGACTCGTTCTCCGCTCGAGTCATCGGGGCGAGAGCCTCGGCGGCAGCGCTGTGAAACTGCGTCGCGTACTCTCCACCAATCATCAGGAGAACACCAGTGCAATACGCACTGTTCCGACGCAGTCCGATGTCGACGCTCTTGGTGTCGCGAAGACATCCCGGAAGCGCGACTGGAGCGCACATCGCCGCGGGCGCGCCGACGGCTCTCACAACCTCCACCAACGTCGCGTAGCAAAGCGAACGCTCCGTTTCCGTGTGATTCTCTCCAGTGCGCTTCATGAGAGCGTTGAAGTGTGGCGCAAAGTGTTGCGCAAACTCGGCCCCCATGTAATTCGCGAGCGCCGGGAGAAGCTCCGCGATGGCTTCGATGACGACCAGTCCCGCCTCGGCGTCCTCTTCGTCCTCCTCATCCTCTTCATCTCCGGCTTCACTGTCGTACTCATCCTCTTGCTGACAAAAGGTGCGGCCTTCCAGAACTTCCAAACTCGCCGCGGTGAGATCTATTATGTGCTGATCAACCTTGACGCCCGGGTAAGTCTTGAGAATCTTCAGCAGCAACGCAGACGCCTCAATGGACGCCGCGACCGAATCTCGATCTTCGTCTTGCAACACGCACAGTATCGTCGCAGACAACGACTTGTTCACCAGCTCAACCGCCCCCGCGCCCGATGACGGATCAACCTTGAGCGCCGCGATCGCGCACTGCGCGAGCGCGAGATGCGCCTGCACGCGCACCATTTCGTGCATGTACTCAGTCATACCGTCGAGCAACTCGACCGCTCTCGTGATGTACGGCGCGAACGCATTAGGACAATGTGTCGCGTAACAGTTGAGCGCTTTACACGCCGACGCCTTTTCATCCATGACACCGGATCGAATCGAGTATCCAGGCGTCTTTCGCATCCCGTCCTCGTCTTGATCGCCTTCGTCGTCCGAGTCCAACTCTTGGCGATCGGCTTCGTCTTCGCTGTCAAACATAATTCCATCATCGAGCTCGATAGATTCAAACGCCTTTTGCACGCAAACGTCCAGATAAGGGATGAAGTCGTTGCCGAGCGCCTCGGAGACTTCACCGAAGAGCCCGTGGCCGTATTCTCGAAGCTCGGCGAAATCCAAGTCGAACCCGGAAAGACCCGCCTTCATGGCGCTCTCGACGTGCGGGCCCATAGCTTGCTTACCGCCTTCTGCCGAAATCAGCATGCCCAGAACTTCAAGTGCGCGCGCGCGAATGTTCAATTCTTCATCGGCGGTGTGCGACAGACACCTGTCGAGTCTCGGCAACAGCTCGTTCAAGTACGGATGAACCAGGGCGCCGTTGGAAGCGCACGCCGACGCGAGCGCCGACAGCAGCATCTCTCGCACGTGATGCTTCGCGCCGCTATCCAACGCCAACAGCACGATGTCAAGCAAGGGCTTCACATACATACCCACTTCTTCTTCCAAGTCTTCAAGCCAAGCATCCATGGCGTACATCATTCGCTCCTGAACGCTCTTCACTTGTTCCGTCGGCAACGCGTTGAAGAGAGCGGGCAACACTCGCTTGTGCATTTCGGGGTCCTCCATGGTCAAACTGAGGTGCTCGGCAAACTGTCCGAGAGTAAACGCCGCAGCGCCTCGGATAGACGCATTGGGATCGCTCAGTTTTTCGACGACACTCGGAATGATGGTACCCGAGTGCGCTCTCACCCCCTCGGCGCAACCTTCGGTGACGACGCCGAGAACGGCGACGGCGGCGTGACGCAGCCTCTCATTGTCAGAGTGTACATTCGTCGATGCGAACGAAAGCACCGTCGGTAAGATGTGTTTCGCCGGGATTTTCAGCGCGAGAATATCGATGAGTTGACTGGCAACAGTTTGAATTTCCATCTGCTCCTCCTCCTCTTCGTCCACGTCGTCCTCGCCGGCGAGCTCCGCCTCTTTCGGTTCACCGCACAAAGGACACACCGCGGACAATATCGGCGCGATGAGCTTTGATTTCGTCAACGCCTTTGGTTTGTGACGCGCCAGGTAGGCCAAAACGTCGAGCGCGCGCCGTCTCGTCAACGTGCTCAGATGTTGCTCCGCCATGGCGACTTCCACGCAAAAACTCACGACGGCGGGAATTTGTCCACTGAGCGCGCTCGTCGAGTTCATGCACAGCTCATCCAACACTTCAAAAACCACCGTCGCGCTGTCTTCGTCTCCGTTTTGTACCGCAGATTTGGCCGCCTCTAGGACGTGCGGAACGAGAGACTTGATGATACCCGACTGCTCCGAATCTCCCGGCTCTGAATTACTCGCCAACGCGCCGACTGCGCGAAGCGCGCTCACGCGCACTTCAACGATCGAATCCACCAATCCACTCGAAAACAGCTGCGCCAACGTCCCAAAGTGATGACTCAGCGCCCCGACGATCGTCTCCGTCAACGTCGCGAACATCTTAAACGCCAAAATTCTGTGCCGCGGTTCCGGCGACGACGCGCACTGTCCTAAAAATTCCAAAAGCTCTGGCCAGTGCCCCAACGGCACCGTCAATCGAGCCACTCGTGCGATGACATCCATGACGGCGTTTCGAACGTTCGAGATCTCTTCTCGCATCACCGCATCCAAGAGCTCGCGCTGAAACGCCGCTTTATCATTCGAACTCAGTTTACTCAACGCCTTGGCGTTGCACCCTCGCTTGAGCACCGAAAACGCCAACAGCCGCACCCCGACGTCCGTCTCCGTCCTCGACGCCCCGATTTCGAGCAGCGCGGGGATCCCCGACCCCGGAAGCGTCTTTTTCATCTCCCTCAGTCCGCGTTCACCCGCCGTTCGCGTCGCTTCGTCCGCGGACATGGCGCGCACCAGAAACTCTCGCGCCGTCACGGTCGCTGACGCCGTCGTCGTCGTCATGTCGTCCGTCGCCGTCGTCGTCGTTCGTCGTCGATCCGCTATGCAGAGCCCGCCGCCCGGACCGCCGTCCTCGAGCGCGTCGACCGTTCTACGTGACGACGGACGCGATCCGCGGGCGCGCGTCGGCGTGTGACGGACGGGCGGGCGTGATGCGCTTTTCGCGCAGCTCGCTTCACATCGCGACGATCGATCGATCGAACGCGATGGAAGACGCGCCCGACGGTCTCGCGCTCTTCCTCGATGACGCGCGGAAGACCCCGCCGTCGTCGTCGCTGGCGCACTCGCCGATGCTCAAGGCGAAACTCGCGCGGTTGGAGCGGGAACTCGAAGCGCGAGTCTCTTCGCAGCTGGTGACTGCGCGACTGGCGACGGAACTGGCGGACGCGAATCGCATCGCGGCGTCCAAGGAAACGGCGCTCGCGCGTCGTTGGGGAGGAAGAACGCTCGGGGTGAGTTCGAACGGCGGACGCGGCGCGGGGACGGGTGCGGATGCCGCGGATGGTGACGCGTGTGACGACGACGAAGCGAGACGCGCGATGCGCGCGTTGGACGCGTTGGCGGCGGAACGCGCGCGATTGGCGGATGGTTTAAGCGGAGCGGTGGCGAACGAAGGCGTGCGCGTGAAAGCGGATGAAGAAATTGCAGAGGTTCGACGGGGGAGAAGAGGGTTGGATGCGGCGAAGCGAGCGTACGACGCGGCGCGAGCGAGGCAGACGCGAGAGAATAACGTAAAGGCGGATGAGCTCTTGAAGGAAACCAAGGAGGAATTCGAGCGAGCGAGAATGGGGTTGATGATTGCGTTGCAGCGGGCGCAAATGGGCAAGTACGTTCGAATGAAACGGTGCGCGCGGACGTTGGTGGAGTTGCACCTCGACTACTTTAGAAGAGGTGTGGAGCTCTTGGAGCGGCTGGCGCCGACGCTCAACATTTTGGAGGAACAATGCTCGCAAGCAGAGCGTCGAAACGCGGATTTGGAGGATGCTTTGCGTCGCGCCATGACGGAGTCGATCGAAATGCACGAGAGCGGGCCACAAACGACCGCGGAGGCGCTCAGCATGGTGAGCGAGCGCTCGCGATCCATGTCCGAACGCATGGCTTCGACGTCTCTGGACGACGACGATTCATCCGCCATCATGCAAGGCTTCTTGCTCAAAAGGTCCAGCGGAAGACTAGCGGATTGGAAGAGACGGTATTTTGTGTTAGATGCGCGAGGAAATCTAACGTACGTCAAGTCTCAGCCCTCAAAGGCGAGGACGTTCGGTCTCAGCGCGCTGAGGGATCGTTTCATCAACTCTTCAGAAGCAAACGAAATCAAGGAAACCGTTTCGTTACTCACGGCGACGATAAAGCCTGAATTGGATGATGGTTCAAACGCTCGATTCGCGTTTAGACTTGTTTCGCCCGAAAAGACGTACTATCTGCGCGCGGAGAGCGCTTCGGAGCAAAAGTTATGGATCGAGGCAATCACGACTGCTATCGCCAGCCTCTTAAATTCGAGCGTTAGCGAGCAGATGTTGACTGATCACGAAGAACGAACCAGCAAGTACGCCGGAACGCACACTAGAACGCTCTCATCCGTCGCAGGGAACGATGCGAGCGCGAAGACATTGTCTGTTTTATCAGAAATTCCAGGCAACTGCGCTTGCGCTGATTGCGGCATGCCGAGACCGGATTGGGCGTCGCTCAATCTCGGAGTGATGTTGTGTATCCAGTGCAGCGGTATCCATCGTCAACTCGGTGTGCACGTGAGCAAAGTTCGGAGCGTTACTCTGGACGTGCGGGCGTGGGAACCGAGCGTCATGGAATTCTTCAAACGATGGGGAAACGAGGAGGCAAATAAAAGATGGGAAAAGCTTGGGAATAGACCGGATTTGATGGAATCTTCTCTGGAATCGAAGAAGGCTTTCATACTTGAGAAGTATGTCGCCAAGGCGTTTTGCGAACGTACTTCACCGGCGGCGCACGCAGAGTTGATGGAGGCGATTTCAACGCGACACGTCCCCACTTTAATGGATGTGCTCCTCAAAGGTTGTGCCGTCGAGTCACACGCTGCCGCTTTCATCGCAACTCTTGGAAATGATGAATCGACAAACCTCGCGCTGATTGAAGCTCTGATTCAGCACGGTTTCGACGTCAACGATGTCGACCGCGCAGGTGAGAGCGTGCTGCATCACGCGATGCGGCGAGGATTGAACGAAACAGCAAAGTCAGTGATAGGTAAAGGTGCCAACCCTGTCTTGGCGAACGCGCGAGGTCGAACCCCGTTTGACATTGCGGTGGATGAACGAGGCGCAATTCGAGATGAAGACCTCGTTCTGATATTGACAACGCCTTCGTTAGATTAGCTGGGAAATTGTACCGGTAGTAAGTTTCAAAAAAAGCTATTAACCGCGACGTTTCGTCAGAGAGACGTTGAAGACGGGAAAGACAATCACGACTCACAATCGACCCCGCGCAAAGATGCCGACATTTCTGCGGCGATGTCAAACTTGATGCCGCCGACACCGTAGCCGCCGCCGTCCAAGTTCGGTGCGACGTCCTGTTCGTTTCGGGCCGCCCACTTTGCGCTGCCGTCGTAAGCCATAGAGTCGCTCGTGTTGATGTCGTCAGCGTCTCTGATGTGGTCCACGTAGCCAGCGGCGACGGCGGTTGCAGTAACGCCCTTGTTGGCGGCGAGAGTGACAGAGATGCGGACCATCTTGAAGTACACGTGTTCGACGACGATGAACAGCCAATCCTTGCGCGTCTTGGACGGACCACTGTAGCCAGAGACAGCGTTTAAGGGGAAAGCCTTGCCGTACATGCAATTCAGATGATTAATTGCGGCACCGCACAGCACTGCATTCTTCATGATGATGCGACGCACATCCATGTCTTCGCCCCACTGGCCTGGTGCGACGATTTGAGTGCCAGACGTGGAAAGAAACTGACCGTCGTAATTGATGTTGATGCTTGTCGGCGGCGCATCGCCGAGCGTCTGAATGAAGTATTCGAGACGTGTGGCGCTGAAGCCAGTGGTCTCTGAGCCGGCGTCCCAAAACGCAGGTACGTCGTAGCGAGCGACGTTACAGTAACCCTTCGAGCAACCAACTCTGTTCGAGTAACCAGTCGTCCACTCTTGGTAGGCGTAACCGCCAGTCTTCGTGAGCATGTACCGCTTCTTGCCAGACATGTATATCGAACCTTCTTCAGTGGTTGGGTCGCGTTTGACGATGAAACGCACCATTTTCACGTACTCGCGATCGTAATCAATCGCCGCCGCGATCCAAATCTGTTCATCCTTTGACCCCGCGTCGTAACGAAACGTTTCGGTGCGACCGCTCGGATCCATGACTTCGGTTGAAGAAGAGTACAATAAAACAGACGCCAAGTTGACGAGACGAGCATCGTCAATCTGGCCAAGGCTGAGCGCCGCCGACTCGGTTTCAGGAATCTCTGCGCTAAATGGTTGACGGCAGAAAGCCGTGTCCACGAAGTCCTCCGGGCACACCTCTCCGCAGTCGCCAAAGACTGCACCGATGGTCGTTTCTCCTTTATGGTACGTCATGTGACGATTAAAGTACACACCGTATCGAACAGTGCAGTTTTCGCGTTGTAAGATGGTGTCTGAACCGATTTCGCGGAACTTCTCACCGTTCGCGTTGACGAGTTCAAATCCGTACTCCCAGTCGACTCGATTAGTCGTCAACTCGTAACCGTAAATGCCATCGCCGAGCTCTTTGCGTTCCATTCGGATTTTCGTGGCGTCGCCGAAAAAGTCTGGCGAACCATAGTTGTGTCTCACCAGATACGCGCCTGTGATTGCTGAGAACCAAAACTCGCCGCCCTCGCGCTTGACTTCTGTTGGCTTGCACTGCGTGTACAATCGAAACGTAGAGGGCGCTCG
>Ga0255770_10001956_pt1 | contig 18934 bp, 12 predicted proteins | sample 071ome_22_FD_179968 | JGI IMG/M metagenome (GOLD analysis project Ga0255770, IMG submission 179968) | Coastal salt marsh microbial communities from the Groves Creek Marsh, Skidaway Island, Georgia - 071404AT metaG (version 2) | ecosystem: Environmental > Aquatic > Marine > Intertidal zone >...
CGCGATGATATCCGTCAGCGCCCACGCGCTGGCAGGCACGAGGTTGGCTGGCTTGAAGATGACGGCATTTCCGAAGGCTAGCGCCGGTGCAATCTTCCACACCGCCGTCGCCATGGGGAAATTCCAAGGACTGATGATACCTACAATCCCAACCGGCTCCCGGCGGGTGTCGATCTCAATGCCGGGCCGCACTGACTCAGCGCGATCATCAATTTGACGGTGTACCTCGGCGGCGAAGTAGTGAAAAAACTGCCCCGAACGGTAGACTTCGCCCACGCCCTCAGGGCGGGTCTTGCCTTCCTCCCGTGCCAGAAGCTCACCGAGCTCGCCACTGCGCTCGATGAGCTCATCGCCAATCGCCATTAATACTTGGAAACGCGTTTCCAAAGGAGAGCTTCCCCACAGAGGAAGCGCGCGCTCGGCGGCGGCAATCGCTTGCGCCACATGGTCGGTGCTCGCCTGGGCATAGTGGCCGATCACATCGGTGGTATCGGATGGATTGATGTTGGCGATGGTATCCGTCGTTGCGTGCCAGTCGCCGTCAATGAACAGGGGATGAGCATCGGCCACGGGTGACTCCTTTTGTTCTTGAGTTGTGTTCCCGGATGGTGTTCCGGGGTTGCAGTGTTCGGGCTAGGATTTTCAGCGCGCTCTGTTGCCAGATCCGGCTCTGCGCGCGCGTAAACATCCCAAATTAGGTCTTTGCGCTACCTAGCCTAACGGTGAAATTAAAATAAGGAAAATTAAGTATTCATATGAATAAATAAATAAAGCTAATATCAGCACTGATCGGTGGTCAATGGTAAAAGTGATGGCAGATGGTCCCCTGAAAATACAGCAGCTCCGTTACGTTGTCGCGGCGGCGGAAAGTGGAGGCTTCAAGGCGGCAGCGGACCGCCTACACCGCACCCAGCCCGCTATTTCACTGGGCATCAAGGAGCTCGAGAGCCGTTTTGGACAACCCCTGTTTGAGAAGCAGGGGCAAGGCAGGTTAACCCCCTTTGGTATGCAGTGCCTTCCACGTTTTCGGGAGTTGTTGGCGCAGCACGATCGCCTATCCCGAGAACTCGATGATATGGCTAATCAGCGTATAGGCCGCGTCGAGCTGGCAACGGTACCCTCTGTTGCCCAGCGCTATATGCCGGCGGTACTCAATAAGTTTTTACAAACCCATCCAGACGTCGAGCTTAGCCTACATGACGGGCCCGCTGAATTGGTGGCCGAGATGGTTCAAACAGGCAGCGTTGACTTTGGCGTCGGGGCGCTCTGGGCTGTAACCCCCGAGTTAACCTATGAGCCCCTGCTTGAGGATGATATCGGAGTTGTCTGTCACCAAAGCCACCGATTTGCTGACGCCCAAAGTCTCGTTTGGCGTGATCTTGCAGGACAGTCCATGATCAGTAACGGAACCTCGCGCCTGCTCCTCGGCACCCCTGCCGAGGGGTTACTGTCAGAAAGTCGCCTATATATATCAGACATGATTTCGATTCTTGCCATGTTGCAGACGGGCACCACGTACACCACCTTGCCACGGTTGGCTTTTGAGGAATGGGACACGGCGCTGCGCTTTATCCCACTCACAGAGCCTTTGATTACGCGCTCAGTGGGCTTGATTACGCGTCCCAATGTCACGCTATCGCCTGTCGCCGCGCATGCATTGCATTTGGTCCGCGAGCAGCTTGCCGTGGTTTGAAGTTGCGGCTGGCCCCATTCTAATCTGTGGTGGGGTCGACAGTGGGAACCTTTATGGTGAACGTTGCGCCATGTTGATTATTTGCTGCGTCTATCCGACCGCCCATGGCCGCAATGATTCCATGGGTTACCGATAACCCTAGCCCCATTCCCTTATCGGGATCTTTCGTTGTGAAGAAAGGATCAAAAACTCGTTCTATGTGATCTCTGTGAATGCCGCCACAGGTATCTTCCGCCACAATGATAATGGTTTGCTCTTCTCGCTTAATGCTAATAGTGATATTGGCTGCCGCTTCTGTCTGGTTGTCTCTGAGCTTCTCGTTCGCCGCATCAATCGCGTTCCTTATCAGGTGCGATATGGCCACCTTGAATTGCTCGGGGTTGCCGGTTGCTGTGACAGCGTTACCGGTTTGGTCTCGGTATTCCAACGCTATTACATCGTTGTGCTGTCGCTCATATTCCTCGACGGTCGCGATGAGCACTGCTGCAGGGTTGAATACCTCTCCGTGAAGGGAGCGAATGCCACCGTAGGTTTTCATGAAATTAATTAGTTCCGAAATCTTTCTAACGGCTTCCAGAGTTCTGTCAATTTTCTCGGATGCTTTTGGCGCCTGTGATAGTGGTTCTTTCAACAGGTGCCGTAAGTTGGCAAGCGATAGCGCGATTGTCTGAAGGGGCTGATTTATTTCATGGGCCATACCTGTAGTCATTTCACCCAACGTGCTGAGTCGCTGCGCGGCTAGCATTTCGCGCTCAGCTCGCTTCAGATCACTGATATCAGTCAAAATTATCCAGTACCCGTCAGGCTCACCCTGGGTATTAATCCGAGCCGTCCGGCTCATCAGGACATTCATCTGTCCTTCGGAATTTTCCGTGGTTACGGGGATGACATCGGAGTTATCAGGCAGTGAATTTTCAATCTTGGGCAGAAGGTCCGGAGATTTGCTTACCAGCTCGCGTGCGACGACATTTTCGTAGGCGATATCACCGGTTTTAGAAAATGCAATGAAGCCCAGCTGAGCATTGTCAAGTAAGCTTTCGTAGCTGGTATTCAGCGCGACTGTGCGCTCGAATCCTTGGCTGATCGATCGGTCCATAGTCTTGAAGGCATTTACCAGCCGTTGAAACTGTGAGGTAGCCTTGGTGGTGTCAAAGGTGAACGACGCGCGGCCTATGGTAATAGGGTTGTTCGCTACGTGTTCCATGGCGCCAATGAGTTGATCGAATGGTCTGGAGAAGCGCCCTACAACGAATTCTATGGCGGCTGCCATAATGAGTAGTAGCAGAGAGCCGCCGAATATCCAAAGCGTAAAGTTCTTCAGGTTGGCACCGATATGAGACCAAAAATCTACCGTAAAGCGAAAACAATCGACGTCGAACAAGTCTCGGTCAAAACTTCCGATCAATTCATCGCTGGCTTGAAATGTGATGTAGCTGTTTTTTAGATCTCTGAGGCGCTTGAAGCGATTTTCCTGCAGAGTTACACGGGCCGGGGGCACCCAGATCGCGTAGTCGTACTGCTGGTCTATGATTTTGGCTGAGTCAGATATACCATAGAGTGCCTGCGCTGAGGGGCCGTGGAAATGGCTCACTCGGTCAATGACCCCCTGTTCTATCTTCCCCGTCATGTGTCCCAGCATGTCGCTACCATATAGGCTCTGCCACAGGTCAACTGGAGTTGGATACACCAGTACAAGCCTAGGAAAGTCAGCGTTGGGGATGAACGCCACGGGGCCTTCTGGATCGTCGGTGAGTGCTATAGAAATCTCGTCTTTGGTTTCGTCCAGCAAGCGGTCAAATGTTTGCTGTTGAAGATTCAGCGCGTCGAAATTTGAGCTGGTGAAAGGAGAGCCCTGCTCTGCGATCCGAATGATAAAGTGCGGGTTACCCGGGATTCCCAAGGCATCTAGAATTTCGCGATCCCGACTCATTGGGTCAGCCGTGGCATTAGACAACAGTCGGGGCAAGATTGAAGTGAGTTGATTTAGACGAGCCCGTTGCGTCGCAATATCCGCTGACGCCGTCAACGCGAGCGCCTCAAAGCGGGCATTAGAGGCGGCAAAAAGCCGTTGAATGTTGGCCTCAATTTGCTCGTTAGTGACAACCCATAACAAGGCTAGCAGGGGTGCTGATGCCGCGAGAAGGGCCGCCGTTTCGGAGATCTCGCGCATTCTGATGGTGAAGCGCCGCGGCCCACCAAAAAACAGGTTGGGCAGCCTATGTTGTAGCAGCACGACTGTGAAGTGTAGGGCCGTTACTAGCGTAATGCAGGATACACCGCTAAAAAGTCGCTGGCCTGTCGCCGCGAGCGCATAGTCCGCATCAAAGGCAGGTAGCCAGAAAGCGAGATAGGTGAGCGGCACACCGAGGCAGGTCCAGTAGCCAAAACCAATGACCGCCAGACCGAGAGTCCTATGCTCAGATTTTATCCACTTGATGGTGAGGATAAGCAAATAGCTGTTGCTATAGGTTGCTATCCACGCGTCTAGTTCATGCGTGCCCCATAGAACGTAGGCCAGTGCAGCTGAAGCGGTTAGAAGCGCCAGTAGGTGCTTGCCACGAAACCAGAGGAGCGTGAGCAGTGCAGGCACATCAAGAAATGAAATTTCGACATTACCAAGTTCAAAACAAGGGTACACGGCCGCAAAGATTGCAAGCGCTACCAATACTAAGTAGGTGGGGGCCTGAATAATCGGCACAGAATCAGAATGACCGCGAGCTACGCTTTGATTTACGGTATTGGTACTCACCGAGATACTCGCAATTCCTCAAGCAGCGGCTTGAGCCGCTGTTGCCATACTTCAGGCTGAATCAGACCCTGGTAATGAAACCTTACGTGGCCCTCGCCATCGATGACGAAAGTTTCGGGCGCTCCCTGTACGCCTAATTTTTCTGCATACTCGCCCGTAGGGTCCTGCAGTGACACCGAGAAGGGTGATCCAAAACGCGTAAGCCAGCGCTCGGCGTCATCAGGGTTATCTTTTAGTGCAATACCCGCAAGCGGAATACCCTGCCGCGATAGCTCTTTAAGGAATTTGTTTTCAGCTTGACAGGTGACACACCAACTGGCCCAGAAGTTCAAGAGGTAAGGTTGTCCGGCTAGATCGGAAAGTTTCGCGTTGTTATTTTCGCCCAATCGCTGCAAACCGCCGTTTGGCAACGGATATTTGGTTGCTGCTACGTCGCCGCTAAATTGGCCTAGATGTGACATGCCGCTCGCTGTCCACAGCACCAGACAGAGCAGTCCTAATATGGTTGTTTTTTTACCCAAGGGTTTCATAGACACTTCTTTGTCCAGCAATCACGGGAGAGGCTAGCAAAAATCTTTTGACATAGGTAAGAACTTTAAGCTGAGGAACAAGAATGCTTCTCAGCGTTGGCGCATTCGCGGTCGAGGCGAGCTGGGTGACCAGTCTTGATGGTGTTTACAGTCAGCCCTTTTATTGGCACATAAAATGCCAATAATGTGAGTGCCGATACAGATAAGGATTTTAATGTGATAGGCCATGGAAAAAAGCCACTAGCGATTGGGTTAATTTTGGTGCTTGCGCTAGGTGCCGGCGCCTACGTTAACCGTGTACCGTTGGTGTTGGCATTAGCCAAATACCGTGCGCACTCAGTCGCCGTGGACAAGGATTTATCTCAATCCTTCGAGGGTGGAGATGAGTACATTTTCTGGCCCAATTAATAGTGTTCCAATCGCGCCCTATAACCCCGACGCGGTTTGTTCGATAACATCGGAGTGGGCGGGCAGGGAGAACGACACGCCGTCTGTTCCAACCGTGTAGTCAGGGAAAATGTTTTCTGCGCCGTTGAGCCATAGGGCTTCCTGTCCGGGGGCGACCATTGGCGGCACAATGTGGTAGTAAAGAAGATGCCCCACTTGCGCATCCCGCGCCGTCTCCGCGGCTTCGACAGGGCTTGCGTGATAGGTCAACACGTCCAAGGTGATTTTTGCGAGGGGTGCGTTGCCTGCAGCAACCGCCGCCTCGTTCATCATGACCAGCAGGTTTGGTGCGAGCGCTTCCTGCACCAGCAAATCAACCCCCTGAGCAAAGCGCTCAAGGTTGGCAGACTTGTCGGTGTCACCGCTGATCACCGCTGTTCTGCCCTTGTAGCTAAATTTGTAGGCAACGGCTGGCGCCACCGGCGCATGGTCGACACGGAGCGCTTCTACAGTTAGTCCATTGGATTCAAGTACGAGGGTTAGTACGCCTTCCTGCGGTGCTGGAAAATAGCGCGCTTCGAGTCCGGCGCCGCTCAGAGGTGCTACCGAATTGCCGTGGTGCTCGTGACGATAGACAAAGTCCTGTGCATAGGCCATGTTCAGGCCGTTGACCACTTTTGCCACGCCGGGGGGGCCGTAGACTGGCAAGGGCGTCGTGTTTGCCGCGCCGACCCAGCGAATGGTGCCCATTTCACCGAGGCCGTCGATATGATCGGAATGAAAGTGCGTTAAAAACACTGCCTTTATGTCGCCCGTCGGGTAGCCCATGCGAGCCAGATTTCTGAGGCCGTCAGTGCCAGCATCCACCACGTAAAGATCTTGGCCCGCGACTACCGCCACGCATGGGCCCGAGGCCGCGGGTGCAGGCATTGGACCTCCCGCGCCGCAAAGCGTGATGTGGAGTCCGTCTTCGAGGGTATTAAGCTGATTGACGGCCATACGGGCGGCCATGCCGCGCTCGAGTAGCCTTTCAGTAATCGCAACACGTTGAGCAAAGACCAGCGCTAAACCCATTAGCACTAACCCGCCCGCTAGGCGTCTTTTCATCAGTGATTATTCCTCCGAATCAACCTCAGACTGCCGCAGGTATTTCCGGTCGATTAGTTCGCCTGTCTTGGCCCATAAACCGCCGCATTTCAGTGAAAACACCCATTTTGAGTACAATTGCGCTGAGACAAGCAGTGTCGCCGTAAATGGTGAGAAAGCCCACGACTCTTGCATATTATTTGTGACCAATTTATACCGAATTCAAGGTTGCAGAGGCGGATGATATTGGCATATTGTTCTCAGGAAACCGTACACAGATAACTATAACAACCCAAAACATTTCACCTAGTGCCCCGGCACCCTACAAAAAAGCAGCATCCTAAGGAGTCCCTATGAAGCATCCGTTTGTAAAGCTTAGCTTGGCGACAGCCGTCATGACTGCGTCTACACTAGCAGTGTCTGCGCAGCTCGAGGAGGTTATCGTTACGGCACAAAAGCGAGCCGAGAGTCTGCAGGATGTTCCCATTTCTGTGACTGCGATCAGCGGTGACCTAGTCGAAGATGCATCAATTCGCAGCTTCTCCGAACTTAGTGCATATGTACCTAACTTTTCGGTCACCGAGAATGCGGTCAACACGATTATCAGTATGCGTGGTATCTCAATCGGCTCAAACCAGTCCTTTGAGCAGTCTGTTGGCGTATTCGTCGACGGGGTGCATTACGGTAAGAGTCGGCAAGCGCGACTAGGTCTTTTCGATCTGGAGCAAATCGAAGTATTGCGCGGACCTCAGGGAATCCTTTTTGGTAAGAATACGCTGGCCGGCGCAGTCAACGTGCGAACTGCGGCACCGCAGGTTGGAGAGGGGTTGACTGGCCGCCTAGCTGCAAGTTTCGAGAGCGATAATGGCAAGTATTTTGAGGGGCATATTGGCACCAGCCTGAGTGATACGCTTGCGATCCGCTTGTCCGGCATGAACCGTACTATTGATGGGTATTTGGACAACTCCGCACCCTCTGCGTTGTCGTCGGATGCACCGACCACCGACGAAACCATTGCGCGGATAGGGGTGCAGTGGGAGCCCACAGCGAATACCTCGTTGGGGATCCGTTACACATACAGCGATTTTGTCCGTGAAGGGGCAACCTCTACGGTAACGACCTTCCAGCCACTGCCTAATGTGGCCCAGGATATTTTGGCCCTCGTGGCGTACACCACTGTGCCGTTGGCTTTTCCCGCATTCGCGCCCAGTCAAACCGACACCTTCCGCGACGGTGTGTCGATTGGAGGCAATGCGCTGGACGGCAGTTCTGGGGCGGAGCGCGGTGAGGGAACTGACACCCAGAACCACGAATTTTCGGTGAACTTCGAACATACCTTTGACAGTGGCCTGACATTTTCGAGTGTGACCGGTATTTCAAACTACGAATACAAGGACGGCATCGACGCGGACTTTCTTCCTATTACGTTTATTGGTCGCAGCGACGACTCGGAATACGATCAGGTATTCCAGGAGTTTCGTCTGGCTTCCGATCCGTCGAATCGATTCAGTTGGACGGTGGGTGCAAACTATATCGAGTCGGAGCAGCAAATTGACCGAAACGTAGCCCTCGACGGAACCTTGGGGCAACCTGACATAATTCGATTATTTACTGCGCAAGCGCATCAAACGACTGGGCTACCCTCATTCTTCGGGTACAGTCCGACGGAGATAGCAGGGGTTGAGGCATTGTTTGGGTTGCCGCCGGGCTCAATCCCCTATGGTGTGGAGGGCGTGACCATGTGGAGTCAGCTCAGCCGGCTGTCGACCTGGACTCAGGACACTGAATCCTGGGCGATGTTTGCTCAGGGGTCTTTTGATCTTACCGACACCTTGAGCATAACCGCGGGATTGCGCTACACCGAGGAGACTAAGAAGGTCGATGCGCGTATGGATATTACTCAAGTCTCCTCGGGGCTGGCGAATCCGGTTGCCCCTGAGGTCAATCCTCTTCTGCATGCACTCGTAGATGCCTTGGCGCTGGGTCTGGCGCATGATTTTAAGGAGGAGCGTGACACCGACCAACTGATGCCAGCGGTTTCAATCGATTGGCGTCCAGCCGATGACCATCTGTTTTATGTCAGCTACTCGGAAGGGTTCAAGAGTGGGGGGTTTAATTCCGTTGATGATCAACGTCCAGCGATTGCCGCCGACGGCACAGTGCTTCGTAATGTGCCCGACTTAGGTTTCGAGTACGACGACGAGACGGCGTGGTCAATGGAGGTTGGCGGAAAACACTTGTTCCTCGATGGTTCTCTGCGGTTTAACTGGAATTACTTTAACAGTGAATATGAGGATCAGCAGGTGTCTACCTTTGTGGGCACCGGCTTTGTGGTCGCTAACGCAGCAAAGTCTGAAGTATCCGGCTTTGAGATAGATGCCGTCTGGCAAATGACCGAGAAACTTCGCATGAACCTTTCAGTGGGCTTCCTTGACGGGGAGTATGGATCGTTCCCCGGCGCGGGCTGTACCGCTGCGCAGCGTGATGCCATTACCGGACTGGGTACAGTGACCGCGGCCTCGCCGGTGACGTCAGTCAATGTTGATGGCCGTGAGTGCCAGGTCCTGTTCGCAGGCGATGGCTCTGCGGCGGGTGCGGCTCAAGATATTACGGGCACACAGCTTGGTGCTGACTACTCCGGCTCATTTGGTTTGGAGTTTGTGCAACCTATTGGTTCAATGGCCTGGTTTACGCAGGTGGATTACAACTTTACAGACGATTTCCCAACAACGGGTGATCGTGATCCCCGGACGGTAGAGGCCGGCTTTGAGAAGATTAACCTGCGGACAGGATTGCGGGGTGATAACTGGATGGTGATGCTTTACGGCCGCAACATTACGGATGAGTTAACCTCGTCCGGGTACTTCGCTATACCACTGGCGACGGGGTCTCTCGGATCTTATCGTTCACGCGGTGATGTTTGGGGAATTCAAGCGGCGTTAGAGTTCTGATCCCGTTTGGATTGAATGTTGTGAAGAAGCCGGCGTGAGCGCCGGCTTTTTTTTGCTTGTTGTAGCGACGAATTCCTCTTGCGGTCCTTGGTAATACGTTGAACGACTACTACCCTCGCGGGCCTTTGCGGCCCATCGTCGGTCCACGCTTATCGTAGTTTTGAGATACGGCCTCCTAGCGAGTTTTTGAGCCAGCCCAGAGTCAAGTAATTTTAGTTAGCAACGGCATCCAATAGAATGGCGTTGGGCTAAGTGCTTGAGAGTGTGCAGTGGAGGCGATTCATGCCCCGTATCCAGCGATCATAGTCCGCTGTCTTTCGCTGCATGTATTCCCGTACTTCAGGGTGGGGCAGAATGAGAAAGGATTCGCTGGCGAGTCCCTCCACAACACAATCGGCCACCTGCTCAACCTCCAACATGCCGTCCGCCGCTGCCGCGGCTAACCCTTCGCTACCCAGCTGATCCTCATTCAGAGTCGTCATCGCCGTGCGCACAGCCTGCGGGCACAGCAGAGATACCTTAATGCCCTGATGGCCGTAGGTGAGGGCTAGCCATTCGCCAAAGCCGACCGCTGCATGTTTGGTCACGCCATAGGCTGCCCCACCTACTTGATTGAGCAGGCCTGCAGCGGAGGCAGTGTTTAGAAAATAGCCGCCTCCTCGAGCCACCATACGGGGGATCAAATAGCGCGTCGCGTAAACGTGGGCCATCACGTTAACTTCCCACGAGGTCTGCCACTCCGCAGTAGCAGACTGCTCGCTGGGTGCCAGTGCGAGACCCGCATTACTGCAAAAGAGATCGATGGGACCTTGTTGAGTTTCGATATCTTCAATGAGGCGCTCCATAGCAATCTCTGAGGAAACATCCGCCTGCATGGCAATACAGCCGCAGGTATCAGCGGTTGCCTGGGCATTGTCGAGGTTGATATCCACCGCAACCACTTGCTTAGCGCCTTCCTGCATAAAGCGAAGGGCGAGTCCCCTCCCGATACCGCTACCCGCCCCGGTAACGACAATGATTTTTTGCGTTGGTGTCATAGGAATGTTGCTCTTTGACTGAAATTTGGATTTTGTCGACTATATGCTGAATTAAAGCGACAGCCCACTGACCATCATCAGGCTGAATACAGAAACCCTGCCTTAGTCAGACTACTCTAATCTTCTCAGCATCTTGGCTACGTTGACATCGAAGACGTCACCCCATAGCGTGCCAGAGAAATTTGATAGGATCTTGTCGATGTCTGAAGCCGTAGCTAGGACCACCCGTCTCATCGGCGGTACAGCGTCTCCCTACACGCAGAAAATGCTGGCGTTATTGCGTTATCGGCGAATTCCTTATCAGCTTACCTGGGGGCAGCCTCAAGAGGTTTGTCGCGACCTTGGTATCGAGCCACCGAAACCGTCTCTCATGCCTACCTTTCTTATCGAAGAGGAAGGCGATGAACGGGCCGTATGTGACTCCACGCTGATCATCCGACGGCTCGAGGACGAGTATGCTGGGCGCTCGGTGCTCCCCTTCGATCCCGCGCTTGCCTTTATCGACTACCTCATTGAGGACTTTGCTGACGAGTGGTGTACCAAATACATGTTTCACTATCGCTGGCACCCCGAGGTGGATGCGGATAATGCAGGGACGCTCCTTCCGTTAGGTTTTGACTCCACGATGAGTGACGAGGCATTGAGCCAGGCGAAGGCATTTTTCTCCGAGCGGCAAATCAGTCGTCTGTACGTAGTGGGCTCGAACGAGACCACCGCGCCCACTATTGACGCTAGCTATCGGCGCTTTCTCAAGGCCATGGAGCATCACCTACAGTCCCAATACTTTATGCTGGGGAATCGTCCGGGAGCGGGAGACTTTGGCTTATTCGGGCAGCTCACCCAGCTGGTGGGCTTTGATCCGACGCCGCGGCAAATTGCGCATGATATTTCGCCGCGAGCGGTCGCCTGGGTCGATAAGGTCGCGGATCTGAGTGGTCTTGAGCCTGCGCCTCAGGATTGGGTGGCGCTTGAGGAGCAGCCCGCGAGCTTATTAGAACTGCTCGCTGAAATAGGGCGGGTGTATGCCCCCGCTCAGCTCGCCAATGCCGCCGCCGCTGCGGCGGGAGAAAAGAACTGGCAGTGTGACATTGATGGTGCTGCTTGGGCCCAACCAACATTCTCCTATCAAGCCAAGTGTCTGCGCTTCACCCGAGAGGCTTATCAACTGCTGTCGATATCTGATCGGGATCGGGTGGATCAGTTTTTGGCAGGTACCGGTATCGAGTCGATGCTGGTGGAACAAGATTACAGCTTAAGGAAAACTTTGTGACTAAAGCGGCCCCCGTCAAGAATAGAGTGACCGACATTCTCGGTACCGACTATCCCATTATTCAGGCGCCGATGGGATGGATCGCTCGCGCCCAACTCGCCTCTGCGGTCAGCAATGCCGGTGGCATGGGAATAATCGAAACGGCTTCTGGCGAGTTCGATATTATCGAGGCAGAAGTCCGTAAGATGCGCGACCTCACCGATAAGCCCTTTGGCATGAATATCGCACTGTCCTACGTGAAGGGATCAAACATTATTGACTTCGTGATTGAGCAAGGCATTAAGTTTGTAACGACATCGTCGGGCAGCCCGGCGGTATGTACCGAGGCGCTGCAAGCGGCGGGTATCAAGGTCTTTCACGTTGTGCCGGCCCTCGACATGGCATTGAAAGCGATTGATTGTGGGGTCGATGGCTTGGTAGTAGAAGGCGGTGAGGGCGGTGGATTTAAAAATCCGGACCCGGTCTCCACCATGGTGCTCCTGCCTTTGGTGCGCTCCAGAACCGATGTGCCGATCATCGCCGCGGGCGGTATGTGTGACGGGGTATCGATGGCGGCCGCTTTTGCGATGGGTGCCGAGGGAGTACAAATGGGAACCCGCATGTTGAGCAGTGCTGAGTCACCCGTTCACGCTAATTGGAAGCAGGCCGTCGTTGATGCAAAAGAGACGGACACCGTGTTTCTGAATCAACAGTCGCGGCCGGCGCTTCGTGCGCTGAAAACAAAGCGCACGGCGGAGTTGCTGCCATTGGGCGCTTTTAATGCCATCGAGCACTTTGCTGGGGTGCGCGAGCTGTATTTTGGCGGTGACATGGAGGCAGCCATTCCGCTCTCGGGGCAAGTTGTGGGTCGCATTGATAAAATTAAGTCAGTCGTCGATGTTGTTCAGGAGACGATGGATGGGTTCTATCGAGAGGTTAATCGTTTGGCTCAGGCTTACGGCGGTTCTAGCTGAATAGCCAAATCATGGGGCGCGAGGGATGACACAGGAATTCAAGGACCAGGGCGGGGCGGCGACATCAGATCCCAGTCGATTTCAGCGCTGGTTGACATCCCGCATCATGTCAACGCTTTTTACCAAGGAGCGAGTGGCGCGGCGGCGCCTGAAAGCCGAGAAGCGGCGTCAAAAAGAGCGGCGACCACACTGCGTGGAATATTTTCATCAAGTTGACGATGGCTATAGCCAGCTGGCTGCAAGCGTCCTCAAGCAGATCGCTGCGCGCTATGACGTTGAGCTGGTCTGTCATCTTGTCCGAGGTCCGGCGGGTAAAAATGTGGCAGAACCCGAGTTACTCACTCGTCTTTCTCGCTATGAGGCCAGTTTAATTGCGCCGGGTTACGGATTGCGCTTTCCCGATCACCCCGACGATTTGGCAACTGAGCAAATTCTGCTGGCTACTCGCGTGTTGGCTGCACAATCAAATCAGCGCTTTATCGATATTGTCGAATCGGTGGGCAGCGCCCTTTGGGCAGACGATGCGGCGGCGCTCCAACAGCTGGCGCAAGAGCACGGTCAATGCGGGCAGGCTGAGGCTGATGCCATGGTGGATAAGGGCACCGCGCGGCGCAAAGAGCTCAAGCACTATTCCGGCGCCATGTTCTTTTATGAGGGCGAGTGGTACTGGGGAATTGATCGCCTGCACCATCTTGAGGCGCGCCTTCGGGAGCTTGGGCTCGATAAGGAGCCTGCCGCCCCTCTGGTCGCGCCGCAGCCTCAGATCAACTTAAACGGAGCCCACGATAACAGTCACCTGACGCTGGAGATTTTTCCTTCTCTGCGGAGCCCCTACACAGCGATTGTGTTTGATAGAGCGGTGGCGCTGGCTCATGAAGCGGGCGTCGCGCTTAACGTGAGGCCTGTCCTGCCCATGGTGATGCGCGGCGTTCCGGCCACCCGTGAGAAGGGTATGTATATCTTTATGGATGCAGCCCGGGAAGCTCGGACATACGGCGTGGACTACGGCAAGTTTTACGATCCTATTGGCGAACCGGCGCGACGCTGTTACTCCCTGTATCCGTGGGCGAAAGAGCAGGGTAAGGATATAGAGCTCATTTCCAGTTTTCTGCGCCACGCCTTTGCTCTGGGTGTTAACACCAACAAGGACGCCGGGTTGCGTCGGGTGGTAGAGGGTGCTGGCCTCAGTTGGCAAGAAGCGCAGCAGCACCTCGACAGCGATGGCTGGCAGCAGATTCTGGAGGCCAATCGGCAGCAGATGTATGCTTCGGGTCTGTGGGGGGTGCCCAGTTTCAGACTCCTGAATGCGGAGGGTGTTGAGCTACTCGCGGTGTGGGGGCAAGACCGCTTGTGGCTCGTAGCCAGAGAGATCGCGAAGAGCGTGGTTTAACTACAGCTGGTAACTAAACCCGATGCGCGCATTAAGCGGCGCGCCGACAGAAATGTTGTTGTCATTGTGCGCCGCCGGGAAGTAATCCTCGTCAAAGAGATTTTCGAGATTGAGCTGGAGTGACAAGCTCGGCGAGACGTCAAAGTACATGGCGGCATCGACGCGCAGATAATCGGGCAAAGCTACGGCGTTGGATAGGCTAGCGTATTGGTCGGACTGGTAGATCACGCCCAGTCCCGCGCGCCATCGTGGAGAGAGTTGCGCATCCCCCCAGACGCTGACCTTGTGCTCGGGCAGCTGCGGTAAATCGCGATTGGCCTCGCGCCCCTCCACAAAGCGTCCCAGCTCTTGTCCATCAAGATAGGTATAGTTGGCAGAGACCATCAGTCTCTCTGACACCAGACCCATGATCTCCAGCTCCAGTCCCCGGGTTTCGGTGCCTGTAAGCACGCTGCGTTCAGGGTTGTTTGGGTCAACCGCTGAGCCGTTCTCTCGGGTGATTTCGAATGCCGCACCCGAGACTGTGGTCGCCTTGTTTACTGCCCACTTGAAGCCAAGTTCGATATTGTCAAAGGCCTCGGGTTCCAGCGATGCGGTGCTCGGGGTCAGGGTCAAGAATTGATCTCCTGAGCGGGGTAAAAACGATTCGCTGTAGTTCAGATAAACACTAACTTCGGCGGAGGGCTTCCAGATTAATCCTGCGCGGGGAGAGATCTCGGTGTCTTGGCGGGTAAATTGCCCCCGATTTCCGTCGGCATCGCCATCGCGCATTTCGATGCCATCCCAGACGTCGATATCAAAACGGTCGATGCGTGCCCCAACGACCGCTATCCACTGCGTGCCAAGTGCGATTTCATCTTGCACAAACAGAGAGGAAAAAATGACTTCGGAGCGCGTCTCCCGCACCGGATCGGTAATGCTGTAGTCGGGAATATTCAGCGGGTCGCTAAAGGGGAATGCGATCTGATCGTCGTTGCTCTCGAAAAATCGCACATCATCTCTCGCATTAGTTGTATCTTGCTTGCCAAATTCGCCGCCCGCGAGCAGGGTATGCGAGACCCCAAGGGCTTCAAAATCACCCACCAGATTAATCTGAAGAATCCGGTTTTCGCGTTCTGTCTCGTCGGTGTAGCCATCGAGAGTTACTTCAGTGTCAGCGAGGTCGAAGGCAACGGGGTAAAGATTAGCGTAAGCCTTTTCATAATCGGCGTATTGCAACGTGGCGTCGAGACTCCAGTGATCGTTTAACCGTCGCAACCCGCGCAATCGAAAAATGTCAGCGTCCAGGGTGGTGTTGTTAAAGGCCGGATCGCCAAAGAAGGTGTTCTCAACGCCGGTGAGCGGTGCGCCGCTTTCGGACGGAATGCCGCGGTCGACTACGCGATCATCTCTCAAGGTTTCCCAGGAAGCGCTGAGCCGGGTTTTGTCGTCGGGGAGCCAGGTGTAGGTTGGATTGAGTGCCCAGCGGTCACCATCTTTATAGTCGCGGTGGTTATCTACGGTTTCGACCATGGCGTTGAGTCGAACGCCCTGGGTCTGGCTGATGGCCCAGTTACCGTCAACGCTGATGATCGAGGCCCCGAAGGAATCTATCCCGCCGCGAAACGTCGAAAAGGATGCGTCGAGGTCGGCGCCTTTGGTGACACGATTCACGACTCCGCCGCCACCACCGCGTCCAAACAGCAGAGCGTTCGAGCCTCGAAGTATCTCGACGCGCTCAAGGTTATACAGTGGACGGAAGTACTGCACGTCATCGCGCAGGCCGTCGACAAAGAAATCGGCGGTGGTGTTTTGGCCCCGCAAAGTAATCTGGTCTCGATGATCTTCGCCTTGGCCAAGGCTTATCCCGGCGGTGTACTGCAGGACGTCAGTCAGTGCTGTCATCGCCTGGTCGTTAATTTGCTCGGCGTCATAAACGGAGATGGACTGCGGGGTATCGAGCAGAAGGGTAGGGGTTTTGGTACCGGTCGCTGTCTTTTGTCCAAAGTAAGCGCCACGCACAACAACATGCTCCAGCAGTGTGAGGTCCTGACTCCCCGCGCCCGTACTCGCTCTCTCGGCATTCGCCGCGATGCCCGGTGAGGCGATAAGCGCTGCAACGACTGAGAGCGTCATGAATTCCCGTGGGAAAAGCGGCGGCGTCATCGGTTTTGCGGGTTTAGATGCACTCATTTCAAACTCTGTGGGTGTATTTCTCCGCGCCATTTCAGGCCCGGAGGGCGTAGTCTAGCGGCGCAACACAAAAAGTAAAGCGAAATGATAATGATTCGTATTAAAAATTACCCGGCTGAAGCCCAGCATGAAAGCAATACCATGAGACCCCCGCGGCCCCGAGCAGTGGAGATATGCCAAGGTTCTTGGGTCACGAGGCCGCGGGGCCGCGTCCCAGCGGTAGGTCGAGCTGGCTATCACGGGCGGGGTGAATGGCTACGAGGGACTAGGCGCTACTCATCTCATAGAGCCTGGTGACCTGTTGGGCGATGCGTGTGAGGCCCTGCTCAACAACTGCTTCCTCCCCCGCGTAGTTCACCCGAATGCACTCGTGTTGGTGGCGCCATCCTTCATGCAGCTCGGGATAAAAATGATGGCCCGCGAGGACATACACGCCCTCCGCCATCAGCTGCTGGTATAGCACCTCGCTCGTCACCGGTAGATCTTTGAACCAAAGCCAGATGAATAATGCTCCCTCGGGCTTGTGCACCCGAACCGGCAGATGCGCCATGGCGTCATTGACCACATCGAGCGCATGACGCAGCCGCTTTTCGTAGTAAGGCCGGATGATCTCATCGCAAAGTGCGGTGAGCTTGCGGGCGTGAAGTAGGGGAGTGATAAGTTCGGGCCCGACCCGACTGGGAGCCAAATTATTGATCGCATTGGTATTACGGATAAGTTGAATGACCTCGGGTGCGGCGACCACAATCCCGGTGCGTACACCCGGCAAACCGAGCTTGGACAGACTCAGAAGCAGGATCGTATTTTCATCCCAGAAAGGGGTCGCTTCTGTGTAAATCATGCCCGGGAAGGGCAGGCCGTAGGCGCCATCCACAATCAGTGGCACCCTCGCGTCGTGGCAGGCCCTTCTCAATTGCGCCATTTCGGCGTCGGTAATGACATTGCCGGTTGGATTAGTGGGTCGCGATACACACACCGCGCCATGCTCGCCGTTTAAGTCCAAGCGATCGATGTCGAGTCGGTATTTAAATTGGCGATCTGGCAGTAACTCGATCTCCGCCCGCTGTCCCTCAAAGATAGGTGTCTCAGCGAGGCCTACATCGAAATAGCCAACATACTCAGGGGTTAATGGCAGCAGGATCTGCTTGCGGCTGCCATCGTCAAAAGCGCCGGCAAAGCTATTGAAAAGAATACCGAAACTACTTTGACTGCCATTAGTGAGTGCGATGTTGTCCACACTCAGCGGCCAGCCAAATTGATCCCTGAGTAAGTCGGCGAGGGCCTCACGAAACGCTACGTTGCCGCCAGGGGCATCGTACTCGCCTACCATGCGCCCAAATCGAGTGGCGTCAGTGGTGAGATCAGTCATCGCCTCTCGAAGAAGAGTCTCAACCGCGGGGACGTGGGCGGGGTTACCCCCTCCCAGCTGAAAGATCGGGCCCGGCGCTGTGGTGGCCTTGCCCAGATCTTCCATCAGTTGAACGGTGCCCGTGCTCTGTCGATACCGGTTGGCGAAGGATGAGAATTGCATGTGTCAAAGCTATAGGGTGACAGGGTAAGCTTGGCAGTTAACCCGAGTGGCTCAGACACTACAATGCAAGAAATACCATCTAACACCCCGGTCCTTGTGGGCGCTGCTCAATTCACCGACCGGATCGCCGATGCGCACTATGAGCAGTTGTCGCCCGTCGCGATCACAGCCAGAGCAGCCAGCCTCGCCCTCGCCGATGTCGGTGTTGCCAATCTTGAGCATCGGATTGATCTGCTCATGACCACGCGCACGTTTGAGGACTCGGCGCCGGTTCTGGCTTTTCCGTTCGGTCGATCAAACAATTTTCCGCGTTCTGTTTGTCAGCGGCTGAACATTGATCCGCCACATGCTGTTTGGGCAACAAGTGGCGGTGACACCCCGCAAAAGATGGTGACTGAAGCCTGCGATCGCATTGCGGCGGGAGAGGTATCGGTGGCGTTGCTGTGCGGCGGCGAAGCCTTGTCTACTGGACGCCATCTTATGAAGACCGAGCAAGTGGTGGATTGGTCGGAGGAAATCGATGCGCCGGTTGATGATCGCGGCGCCACCATCGACTTTCTCACCCATGATGAATTGGCGAACGGGCTGATTACGCCGCCTCTATTTCATGGGGTGATGGAAAATGCGCGGCGCAAGGCAGCGGGTGCGAGCGTTGAGCAGTGGCAACGCGAGATGGCGGCACTCTTCGCGCCTTTGAGTCAGGTGGCGGCGGGTAACCCTTACGCGGCACAGCACGAGCGCGGGTTTTCTGTTGACGATTTGATCACCCTGGGTGAGGGCAATCGGCTAGTTGTGGACCCCTATCCCCAGCGACTCATTGCCCGTGATCAGGTCAACCAGAGTGCAGCGCTGGTTATTGTGGCCAGCTCAGTCGCCGATGACCTGGGTATTCCAGCGGAGCGACGGATTTATTTGTATGCACAAGCCGCCGCCGGGGAGCAGCCGGTGACGCTCAGGCCCGATATGGGTGAGGCACCTTCCGCTGGCCTGGCTCTTCGAACGGCGCTGGAGCGCGCTGAAATGTCAGCGGCGGATATCGACCTGTTCGATTTTTACAGCTGCTTTCCTATTGCGGTGAGTAATGCAATCGCTGGGCTCGGCATCGACCCCGCTGATCCCAGAGGACTCACCTTGACCGGCGGACTTCCGTATTTTGGCGGGCCGGGCAATAGCTATTCGATGCAC